>Ga0307988_1000548_pt1 | contig 25649 bp, 26 predicted proteins | sample EllFjometagen183_FD_203166 | JGI IMG/M metagenome (GOLD analysis project Ga0307988, IMG submission 203166) | Marine microbial communities from Ellis Fjord, Antarctic Ocean - #183 | ecosystem: Environmental > Aquatic > Marine > Unclassified | place: Southern Ocean | collected 2014-10-08 | reverse complement strand
CCAAATAAAATAAAACAAAAAATCAGTGTAGGAATGATGAAGTCTCTGGAATTAGCTCCCGGCGATAAAATCCTAATCACCGCCAATAATCAGGAATATGGCCTAACTAACGGAGATACCGCAACAATCGAGGAAATATCACCAGGCGGCGAAATCCAATTAAACGATGGCAGAACAGTTCCGGCAGATTTCGAATCCATCTCCTACGGTTATGCCACAACCAGTCACAAAAGCCAAGGCTCAACCTGCGATCATGCAATCCTAGCCGCTGATCAAATGACTAACCGAGCATGTTACGTAGGCTCTAGTCGAGGCCGCCAATCAGTCAAAGTCTTCACTCCCGACTTTGAACATCTCCATGATAGCGTTAAACGAAATTCAGAACATTTAACCGGTCATGATCTGATAACTCAAAGGCAGGAATATCTGAATAATATTTCTCCAAAACATGAAATAGAAAATATTCCTAAAAATGAGAAAATCCAAGAAGAAAAAGAAATTTTCTATCTATAAGGTCTACTACTACGCACAAGAAATAACCGTGCTAAGTGCGGTTATTTTTTGTAGCTGGCTTTATTAGCCATCTTTTTCATTATGGCTTCAATGTTATCGAATGTGTATTGTTTACTGCCTTTGCTATTCCACCAGTCTTGGGCTTTTTGGATTGCAGCAGTCCTTTTTTTTACCGAACTATCTCTTCGGTATCCAAAATCAATCTTTGTTAACTTCTGTAAATATTCCACTGCAAGGTCTGCATATGAGAACGCTTGTGATCTAACGCTTTTAAAGGAACGACTTCCTGAAATTCGGGTTTGGGTTAGAGCCAAAGCCAAGCCGGGAATTGCGAAGAGAGAGGTCTTTGCTTTGTTGCAATTGACCAATGCCGGCCATATTCTGGCATTCCCAGCAACTACTCCCTGTTCAATCTCTCGTTTTGCAAGCGTGTGTAACAGTTCCCAATCTCGCCGTGTTCCGTAGTCTGTCAGATAGAAGACTACATAGGAACTGTCAGAGTTTTTAACAGGTTTGTTCAGTAATTGTTTCCAGCGAGAATAGAAAATATCTACAGCACTATAGTCATCCAATTCAGCCAATGTTTCTGCTGCACACGCGGCAGCATGTCCTCTGTTTTTCAATACAAGGGTTCTGAGTATTTCAATAGAGTATTTTCGATTCGATTTTTGTTCTTTGCCTCTTAGGTTGGCGAGGTTCTTTGCTATCCACACTTTCCCATAAAAATCGGTATATGGCAATTGAGAACGAATACCTGCAGCTATTGATTTCCCTTTGTTTTCTGACCACCATCGCTCAATATGGTGAATCATTTTGTTTCTTTTTTCAATAGGCAGCTCGTGAAAAAGCGTCCCGCTGGAAGCATAGGAATTAAAACGGCACTTCGAGTGAAACTCTATTGCAAGAAGAGCCATATCACATACACGAGGAATTTTTGGCATACGCTCTGTTGAGTAGTATGAACGCGTGGGAGATCGGTCACTTAGTTGCGGTAACAATGAACCAATAACACTCCTGTCTCTTGAAAGTATTGCTGTCATTGGATCACGAGGATGCTTTTTCGTAAACTGTTTCAAGGGTGAAGTCCAATTCGCAGAGCAGGCTATAAAGTGGAATGGCAGAGTTGTATCCAGAAGAGGAGTATTGTACTTGCTGTTGGCGGTGGTTTCTATGGATGTCGAAAGGTCGATAACAAGGTTCTTTGCGAGTTCTAAATAGGTGCTTTGGGGATTATTTTTGATAGCTGCATTCAAACGATTACGGATTCCTTTTCGAGTTTTCCCGGCGGCAAGTTCTCTGCCAGATCGTTCGACAGTCTTCAAAAGGTCATCCACAACAAACAATCTTGCTTTGCCAATATTGCAGAAAACAAATAGTATCAATAATGTAATGAGCGTTGCTTTGTTTTTCATCTTAAAATCCATTTCATAGTCTAGGTTCTGGCAAAAATGTTGCCCTTATTTCGATTATATTTGACCACAAACTGTTTGTTACAATTCTTACTTTTATATTTTTTCTTATATACTTAGGAGAACTATAATTACTAAGTGGCAAGGTGAATTTTCGTTTTTCCCCAGCTTTTAGTACTTAAATAATACACATAAAACAATAGTTTTTTAATCATTTTTTGGACTTGCCTAACTTTGCCAATTCTTTTTTGCACCAACGTTTTTCTGTCTGATTGGGAGCTTTTTTAAGCAGAGTGGTCAATGCCTTACGTCGTGCTAGTGGTTCGATTTCACCGCTGTTCCAATATTTTCCTAACAGGGCTTTACCTTCTCCATAATCCCGAGCAGGCAATGATGCCACAAGTTTATATCTGAAAGCTTTAGGGTAATTGTCAAATAGATATTTTGCCAGCAGGGCTTTGCGTTCGGCTTTATGCGGAGCATCATAGAATGTGATATTATGCAACATCCAAGGTGCTTTTTCATTTGGTCTCTTGTATTTTTCAAAATCCTTTAGGGCCTGTTTGAGACAAGACTCAAAGCCATCTCCAAACCAGCTTGTATATGGAACTGCCGCAAGCCGAAGTTCGTGAGCCTGATAACAAAAGTAGTGTTCTTTTTGATATGCTTCACTGCAGAGTTTCTTAAAGATTTCATCGTTAGAAGACATAGTATAATTTTTATTCATACGCCGTTTTTTATACAAAAAATGTCGTAGTAAAAATGTCTGTCCATCTAGAAATTCACGCCGGGCAACTCTTTCCCATTCGCTTTCCCAGCCGGAGATTTTCATTTCCTCCAAGATGTTCATCAACTGGCTTGCCGCCTCCATACGTGCCTGAGTTCCATTGGAGCGACCGGCTTTTCTCATGATTTTTTTGCCGTCCCCCATATTTTCAACCGCATAAGCATTATTTTTTCGAGCAATTTCAAGTGCTTTTTTCCGTTCTCCTTTTCGCCCGTAATGACTACTCAAACGACATGAGGCAAAGACAACGAGCTCATGATTTTGCAGTTTCTTGCCTTTTTCAATCGCTTCATGCAAAGTTTTCAAAGCCTTCTTGGCATCTTTTCTCCCAAGATAATATTGATATTTTTGTCTATAAAATGCCCATGTTCCAGCTTTGTGTTCTGCCTTTTTTAGTTTATTTTCAAAAACACGAGCGCCGCTCAACATTTGAGTCCTACCTACACGCTCCCATGACATAAAACGGATTTTATTCGGGTCAGCGTTCGCACCATAAAACTTTTCCGCCCAGATTTGCGCTTCTTTTGCCCGCTTTGCCTTCAACAGAAAATCTATTAATTGTCCACGGCGTTTTTCGATTATCAGTTGCCGCGTTGTCTTTTTATTCATAAACATTTGAGAACTAGCTGCCAACATGTTTTCTTCATAACTACTTATTGGCAATTCAATTCGCTGGATAAGCAAATCCGCTACTTTATTGTATATTTTGAGTTTACCCGCAGCTCTGATATAATCATAGACTTCCTGTTCATCATTACAATCCAGAAGCGAAACAAACTTTTTCAACTCTGGATAATCAGACAACTTAAATTTATCAAAGCTTGTATAATAGAGAACAAACGACATCATACGGTCAATGTTTTTACGGCGGTTTATGGCAGGTCTTGTGTTATTGGCAAGTTCAGCATTTATAGCATTCATCCAAAGTCTTTCGTCCCGGTTCAACGGCTTGCAAAATCGTGCAAAAAGCTTTGGTTCCATGTTAATCATTTTTTCTACTGCGGCACGTTCTGCTTTATTAGCCTTACCGGAAGTTAACAATTCAAGATATTTATTCTGAAAGAAGTTGAAGTGACAAGGACGATATATTTTCGGTTGACATGTCATGATAAATGCCTGATAAACCTTCATTCCATCCCAGGCGATTATTTCATCAATCCGACTCCAGGTATAAGAATCTCTTATAACTTTCGGATTTAATTTGGATAAAGCCTTGATTAATGACTCTTTGTCGTAAGCTTCATGAAAAATCCTGACTGTAGCGACAAATTCTCCAGGCGAAGTAAATGCATGTTCCCTCCAGAGTAAATCATCACGCAACAATTTGTAATCTTCCCGGCCGTAACGATGGTATATTTTTTTGTAAGCTGCATTACTTTTTGCCTGATCTTCGTTGGTCATCCTGGTACGATATTCACCTGGCCTGAAAGGATAGCGATATCCGCCTGATGTAATAATCAGACCATTTTTTGTTAGCTTGCGCATTCTCATGAGGATATCCCGGACAGATTTATTTTCATAGGCGGGAATCTTTTCTTTTTCCGAATATATTCGTCCGCTTGCTTTCCAGCGAAATCCGGCAGGATAGCCATCCTGAAAACGTAACGTTGCGCCACTTTTAGATTTCAATAAATTATCAGCCAATATCACTGTTTCGAAAGTTCCACAAGATGAGATTGACCACCAGAAAGCACCTTTATAACACCTTTTCCCTTTGACTACTACGACAAATGGGACTCCACGGACATTTGGCTTAAGTGTTTTTGCCAATCGCACCGTTGCTTCAGGTGTAATTTTCATGCTGTGATTTGTCCACTCATAAGTAATAATATCTTTTACTGTAAGCAATGGTGGCTCAATAAGTTTGGCTTTGCTTAAGTCTCTCCCTTTAATTTTAGCGGCATAAATTGCAAAGCTTGGCTGAATTTGTTTTCTTCGTCTTGGTAAAGTGATGACATTCTTTTTCGTTACAGCAAAGCCTGTAGTATCAAAAAGCATTCCAGCACTCAAAACAATTATAATCAGAATATACTTACGCATTAGTTGACTCCTGTATTTTCATAATAATACCAAGCTAGAATACTACATGAGGAAACATATTATTAAAATGCTTAATAGATATACTTCCCCCGTTAGTATCATTACAATATAACCAATATAACCAATATACTCTGATATTGCTGTGAATCAATGCTGAATGTTTATTTTTTGATTCTGAAGAAATATCAGATACGGGTAAAGATTTTTTTGAAGAAATTCTAAAGATTTAAAGCTTATGACGCAAAAAACTCCCACAGGAATACGGGAGTTTTATAAGATTTTGTTAAAAAATTAGATAGAAGCTTTATCCGAAGTGTCCTTGCTAACGAAGGCAGTTAAGTTACGTCCATCACAGGTTTTGGCTTTGAAAGCATATCTTTCATTGCCTTTTTTACCATAAGTAACTTTTTCAATTACCTCTGCTTCAACTTTCTTTTTTGCTTTGACATCATAGAAACTGTGTTTCATTGTGAACCTCCTACATAAATGGTTTAGAATTATAAGACTTTAAAACTTATAACTAACATAAACAGTAAACCCGCTTTTGGCAAATAACAAATAAGAAAAATTTTACTCTTTGCTTATTTTATTTTTTCCTTCTTTCTCATAACACTTTCCCTTTTGTTGTACACCAATCAAAAACGAATGCAGGGTTAATGTCGGGAAAGTGGCACCCAGTTTAAATCACCTTCAAATCATCATTGCGGTCGATAGCGCAATGTGGAATATACTGAAAAACAAGTCAGTAAGCAATATAAAAGGAAAGCCACAGAGCCGGTACTCTTTCAATATATAAGCAAGTAAAATATATTTCGGGGCAAGATATAATCCAACTGTGATGATCAACATAAAGATATCTAAAAAAATTGTAATCTGAGTTTTATAAACTATCTTTTTATATATTAATCATGCAGATTCAATCGAGGGGCATAATATGAAAATGTTGATATTCGCCATAATTATTTTTTTGCTAATCAAATTATTTTTTTTCATATTGCTTACTAATAATAAAAAATTACTGTTCTTAAAAAACTTTGCAATAACTAATTTGTCATCCATAACTGCTTCTGTATCAATGTTCTTTTTTATACCTTGGTTAAAGCGTATGACAGGTTTAAGATTCTCTGCTTCAAAATGGAGTTTATTTGCTGCGCTTGCTGTACTAGTTATTGTTGAAAGCATATTTTATTGTAAATTTGAAAAAGAAATAAAAAAGTATAGAATCATTATTATAGTAATACTTGTTAATTTAATGGCAGTCGGGTTCAGCAGTCCATTTGCGGTTCATACTGGTGGTCATAGACGATCTCCTCGAATATCTTGCACCTCTAACCTCAAGCAGATTGGACTATCTCTAAAACAATATGCCATGGACTATGATGATTATTTCCCTGACAAGTCTGGACCTTTAGGCTTTGAAAAACTTCGCAGTATTGGTTATTTAACTGAACATAGAATTTTCAATTGTCCATCTTGCAAAGTTCCCAAAGTAGAAGGCAATCAAAAACTTAATAATAAAATAGTGGGCTATGTCTACAGAAGCGGTTTAAGAGAAAATGATGACCATGATCAGTCAAAAACACCTTTAGCATGGGACAGACCGACAAATCATGAAGATTACGGCAATGTGTTATTCATGGATGGACACGTTAAAGGCTTCAAAGGAAAAAACTGGATGGAACAAGCTGGAGTAAAGAAATGAAAATCAAGTTAAGACATTTTTTTGTTTGTTGGGGAGCAATAAGCCTTTTGTGGATAACTCTGGCTGGAGGAGTGCTTGCTATATCGTATTTCGGAGCGGCTCGCCCAATGGTAGGGATACAGGTAATCGGTGGAAGCAGTTTGCCAACATCAATTTCTATAAATGGCACTGATTTTCAGTTTAGTATATTGTCGTTATGGCTGTTGTTTTCTGTAGCAGCTTTGAATTTGACTGCGGTAATACTAATTTACTTTTACAACTCAAGGAAGAATAAAAGAAAGCTAAAGCTGCCCATGAAGAATAAATTAACAATGATTATAACAGTTATTGCAACATTAATTATAATTACTATATTTTCAACAGTTGCTATTCGGTGGAATCAAAGATACTGCGGTTGTACCAGAAGAATTTCTTGTAACAGTAATCTAAAACAAATAGGTTTAGGGATAATACTGTATGCCAATGATAATAATGACTATTTCCCTTCTGGCGACAATATCAATGGACTTAAAAAAATAATACCACTATTAAATCAAACTAAAGTATTAATTTGTCCAAAAGATGAAAAGAGAGCAGCAGGAAAGAAAAATGTTCTCCAAGAAAGCAATTCTTCATATATTTATTTAGATATTGAATGCAATATTACAAAAGTAAAATATCCAGCTGTAACTGCTATCGCTTTTGACAAACCTGATAATAACCATTCTCATGTCAATGTTGTGTATATGGATGGACATGCTTCACAAAATAAAATGAATAAAAATTATAACTGTGAAGATATTTTAACAACTGTGTATGAAGGTAATTTTGCCGATCCAATCCGTAAACTGCAACTTAAAAAAGCTAAGGCGATGGATAAAAAGTTCATTTGGAAGTCAAAACGGGGAAGATTTGAAATCATACGCTGGATATTTGGAAGTATTTTGCTCCTTTTTGGCGGATACGTTTCTTCTTTTGGAATCATCCGTGCAGTGATAAATTTCAAGAATAAAAAGCGTGGGATTGACCGCCATGTTTCAGGAATGCCAATAATTGGTCCATTGGTCTTTATAGGTGGGTGGTATATAACCCCATTACCCTGGAGTGGGTTCGTTTTGCTTATATTGATACTTGATTTTGATACACTACTATTGCCTGTAGGTTTAGTATATCTTCTATACAAAGAAACGATGAATAAGAAGAAGGAAGCGAAATAAATGAATCCTAAAAAAGTAAGCATATTAATAGTTATAGTTTGGATTTTAGTGTTAATTGTAACCAGTTTTGTTGTGAAATACTTTGACAATGTGATGCCAATATTGATTCCAATAATTGGATTAGTAGTAGTTTCCATCATTGAGTATCTTTCAAAAATTAAATTTAAATCAAAGATTTCAATATATTTAAGAAGAATATTGGCAACTCCTTTTTTGATATTAGGTTTTAATTGGATAACTATTTTTACATTAACGACATACAGAAGTCATCATCGTCTAGTTATAATACCATTAGCAGTAATCTTTCTGATAATTGGATTAATGTTAACTCATTACAAAATTTATGGACAATCTGCCCCTGTTCGGGGTCCATCCACTTAACAGGAGTACTCGGAGATAGCTCGGGGTCAGTTTTTAATAAGAGCATAAATGATAATATGAGCACAAACACAATGGAGGATAATATGTTAATTGGGAATATCAAGAGAAAGCTATATGTTTTATTTTTAATCCTGAATTTAGCAGTAATTTCTACTAAAGGGGCTGATGTTGAATTACGCAATGTAACTCCAGGCTATCGTCCTTTGGAGCTTGTCTTTATTTCTTCAGTAAAAGTAACGAAGAAAATTCCCAAAGAGAAATATGTTCGACTAACAATTAACTATACTCTAAATAATGCTCCTGAAGAAATATCTTTGGTTTTAAACGGTTCACTGTCAATTAATTTTATATATTTCAGCATAACAAAAATGAGAGCTTCTAAGCCACGTTTATATATTATTGGTCTTACTCGCATACCCCAAAATACCCAAAGAGCAATTTTTAGATACTACAAAATATTAAGTGATAAAGAATGTAATGCTCTGCTGCTTGACTATAACCCTAATCTTTCTCTCAATATTGGAGAGGAAACAGTATTGGGTAGAACATACAAGGAAAATCCACCAACCCAAAGCCGTAGAGATATAGGCTTTTATCAGACAGGTAAATCTAACAGAAAACTTCCCCGAATTGAATTTAAAATAAAAGCAGAGTTGGTTGATTCTCCAGATATGTATATGCTTAAAAGGGATTTAAGTTATACATTAAAGAATATGACCTTAAAGCAGCAACATAGTTGGTTAAATAAAGAACTGAATAGACGTGCGGAAATGCATAGAAAAGGAAACGCTGCGATTGGAGACCTTAATACTATTTGCAAATATAGAATGAAGCTAGAAAAGAAACTTGGACTTCGCTAGTTGTATATTGTTCCGATTCAAGAAGCGTGTTAAATTAAGATAAAAAGAAATATCAGTATATATTGACATTAAATAACGAGGGAAATGATAATGAAAAGATTAATAGCATTCTCAACTCTAATAATATTCATTTATGGTTGCCCAGGAAGATCTGATTTTTGTACCAAACTCTGCGGTGACTATTATATTCTTAGAACATCAGCTCAACATATTCAGGTTTCTCCAATGAGTTTTGATGATAATACACCAATGATTCCAACACAAGTTATTGAGCTAGGACACGATCAGAAATTTATCATTGCAAAACAAAAACATGTAAATCAAAGAAGTTTTAATAATCGTAAAGGTGCATATAAGACTGGAGTACTTGATTATTGGATATTGGATGTTACGATTCCAAAAGTCTATGGTCCTTTTAGTTCTAAAGAATTCTACCAAAAGAGAACTGAGCTTAAGGTTCCTCATGGTTTAAAAATGAAAGATGTATATAAATATAAAAAATGAAAAGGTCCAAGAAGCAAAATAAACTATCAAGTTTGAAAATATTGTAACGTCAACTTACATTAAGCTAATCAATCAAAAGAGGAAAATACATCTGATGTTAGATGATATTTAGAAACTATTTAATAACTGGTTGGATTCATAAATGATGAAGGTCTTATTCACATCACTCATGCTTCTTGTTCTGGTAACGGCTACTGCCTTTGCGGATGGAACAGTCTGTGTTGACGCAGTCTCCACTAACGGATCGTGGGAAGGAAACAATACTGGTGCCACACCAGCCAGCATGTTCAAAGTTCAGATTGATGATCTACCATCGCAAACCATTTCCACCAACTCCAGTGGTGCATTTACCAATCTGAATGTGAATGCAAAACACATTATTAAAATCACGATAAATGACAAGCCATACGCATCGTTCTGGTTCTCATTCAAAGACAAAGGTTCAGATCATCTACGCCTTTGGTACAAAGAGTTTTACGGAACCTGGCAGCTCTGGCAATCTGGCAGCAAACATAAGTGTGAGTATTTGAAGAAGGAACAGGTTGCTAAAGAAATTTCTACTGAAATGCAGAAAGCTTCTAAAGCATTTAAAACTAAAGATTATTCAACTGCAGAATCCCATTTCAAAACAGTTGTAAACTTAAAACCATATTTTGCAGAATGTTGGGTTGGACTTGGTATGTGCCTTGCTAAACAAGGAAAGAATGATGAAGCTAAAAGGGCATTTGAGAAAGCATTAAGTATTCACCAAAAGAGATACAAGCAATCACCCAAGGATTATAATGAACTTTGGCAACAAGTAATAGTGCTTATATTTCTTAATCGCAAAAGTGAAGCTGATACAATCCTTAAAATTGGAATCAAGAAATTTCCTGATCGTCCTGAATTTAAAGAGTCAATGAAGAAATTAATAGATGTTCGTGCTTTTTTAAACAAAAATGGAGAGGAATAGAAATAGATGAAAAAATATAATAGAATATTATTATGGGTAGTATGTGCAATTATCATTGTAACGTTTACTGCTTGCTCATCTATATTCCAATCGAATATGTCCGATGCAGATTATCGGAAGCTGTATTACGATTACAGAGCACTGGTCACAAAAGCAATAAAGAGTAAGAATGAAGCAAATCTTCGAAAAATTACTGATGAATATATCAGCAAGACAGGAAAGAATATTTTTTCTATTGCTGTTTTTGAGGGAACACGCAGTGTATTACAATACAGACCTACACGAGTACGGATTCTATTGCCAGCTGTAAACTATGCTTCTTCAGATAAAGCTCATATTTATAGGGGGGAAGGATATGTTATGTGCGAATCGAATGAAACACGGAATCATACCTACAAGGATAATATACACATAAGAATGGGGTTCAAACGATGAATTCAAAATCTTTAGCAATACTATTTTTTACATTGGTGCTTGTGATGGTAAGTTCAATGTGTCAGGGTTCATATATTAAGTCAAACACTTTTAAAATAGACTTCACAAATTCAAAGGAAGCTCGAAAGAAAGCTCTTTGGTTTCCAGCCGATAAATTAAATGTAACTAAACAAGGTCTGGGATGGGATGCTGAGGCTGCAGCATTACGTCCTGGAGAAATACAGACTAAGCCCATAGCTCTTGGTCATTCTTGGCGAACTCCACCAAGCATTAATGTTCGTGTAACAATCCTGCCTCCTCCTAAGACAATACTTTTAAATGATGGGAATATGTCAAGTCCTTATCTAGGCAATGTCTTTGTTCGTTATTCTCCTGATTTAAAAAATTGGTCTTCATGGATTATTCTGGAGCATTCGTATCGAAAATATTCTGACAAGAAGAAAAGAAATGAAAGATGTTATGAAGGGAGAATTAGTGTAACTCAAAGAAATCGTAATGAATATTATAAACTGCTTCATAATTATTCAAAGCTAGATGTTCCCTGGAAAAGTGACGAAGAAGCTGCTGTTCGCTGGATTATCAAGCAACAACCAAAATTCTTTTCCAAAAACATACCATTTATTGGCTATGTAGAATTTCTTTTTGAAAGTAATTTTTATGGCGGACAACGCATCAAATCTTTTAAGGCTGATGTATCATATGGCATGGGTGGTAAACAATATTATCCGCCAAACACGGGAACCATCAATAAACGCAGTGCAATTCCCTGGAGATTTAAAGCGAAGCAGAATGATAACCCTGACAAAGCGACAACAACAATTGCGGACAACATGAATCGACCTAATCCAAACGATATTAAAGAGTTCGTTGCTGATCCAATTCCACGACTGTCTTCATCCTATTTTAAAAACTTCAAAATAACACAAAAGGATATAGAAAATATCTTAAAGAATTACCACACAATAGACGAGGAACACTGGAGAAATGGTTATAGCCATGTTGCAGGAGGAGATCGAACAGGGCATTTGATCCTTAAGAATGGAAAGAAAATCGAGTGGGTTGTCAGACCAGGAGGACTGGCTACTTTGAAATTGCCCAATGGCAAAATGATATACTTAGCTAAAGAGCTGACTCCATGGAAGAAGAAAGCTAAACAAAAAGATGCGATTGACAAAACAAAACAGTTATCACTAACAATCATTAAACCTTTTAATGAAAATTTATTTGCCAAGGGAACAGGATTTAAGATTCCCACAAAATTAAGAAACGGTACTGCTAATCAATCTGATGTTGAGAAATGGACAAAACATCTTCGAGGAATGGAGCCCGTAATTCAGAAAGATTTTAATGCTGATGATGTTCCTGATTTATTGGCAGAAATAGTCTATGCAAGGGGAGCGACTGGAAATCGTAGCTTTATGCTTTTTGTTCATACAGGACTAGGCTATAAATATTTACGGTGTATTAGCAATATAGGGAATTATATGACTTATGATGAATCAGGAAAATCATATTTACTCACGCATTCAAACGCAGGTGGCTCCGAAGTGCATATTTCCCTATGTCAATTGACTGAAAGTAAATTAATACAAGTTGGAAAGCCTTTAGTTTTGCTTACTGGAGATGGAGGGACAAAAGAGGGGAATCGATTGTATAATCGCTTATTCTATCGCATTATACTCGAAAATAAATTAATAAAAATATTCAAAAAATCTAACAAAATTGATGCACTTGACACTCATTCTTCGCATAAAGTGATCAAATCGTTAGGAGCGGAATAAAACAATGAAACAATATGAAAAAATATTATTGATAGTATGTGCAATTGTCATTGTAACGTTTACTGGATGTAGTGATACTAGTTCGGAATACCGTCAGGGGTATGCAGAAGGAGTTAAGGAAGCAAGGCAGGAAATCGCTAATAAAACAATGACCCTATATATGTCTGGAACACATCCCGTCCCAATTCCTGAAAGCTTTAAAGATGCTGAAACTGGTCTTCCTGTCAAATTCATTGCGGGATGCATAGTAACCGACAAAGATACAGGACGGCTTGAAGGTCATAATAAAATAATTCTTGAGCATATTAAAAAACAATGATAGCTTATTCTGCTGAGAGGAAGATACAATGAAAAAAAGATGGATTGTAGTTATAGTAATTATAGCCATATTGTTCTTAGCACCTTTAGTAGTGGCAATTATTTTTCCGTGGACTGGAATTAACTGTAAACATCAGGATATAAACATAAAGACTGGACAAATCCGATACACACGTAGTCTGTGGTTTATGACTATTTCAGAGAGAGTTGAAGAGACCATATTATCAAAAGCTATGGAAGGGCATATTGTCGATGTTGCTGATATTAAGCCATGGCATCGTGTTAATACATTTTCTCCTTATTTAAATAATTCACCGCACTACATTTTCCACAGTGCATTATCTCAGATAAACCAAATAAAACAATCTGGGGTATGCACTTGACTCCTAGGCATACTACATGTAGTGTATGCGTATGGAAGATTATCCACGTACACTTAATGAATTTAGAAAAAGGTTTTCTACAGAGGAAGCCTGTTTTGAGTATTTAGCTCAATTCAAATGGTCTGATGGCGTTATGTGTCCCAAATGCGGGAAACAGGAATATCGGCAAACTACGCGAGGATTATTTGAATGCGTCAAATGTAGACGGCAATTTTCGATTACTTCTGGTACTATTTTTCATGGTACGAGAAAACCTTTGGCTTTATGGTTTGAAGCTATGTGGCATATAACCAGTCAAAAATATGGAGCTAACGCACTTGGTTTGCAACGAGTTCTTGGACTCGGGAGTTATCACAGTGGTTACATCGGCTTAGGCGTGCTATGATACGTCCTAATCGGGAATGTCTTATGGGAACTGTTGAAATTGATGAAACTCTCATTGGGGGTGAACGTTCTGGAAAGCGTGGGCGTGGTGCAGAAAGAAAAGCAGTTGTCATGGTGGCTGTCGAGGATACTGGATTCGGGAAGATAAAAGGGAAAGGAATTGGTAGAATCTGCCTAAAACATGTTAAGAACGCATCTGGCGATAGTATTCTTCCTTTTGTTCAAGCTAATGTAAAGGAGCATAGTGAAATTAGGACTGATGGCTGGAACGGCTATAATGCCCTCTCTAAGAATGGCTATAGTCATACTGTTGCAGAGTCCCATGAATTAAAAATATGTCATTTGGTTGCTTCTTTGCTGAAGCGATGGTTGCTGGGAAGTTACCAAGGAGCTGTTCGATTTCAACATCTGGACTACTATCTTGATGAATTCACTTTTAGATTTAATCGACGTACTTCTGCTTCACGAGGCAAGCTTTTCTATAGGCTTGTTCAACAGGCTGTAGGTCAAAAGAATTGTTTATTTTCCTTTGATAGTTCATGAGCTAGAACAAATAATCTTCAAGAAATATTGAAAAAATATCGAAAACTTGCAAAGAAAACGCTATAGATGGCACCGCTGTAGTAATCGGTCAGTCATAATCAGTCTTTTTTTAAGAAAAATCCGCTGTAGCTGTAAAAACGCATTTTTTTTTAACTTAACTTGTAATTGGTGATAAAACAATATACTATAAAACAGTAATGGATTGTATATGTGTTGGAGATTCTATGAAACAAAATAAAAGTATTGCATGGAATATTTTTGTGTTTGTATTCTTTGCTTTATTAATCGCGACTTTCGCTTTTTCTGTTTATAAATTCACCCGGCACGCAGACCCTACTGAAATCATTATTTATTCCGCCGAAAATTATGCTGCAGGCAAACCAGTATCAATCATACTTTTTGCCAGAAATGCTGCCGAGCAAACACCGCTGACAGATCAGAAAATCGACTTGTTCGTAAATGGTAAAGCAATCCCATCAATAACTACTAAAGATGACGGCACAGCTTTACTGGTACTGGAAAAATATCCCCAAAACCTTATGATTGAGGCGCGCATCGGGGAACGTGTTGTTAAAAAATATATAGGTGTTGGCAAATATAAAGACGATCTGTCTAAAGTTTTAAAAAAAGTCGAACTCAAAACAAAGCCGGGAATACAGCTCAAAACCGATAAATCTTTCTACGCTCCCGGCGAAACCATAAACGCTACAATTAAAAGCAAGTTGCCAGCGAAAACCAAAATAGAAACAAAAACTTCTTTGACCTTAAAAGTCCTCGTTAGAGGCAGTATGTTTGGTGATGAATATATCCGCCAACAAGTACATTACAAAAACATTAAAGGCTCAATAGACGCCAGCGGAAACTTTAATTTTCAACTAAAACTTCCTGAAAATTTCAAAAGAATAGATTTTGCAAAAGAAGATTCTATTTGCGAATTATCAATTTCTACACCAAGCGGTTTAAAATTTAAGAAGAAAATAACAATAACTACTCGTCCTGTTCGTATAAAATATTTACCGGAGTATTCAAAGTTTCTGGCAGGATATTCTAATAATATTTATGTTTTTGTCGGCGACCCTGTCGGCAAGCCACTAATTGCGACAGTTAAGCTTGATAAGGAAAGTTCCAAAACGGATAAAAACGGATTGGCTCGGTTGGAAATACCTTTAAAATATGGTGAATGCAAGGAATCCTACATTACTGCGATAGTTGAAGATGGTGGCGAAACTAAGCTCAATGTTGAATTCAGATACGCAAAATATAGCGATGCTTTTATACTTAAAACTGATAAATTAATCTATAGTTCCGGCAATACAATGTTTTTGGATATTTTTTCTGAGTCATCTGTTGGTGAAATTTTTATTAATATTAGAAAAGATCGTAAATCATTAAAGTTTTTTCCGTTCGAACTGACAGATGATAAAGTTCGCTATATTTTCAATATCCCTGACGATATGTTTGGTCTAGTTCAGATTCATGCTTATAAGATTATGACTGACGGCAAAGTTATTAAGGATTCACGCATAATTCAAGTTAATCGTGATGGTCAAAAAAAATATTTTTCATCACCCAGCGAGATGGTAAGGGCAAGATTTGAGCGTACCGGAACTTTAGAAAATGTAGAGTTGGAAACGAGTACTTGTCAGCCTTATAACCTCAGAGATAAAAGATTTGCAAAAAAAAGGAAAGCTTACGGTGAAGTAATGTTTTCTATTTTATTGCCGATATTGTTTGCCATTTTTCTATTACTGCTTATTTATTTTATCAGATTATGGTTTTATCATGACGGAAGCAATTCTTATTTAATTATATCCTCAAAACTCCGCAAACAAACACGAAATAATATGTTTTTCGGGATTTTAGGATTTGTTATTTTATCCTTTATCTTTTTGCTGTCCTTTGGGACGATTATGACAATAGAAACGCCTGATGCGCTACCAGTTGACGTATCATCACAATACATAATAATTATTGTCAGCATTGTGGCATATATTCTAATTTTAATTGCTATGATTCGGCGTTCATTTTGCATTAGGAATATTCTACTGAAAGAGCCGTCCGGCAAGGATGGATACAGGGTCAAAAAGAGTATTTTCCTGCTTCCATATTTGTTGTTTATTTTTATCCTTTTCCAGCATAGCTGGATTATTGCTCTACACTTTTTGAGAGGTATAGAAAGTTATTCATTATTAGTTTGGGCCTTTCAGGGGCTTGCTATTATCTGGGTATTTTGCGCGTATAAGATAAGGGCTTTTTATTATACCCAGGCCGAATATGATAATATGTTGAAAGCTCCGGAAGCTGGACTTAGGTATGTAGCTGGACTTGGTGCCGGGATTGGAGCGTATCAATATCCATTTTATAAAATATGGCTTTTTTGTGGGTTATTTTACTGGGGAATACTGGTTTTTGTCTATCTTTGTATCGTTATAATCATTATATCCTTGTTTTTGCCACTAACGAGAATTATTGAGAAACTTGCTTAATATTTATTAAATACGGGAGCGAATAAAAAAATGAAAATAAACAGTTATGAAATTACTGATTTTTTGAAACAGTTAGCCTTGTTGACGAAATCAGAATTGCCCTTGCCAAATACTTTGGCACAGCTGGCGCAGGAGAGTCGCGGCAAAAAACTTAAAGGACTTATCCGGGACTTGAGTGATTCCGCAAATAAAGGAAAAACGTTATCCCAGGCAATGAGTGAGCACCCTGGATATTTTCCGCCCTTTTATATACGAATGATAGCTTTAGCCGAAAAAGAAGGTACTTTATCAAGTGTTCTCTCGGAGTTGGCTCATATTTCCCGTTTTCAGTATATGCTGGTCAATATGGTTCGGGATGTCATGCTTTATCCGCTTATTACCATTAGTGTTGCTTTTTTAATAATGTTGTTTCTTTGTTTGACTGTGATTCCTGCTTTTGGACAAATCTTTGATGATTTACTGCAAGGAGAACCTTTTCCCCCTTTAACGGCTCTGGTATTGAATATTTCGGCCTTTATAAACAGATATATCTATGAATTGTGTGTATTATATCTTGCCTGGGTTGGATTTATTATCTGGTTGTTTTGCAATAGTGGTTTAGGTAATCAGATATTATTGAAGTTGTCCCGTCGCATTCCCTTTGCTGAAGTGGTATTCTACAATTTTGGGATGGCTCGTTTGTGTGCGGTTTGGGCGATAATGATGCGGCGCAAAGTTCCGGTTGAAGAATCCTTTCCGATTATAGCTGAACTTATGGATTTTCCTCAACTCAGCAGTGCATTGCGGAGCATTGCACGCAGATGTCAAAAGGGTGAAGACATTAAACAGTGTATGCAGGAAGAAAAGAATATTTCCCGTCTGCTGGTAATAATGTTCGAAAATACTAAGGAAAACAAATTTCCAGAAGAGCTTGATAAATTAGCTTTGCTGTTTCGTGAGCGTGCGTCTTATGGGTTCCGGCGTGTCGGAATGGCTTGGGAAACCATATCATTAGGTGTAATGGTGGCGATTGTCGCTTGTGTTATTCTGTTTCTTTTTACTCCGTTTGTAAATATATTACGCATATTTTAACTAAGGGATTTTTATGCTTCAGAACAACCTACGCTATACAACAGGAGTTTACAACGAGTCCCCGGAAGGTAATCTTTCGACATCCGGTCCCGCGTTATTGGCTCAGACTTTGGCTTGGGCTGTGCAAAATGATATTCCCTTCCATAAAGTAATATTGTCACTAACGCACAGTGGCAATTTTGGTTTGAATCGTGTACTTTTTTTGCTTCCCAGATCCCGAAAATGGGGGAAATGCCTTTTGGCAAGTTATTCTGATTTGGTAAACGGCGTTCCTCTACATAAAACTTTGCGTAAACGCTTTGCTTATTTTCTCCCTGAATATTATTTACAAGCTGTCGAAAAAGCAGAGCAGGAGGGGCATTTGAAAGAGACCTTGCCGGTCTTTGCTAAGCGCTTGAATTTTTTCTGTGAAACCCGGGCATTTTATAAACGTACTCTAGCTTTTCCATTTTTGGAATTATTTATTATTTGCAGCATGTTATCGTTTCTATCAATTTTTATTTTACCTAGCTTTGATTTTATATTTTCTGACCTTGTACATGCTAAGCCATCGGATTCATGGGCAGGCTTGATGCTTATGGGAACAGTGGGGATTTGGCAATTGTTTTGGGAGCTTGTCTACTTAATACTTCTGCTGCATTATTTAGCTAGGATATTTGCCGGCTTGCGCCGCTTTGTTTTTATGTTGTTGGGGGAGATATTTATCTTTATTCCACCTTTCAGGCGGCAGCTTAGAAATGTAGCCTTGTTAAATCTGGCTTCTTCTATGGCAGCATATCTGGAGATCGGTGAAGATATTTTGAACGCGGCAAAGTTCAGTAGAAAATCCTGTAATCACTTCTGGATGAAAAGAAAGCTTGGGCACTTCATTGTAAAAGTTGAGAGAGGTGAGAATTGGCTTGATGCCTGGAGTAGTATGAAGCTCAGGCAGAATTTAAGCGAGTGCATTATTCGAGGTGCTGCCGCTAAAGAAGATATTGTCGCGGGTTTTGATACTATAAGCGACTGGCTCTATCATAAACAAGTCAGGAGAGTAAAAAATAATGCTGTATGGTTTACAGTAATTTTTACGGCTGTGAACGCATCAATAGTTTTTCTTACTATGTTCTATGTATTCCAATTAATAATTCAAATAATTCACATATGGACTTAGGTGATATATGAAGGATTTACAGAAAATTGAACCACATGAAATTGTGGATGTAATTCTAAAAGAAGCTGTTGCTTTGGGGGCTAGTGATATTTACTGGCTACCGGAAAATGATAACTGCAAAATCTGCTGCCGAGTGAATGGAACTCAAAAACCTTTACATCAAGTTGATTCTGTCGCTGGTCAACAATGTACTACCCGGCTTAAAGTTATGGCTAATTTGTTGACTTATCGTAATCAGGTGGCTCAGGACGGAGTGATCAAGGATGATGATAAATTCCCGATGGTTGAATTCCGTGTCGCTGTAATGCCGACCGTTGACGGAGAGCGCATAACTATTCGTATACTCGACAAATCACAGAATCCGCAGTTCCTTGATGAACTTAATTTTGCCCCGGAAGCTACTGAGCAGTTGAAAAAAATGCTCGCTCGTCCCAGCGGTATGATTGTCCTCACCGGGCCGACTGGCTGCGGTAAAACCACGACGATTTATGCTATGATCAGGGAGTTGATCAAAAACAAACAAGATCCCGCGTCAATTATTTCTATTGAGGACCCCGTCGAATCCCGTATTCCAGGAATTACTCAGGTTTCCTTATCCAAAACTAATGAACAATGGGATTATGCTCAGGCTTTGCGTGCCGCTCTCCGGCAGGATGTAAAGACTTTGATTATCGGTGAGATGCGCGATGCTGAAATAATAAAAGTTGCTCTTGATGCCGCCTTGACCGGACATCGCGTTATTACAACTTTTCACGCTGGCGATATTCCTGCGGTTTATGCTAGAATCCTGCACCATGGTTTTGAGCCATTCCTCGTAGCGTCCGCGCTGACCGGCATAGTCAGTCAGCGTCTGCTCAAAGCTAAAGACAGCGAACTGCAAATCCCGCTTGCGGCTTTACTTGTTCCTGACGATAACTGGCGGGATTTTATTATTGACAATCCCGCTTTGAGTGAAATACGAAAATATATTACCCGCTATCCGCAGGCGCATTTGCAGGACGTCGCCGCGAAAATGGCCAAAAAAAATCTAATTGAACAAAAGGATATATATTTATTATGAGAAGGAAAAAAGTAAAAATACATTATTTTGTAGTCACAGAAATTGTCATGGCTCTGGGCTTGATGATGCTCTTGTATGTCTGTTATTTCGCTTCCACTAAGACTATTGACAAAATGGACAGGGCTTTCACCAACGATGCCCGCGCTCTGCAGACAATGAACAATACAATTGAACGTCTTAATAATAAAAAAGATTATAGTGGAATTGATGTAAAAAAAATTTTTATGGATGAATTCGGCAAAAGTGGTTTTGCGATGAATTCACAAATCGTCGCGCAAGTCAAGATTCACGCTGATTCTACTGCTCTCGCCATAATAAAAGCTAACGGTAAAGCCATTATTGAGGTGCAGATAAAATGTCAAAAATAAAAAGATGCAATAATTTTTCTCTAATCGAAGTCCTTTTTGCTATAGGGCTTATCGGAATCCTTTTTAATATGGCTTTGATGTTTTATTATGATGGACGAAAAGTCAGTATGAAATATATGGACAAAGCTTCTCACATAAGGTCGGTCAGCACCATCGCAAAGAGCTGGCAAAACTTTATTCATGCCAATCCATTTCCCATCAAAGTGGAAACAAATAAGATATTGTTTAGAAATCAAGCAGTAATATCAGTAAAGAATAATAAACTGATTTTTAGCACTGAGAATGGACAAAAAACTTATGCTTTCTCAAAAGCTTTTGCTGCATCATTTGAGCTCGAAACTAATCTACAGGAAAAGCCTGTTTTAGTTCTTTATTTAAAGACAAAAGGTAACAAAAATCAAATATTGAAAGATAAGTTTATAAGAATCGTTGCCAGCAGTCAGAGGAGTGTAAAATGAACAAACAATCAACAAAAGAATCAGGTTTTGCAACTATATTCGTTTTAATGCTGGCTGTAGCTTTATTCATCCTCTTGGGTTTTGCCTTGAAAAGCATGTATTCTGTTCATAAACAAAACAGAAAGGACAAGCGGAAAATAATTAAAAAGGTAGAAGAATTAAATCAAAAATCTAAAAAAGAAGAAACTGTCCACGAGCAGGGCGTGTTACGAAAAAATTAAGAAAAACATAGTCTAGTAGTTTTTCGTTTTACTCAGCCTCAGCCTATGCAAAGTAATGGATAAAAAAACGGAGAGGATATCTAGAATAAAGTGAACAAAAGGCATTGATTCATAGTAATGTCAGTATATATTGATATTGAATGACAAAATGGGATTATTTTAGTTTATGACATACAAAATGCGGGGACTTGAATGCAATTGAATGAAATCAAAAAGTTTATATATTTTTACACAAAATCAATGCGTTTGTATTATTGTTTTATAACTGGAATTTCCGGATGGGTCGGCGTTGCTTTTTATGATTTTTGTACAGGTCAGAGCTTTAGTTTCAAGAGTGCTTTTATTATTATGTTGTTATTTTTGTCCTGGGGAACAAATCAAGTTATAAATGATTTCCTGGGCTTGCCGGAAGATCGTATCAACGCTCCCAACCGTCCAATGGTTACTGGAGAATTAAATATTAAATGGAGTCTGATTGTTTCCTCTGTTTCTATTTTTGCCATGCTTGTACTTTCCTGGTTTTTAAATCCATGGGCAATAATTCCAATTATTATCGGAGTTGGTTTGAATGTTCTTTACGAATACGCAAAAGCATGGTCATTGTTAGGTAATCTGGTTTATGGAATCTCTATTTCAATGTGTACGGTTTATGGTTTCCTTGCTTCAGGTCCATTGCCGGAAGGAGTATTTACTTACAACCGTATCGCAGTATTAGTTTTGATTGTCATCGCGAATGCTTTAATGGCTTACTTCAGTTATTTTAAAGATTATGACGGCGACAAAGCAGCGGGCAAAAAGACTTTTCATGTCCGGCACGGTTTAAAACTTGCCAGTCAAGTGGGAATTGTCGGTATTTTGCTGCCAGTAGTAGTTTTTCTGCTTTTTTTATACAAAGGCTGGCTGCCGTGGAACGAGGTTCTTTACCATGAAACTTTTATTTTCTGTGCGACAATTGCAATGCTTTTGGAAGCATGGACAGCAATACGCTTTTTTTATTATCCTCGTGGAGTTCAAGATTATCTCAGCCTAATCACCAATGCACAGGCCTGTGTAGCAATTCATGTAACAATTATTGCTATTTTTAACGGAACACTGGCGCTTTACCTTATGGTCGCCAGTTACATTTTTATTGACTTTTTATTTGGACTATACAAAGATGCAAAATCATGATAAACACAAGAAAATAACCGGACTGTTGAAGTTTTTGTTTTATATAAAACTTTCGATTGAAGTACCGATTCGTTATCTGCCGCGCATAAAGGATTTAGGGGGAATAAGAAGTTATTTTTGCTTCCTCTTTCGAGCCTTAAAGTTCACCTTTTTATTCAGCAGGCACAAGCTTTTAAAAGTCGGCAAAGGCTTATATAAGCTGGATTTTTATATGCCTGCCTATCCAAGTCAAGCGTTTTTCGAATCTATGGATGCAAAATTAATACATATTCCGCCGCGTCCAATCAGCGTAGTTTTTTCTATCACTAAAGCCTGTACTTATAAATGCGGCCATTGTTACCAAAGACTGGATCGCGGAGCTGACCTTGACGAAGACACCATGATTAAGATTGCTTCTGAAATGCGTGAGTTCGGAATTTGCGCTTTCGCGGTGGAAGGCGGCGAACCTCTACTTAAATTTCCTCGCCTGCTAAAGTTGGTAAAAGCTCTAAAAGGAGCAGAAATATGGATAAACTCAACCGGGAAAGGCTATACTCAGGAAATGCTCATAAAATTAAAGGAAGCCGGAGTTTTCGGGATTATGACTTCAATGCATTCCGTTGCCGCCAGTGAACACGATGCTTTTACAGGAATTTCCAATTCCTGGCAATTGTCTTGTGATTTTATAAAAGACTGCAAAAAAGCCGGATTATGTACCGGATTCAATACGGTCCTCGAAGAAGATGCCATTATTGCTGGTGGTATTGATGAAATTATGGATTTGGCAAAAGATTTGGAGTGTGATTTTATCCAGCTAATCCATGCTAAGCCTTCGGGACGCTGGCTTGGACGCAAAGTTGACCCAGAAAAAAATGCTAAAGCTATCAAAATTGCCCGGCGAGCCCATGAGCTTTACAACAGTCGCGCCAAAAAAGATTATCCGGTATTGACCGCACAGGTTTTTGAGGAGCAGGAAGCCATGCTGGGTTGCACGGCTGGAGGAATTGATCGTTTTTACATAAATGCCAATGGCGAAATCCAACCCTGTGAATTCCTGAATTTTTCTTTTGGCAATATTGGAAAGGAATCTTTTCAAACAATTTATAAACGGATGCGCTCATTTTTCCCAACCCCATGTGTTGACTGGCCGTGTTGTTCCAAAGCTGAAGCGATAAAGGATTTTATAATAAAGCACGACTTAAAAACGACCCCGATTCCCTGGCCTTTGACTGAAGAATTATTCAACAAACAGGAAAAGGGTAAAGCAACTCCAATTTATGAAAAACTGGGAATTTACAAATGAAATACCGCCTGATTATGAATCCCTCGTCCCGCTCTGGCAAAGGGCGTTTATTGTGGGAAACATGGTTTGCGCAACTGAACACTTTGAATGTTGATTATGAAGTTTTTATTTCAGAATCCATTACACAATGTACATGTATGGCACAGGAAAAGGGTAATTTTGACGTGGTTGTCGCGGTTGGCGGAGATGGTACAATCAACGCGGTTTTGAACGGTATAGCTAAAAGCAAAAAGCAAAAACTTCAGTTAGGCGTGCTTTATTCTGGAACAAGTCCTGATTTTTGCACTTTTCATAAGATTGATATTAAGCCGGAGACAGCGGTGAAGGCTTTACTTGAGAATGAATGCCGGAAAGTGGATTTGGTGGAGATTGAGTACACGGATATTGATGGCGAAAAAGTTACTGATTATTTTGCTTGTTCCTGTAATGTCGGATTGGGACAGGATGTGGCGGAAACAGCCAATAAAATCAGAAGATACGCTGGAGACAAATTAGGTACTGGTTTAGCCTTGGTAAAAACAATATTTAAGGGCGACAAACATAATTTTGAATTAAAAATTGCTTCTGATAATTATTCGTTTGAATCCTCTAACCATTTAGCGATTATAAAAAATCCTCTTATTGCATCTGGCTTAAAGCTTGATTTTGATTTAATTCCTGATGACCAGAAGCTCGGAGTATGGGTGCTTAGCGGCTTCTCAAGACTTGGAATGTTCAAGTTATTTCCTCGATTTTACAATGGCAAAGCTGGTCAAAACAGCAAAGGAATATTTAAATATATAACTGAAAAGCCAATTGAAGTGACTGAACCGGCAGGTTTAGGAATAGAATTTGACGGAGATCATCATGGATATTTGCCTTTACGGGTGCAAATAGCAAATCAAAAAATAAACTTACGCGGAAGTTCAGTATGAAAGAATATGACTTTATTAAATATATTAGCGAAAAGCGTCGTCAGTCTCCAGCGCAAATGAATAAAGCGTTTGAAGCAGATGCGGAAATTGTCAAATTAAATGATTCACAGTGGGCTATTACAGTTGACGAGTTTTCGGCAGAAGAAGACTTTTTTATCCATGAAGATCCTCATGTTATCGGCTGGAACCTGGCTGTAGCGACTATTAGCGATCTTTTTGCGTGCGGAGTAAAACCAAAGTTTTTTATGCAGACTATTCTGAATTCAAACAAAGACCATGATACTTTTTATAAAAAGTTAATGGATGGAGTTTTTGAGGCTTTAGATGCTTGTGGATGTTTTCTTCTAGGGGGAGATGTTGGTACTGCTGCAAACTGGCGCTATTCTGGAATAGCATTGGGAGAAGTCAAAACCAAAGCAATAACGCGCGTCATTGAACATAAAGAGGATTTAGATATTTGGATCACAGGCACTTGTGGAGATTCTAATTTAGCTATATTGCAATGCTCAAATATCCCGCGTTTTGAACTTAGAATTGATGAAGCCGATATGATTAATAAATTTGCCTCAGCTTGTACTGATACCAGTGGAGGACTTTGTGATGCTGTGTGGAATCTCAAAAAAGTTAATCTGGGTTTTAATTTTGATATAAATTTTGATATGATCCCATTCGATTCAAATCTCTTGAAGCTAATGCACAAATATAATTTACCTCCAGAATTGAGCTTAATAGGTGGAGCTGGAGAATATGAACTATTACTTTTAGCACCGAAAAAACGGGCTAATGAATTTAAAAAACATCCAACATTTACTAAGATTGGGTCAGTTTGCCCTGACTCAGAAAAAGCTAGTGTTAGATTTTTTAAGAATGATATATTGACAGGCGAAATGTTACAGCCTCCGCCTTGTTACAGGTCTTGTAAAGAAGCGGATTATTTAAAAAAAACCAATGAATATTATGTCCATAACTTTAAGAGGAAAAAGTAAAAATGTCAGATAAAATATTCGAAACCTATCTCAATTCAGCGGGTAATGAATGTATTATGGATAAAGCAAAAGGCCTGCATAAACATTTGGCTGAAGCTCCACCAGTATATTTCGATGGTCTGGGAATGGTTTTACAGGAAGCCGTCAAACCGATTACAAGAGTGCGCAAGAGAGATGGTTCTGAACAGGATATGATAATGCTTGGTTCAAATTCATTTCTCGGCATAAATACTCATCCAAGAATTATTGAAGCTGTTAGAAAATCATATGAAAAATACGGATACGGTGCTGG
>Ga0307988_1000546_pt1 | contig 25728 bp, 28 predicted proteins | sample EllFjometagen183_FD_203166 | JGI IMG/M metagenome (GOLD analysis project Ga0307988, IMG submission 203166) | Marine microbial communities from Ellis Fjord, Antarctic Ocean - #183 | ecosystem: Environmental > Aquatic > Marine > Unclassified | place: Southern Ocean | collected 2014-10-08 | reverse complement strand
CATTCCGGCACTAGTCACAATTCCTAATGCCCATTCCACTACAAGATCTGGCACATCCATGTTGAGATTCCTTTATACTTCTGGTTTAACTTCAAGAGCTTGACCTTCACCTTTTGTCAGTAATGTACCAAGACTATTCTGATAAATCAATCTCTCGGTGTTCATCAATGAGGTATTCCCATATTGAACCCTGAATCTCCAAGTACTGTCAGCAAGTTCAGCTTGAGTTGACTTACGAAAATAATCTTCATAAGCTATTCGCTCACCTTCTGCGTCTTTACTGTTTGGCCAATCAACAGGAACAAGGTTGTCTTTCTCAGCAGTGGTAAATACATGATAGAATATACCATCGTCCATAACACAACCATATCCATGACAGGCAGCATATGCCTCCGCAGTAAACAGGTTCTCACCAGCATCGCTAAATTGATATATTGTTCCAAGAGCATGCTCTTTGTTTGTCGATGCTCTGCGCCTGAATCGTTCTCCGATTTCAACTATCACTGGTTCGTCAATCACCGATTCTGGTACTTAGTCTCACCCATCTGATCTACAGCTACTGTTCCTGTTGGGTCTGTCATGGCAATTGTAATCTTATCACCATCGGGGCTAAGCATCTTAACCCCTCCTGTTTGTTCTATCCACATAATCCCCTCTCTACGGGTAAGTTAGCTTAATGCCAGCCTGTACTCTTCTTTAAGAGCTATCTTCTGAGCATCACCAGTAGCCCACGCTGTACCTTGCCTGAGTTCTAGAGCCATCCCTAGCTCGATGATACCAGTTTTGTCTAATAGCACATAGATGTTACTGATGCCATCAGCTTCAAGATCAGCGGTCTTCCAGTTCATCGTGAAGTCCTCTGGCTTGTAAGGCATCGTGGTAATCAAAGCGTTGAGACTATCAGCATCCGGATAGTACATATGACCATCGTACTCAAAGTTCTCTGCTCTTGCTTCTGCTACAGATACATCCACGGCTGTGAGGTCAGATTCGAGCTTTCCTGCTTTACTCTTGTCTACAGTGTCTTGATCATACTCATTAGGAATAGTTTCATATACTATAGTATCAAAGGTATAAGTATTCTCTGCACCAGTAGCCTTGTTGGTATCCTTATCATACGTTACTGTAGTCAGTGGCCAGATGTGTAGTGCTTGCTTCTCCTCCTTGCTCAACAATTGCATCCAGTTACTTGGTAAGCTCAACCCATTAACTTCAATAGCCTTAGATTTCCTGTAAATCTCAACTGGCTTACCATCTACCAGTTGATCTGTATTACTTAATAGGGCGTACATTATGCGCCACCTCCTGTTAATTTGAATGGATATTCTGCGAAAGCTATTCCTATGTATTCTACCCCGCTTTGATTGTTGGATGTACTCGTCCATCTTAGCTTCCAACCGTTGGACAGGTAATCTTGAGATGTATTATAGCTACCCTCTGCTCCGGTTCCGTCAGCAACAAGACTATCCCCAACAGGGTTAGCTCTCTCAGCTCCGGTTCCACCACTAGACCCCCGTTCCCAATCAGTTACCCACCAACTTAATGCTTGAGTAACTGCTTTGACCATTACGAACCTAGGTTTAAAACCCATGTGCACAAAAGGGCCATCAGCCAATCCGTTACCTGTGTAAGAAAAGACCTTACTGAATCCTGGGACTGAAGACCAGAGGTAAGCTACATAATTACTTATGCTGCTATTGAGACTGACAGCGGTTCCAAGCGTAAACTGGACTGAAGTTGGTTCAGTATTGTTAAACCATGCAATATTTGATATAGCAGCGGCAGGGGAGTCAAGCACTAGAGAACTAGTAGCGCCTACTGTCTTGTTGTAAACATACCAACTTGCAACACGATCCACAGCTTTGACCATGAACATCTCTGGGACTACGCCAAGGGTGTGTGGAATATTGTGCCCAGCTAATCCATCTCCAGCGTACTCTACAATATCAAATCCAGGGATTGCCCCTTTAGTCCAGTTGTAGCTTACGAATCCTTCACCACTATCATTGTACCCAGCAGCACCTGTTCCAAGATCGAAACCTGTCTCGACACCAAACGATGTAAGACCATTAGCATCTGTGGATTCTATATTTGTGCTATCCCAACTCAACTCTTTAGTAGCACCTCTAACAGAATCCAGCACCTTCCATTCATCAGCCTGATCTCTATTCTTGATAACCACATGGTCAGCTTTGTTCGTTGTATCAATAGTCCTAGCTGTAGCGTTCCCCGTATAGAGGTTAATATCAAAATATTCCTGAGAGTTCTTTATAGCTACATCTGGTAGGTTCTTAGACGTTAGTGCCTTGAATGTTCCGTCAGTTGGTGTTATATCAAACTCACACACACAAGCTGCTTTTACCAGCGGAGTGTAAGTACCAACAGGCATACCACTAGCAACAACCTCAGAAACACCTCCATCAACTATCTTGTTTAATGTCCCTGCTGACACATCTAGTTCAAACTCAACAACCTCTCCAGCAGCGTCATCTGCCAGATACTCTGTACCCGAGTCTGTATCCATCACACCAAAGCTTCCACCTGTTGTCACGTTTACAATCCATGCAAACTTTAGATTATCTACAGAAATTGTTCCTACCCTATCTGTAGTCCCTGTTACACTTAGGTTCCCACCAGAAAGTGTTCCAGAGCCTGCGTCAACACTATTCAAAGTACATACATTATTACTAGGTGTATCTGTACTCTGCATATCTGTGGTGATGGTAAGGTAAGGGGTGAAGTGGTTATCATTCCCTGATACATCATACCCAAGTGTCGTTGAACTAGTAGCGTCCTTAAAGTCTAGGTGGAAGCTATTAACTCCAGAGTAATCTAATCCACTGACATCTATAGGTCGCCATACCTTGTCATTATCGGGATGCCATTCGCCAAAGGATTCTGGAGTAAGTATCTGCCCTTCTATGTGCGCATATTCAGCGTAGTATGCCCCTGACATCGTAAACAATCTACTTCGAAGACCGCAGATGTACTTAGTACCTGCACTCGTCATAGCATTATAGCCATGGGCCACGCTAGTGTCCTGTAATACTCCATCAACATATATGTAGGACTCACCAGAACCGTCAGGATCGTAGGAGATTACAATATTTATCCATGCTGAAGGGTCATTATATGTTCCGGGGGTATTGCCTTGATAAACTATGCTTCCGCCTATCCGTATATACGTCATTATGATACCATTGCTGGTGATCTCATGCTCATTCCACCACTCACTAGAGCTACCCACACGGGTGCCTATACTGTATGTTGAGATTATTCCGTCCAACCCTGTAACCAACCCCCTCTTTATCCAACAAGATATAGTGTATGCCTCTGTCCCCCCATCGAGGAAGGCTCTCTGTAAGCATCCAAGCATATTACAGTTAATACTATTCTCAACCTGATACCCCTCTGCTCCCCCAGCACTTCTAGCTGGGTATATTAAATTAGACAATGTTCAGTGACCTCCCAATCTCGTACAGGTTCGTACCATCAGAGCGGAAGACAAACTCATCCCTAGCTGCTGCACCTGTACTCAAGGTTGGTGCTGTAGCGTCAGGCCACTTGAATACTGTATTCCATACCAAAGTCTGACCACCTGCTCCTTGTACTACGGTAAGCGCATAGAAGGCCCCATCAACAAGGTTCGTTGGTGCGCCCATTATCCTATTAGCTGTGAGAGTAACTGAAGTCACTTGGTTGCTCTCTGTATCCCAAGCAACTGTAGTCGCATCTGTGAGTGTTGTTGCGTTGAAGTTCTGAGTCTTTGTCCATTCGTTTGCTGTCGTGGGCTTCAAAAGGGACGTGAACTCGTATCCATCAAGAGCAGGATTTGCAACAAGGGCTTGTCCTTCTGTTCCTGTAGACGGGTCGGGGATAACTAGAGACGCTGCTAATGATGCGAACCCCTCTGCCGCATTAGAGCTATCTAATGCGGCAGCCTCGTAAGTAGCAGCGTTTGTTTCTGATATTCCGGAAGCTGTTGCGTAGTTTGCTGAAGAAACAGCTGATGCTGCGGCGGCAGTAGCTGATGCATCGGCAGACGCCGCTGCGGTTGAAGCCACAACAGGGTCAACAAGGTAATTCCACCCACTATCTAGATCTGGATTGCCAGTCATTAGGTAAGGGACATCACCGTAAACAGCTATAACAAACGGCTCAGTTGGTTGAGGTGTAAAAGCGGTCCAAGCTGTACCTATACCTAGCATATTACCTGTTGTGCCTCCAGACAGCGCAATGTAAGCCATTGCGACATCAAGCTCAGGATTCAACCTTGACCAAGCTGTTCCGTCGTTTGCCCACAGCTCTGGCTGTGATCCGACAGTAACATCAAAGTTCATGGCAATCTCACCAACATTGTTGAAGCCAGTGTCTGGTGCTCCTTTACCGCCTGTTGTTCTATGTAACAGCTGTAATGTGAATGCCATGATTAATACTCCCCTGCGTTAAATGAGCTAGCAAGAGCCCAGTTATTTGAAGCGTCAGCTACCAACATCTGGGTTTCAACTGCAGGTTCTGGGACACATGCATTTTCAGATCTTAATTGCACTGCTATGAATGTCAACATAGCGGCAAGGGTAACGTCCTTACTTGCGTCAGAGTCTGTGTCATCCGCTATCAACAGTTGATCATCTATTGTTATTACAGGTATTGCTGTAGTATCAGTTGGAAAGCTAACTGGCATAACCTACTCCTTTATGCAGTAAAGCACGTTTATATTTGTTGGTCTCGATTCTCGAGAACCAGAGTTTCCAGATGAGAATGATGGAATATCAACTGAGTGCCCATGTGCTCCGGCTGAACCAGTAGATGAACCATAATACATTCCTATATTTCTAGGTGAGTAAGAGCTTACAAATGTGTGAGAGCCTGTACCTCCTCCTGTGCTATGCGCATGAGAACCAGTTGAGCTAGTATTAGAATTAGGGGGATTAACAGAGTGGGCATGAGTTATGTTAGCACTTGTCTGAACTGTACCTACATGGTCTCCTACTGCTCCGTCTCCTCTATCTGTACGAGTAGTTGAATCAGGATCTACTCCCTTACCAGCATCCAGCCCTCTAAGGAATCTTCCTCTATAATCTGGTATATTGAATGTTGTTGTTGTGTCCCCTTCTCCGTACAGGACTCCTATTGTAGCAAACAATTTTGCGTGGGCTGCTCTGTCTATAGCTCTACCATCGCATACAAGCCAACCTGTAGGTACAGTTGTCTGAGCGAAAGGGGCAATCATACCAGAAGGAAGCAACGAATCAATTGCTTGAGATGTTCTCTCCGGAGTCATTAGCTTCTCAGTGTTGGTACCTTCTTCAGCTTCCAGTTGGGTGGCAACAAAGTCAGTTAGAAAAGCAGAACCACCATTGACGTTCCATTTAGTTTGGTAGGTATCCGCCCCAATTACTGCGGCCATGTCCTCCCAACTAAACTCCTCGCTTGCCGAGTTGTAAGTAAGAACATACCCGTCAAACGCAGTGTTATTAGCTAGGATTTTAGCAGGGTATATCGTAGAATCCAGCACTAAGCCACCAGGCATTGTGTTTGGAGAAAATGCTGACCAATCTTCGACAGCTAAAAGTCTTGTCTCTTCGTCTTTGTTGTTGTCTGTGTTGTGGGATAGGCTCTCTCTTGCTAAGAACTCAAAATTTGATGTTCCTGTGCAGGGGTAAGTCTTCCATGTGTATGCCGCGTGTGTCACTATAACACCTCAATTAATTGAAAGTTAATTCTAGATCTAGTGTGTTCTGAGTGTGTCCCAGAGGGTAGTTCTACTGCTCTGGCGTATACGAACCACTTCTCAGAATCTAAATTTGTTATCTGCCAAAATAAAGGGGCCTTTCCTTTAGCTTTGAATATTGTGTACATGAATTCATAGAAGTCTGGCTCCCTACTGAGTAGTACACTACCGGTAAACACTCTTACTATGTCACGTTTTTTGTAGTAGAAAGATCCATTTGACATCTGCTTTCCAATACTGTAGTCATTCTGGTCTTCACTCAATCCTATAAGAGCATCACTAGAGGTTGTAAATAAGGCCCCTGCCTGAATCAGGCCAACGTACACATCCTCTGTGTTTCCAGTACTAAGTCTTATTTTTATGGTGTGGTTTGGTGTTTGGTAAGGGTAAGTTATACTGGTATAGTTTAGTTTAAGTCCACTATCAAGGATAAATCTTTGGTAGGAAGCTATTCCTCCGAGATCTGTTATTTCTGAGTATATATTTTCTCCTGCTGCGTTGAACACGTTGAACTCAGCAGTACGTGCATTGGTACCTCCAAGCAAAACAGTAGATCCAGTTCCCTCTACAGCTAACGTCCACTCTCCTACTGGCCATGATATCTTAGATACTCTCTTTGGGTGTTCGTCAAGTACATTCTCAGGCGGATACTCGCTATCTACTAAGGTTACATCATCTGAAAATACCTCTATTTGATCTCCGTCAACTGTTTGCAATTCATCTAAATTAACGTCATTTAATATGTTAGGAACATTCGTAGCCTTTGCAGTAACAGCTGTCACGTTTGAATCAAGTAAACATTTCATACAAACTCACCTTCACCTTCTACAACACACTCATAGTCATTAAAATTCCACGTTATAGATCTCACCTTAGCCTTTACATCCAAAGTTATCTCCTGCGATTCATCAACCAACAGTAACGCTATTCCAGGTTTGTAAACATCAACAAGAGGAAACTTTAGTCTTATGTTAGGGCTTTCAAATATTGTCTTCCTATCAGCCAGAGCAGTTTCAGAATTAGCCACTGTTACGTGGCACTGTGGAGACACTGAATCCTCATCACCGTAACCATAAAGTCCATCTACTGAAGCCTCTGTTGTGTCAGATCCAGTCTTAAAGATAGAAACTGGTTTATCGTAGGTGTAGCCTGACGGTGCTATATCAAACTCTGTTATCTCCACAACCGACGTCTCTGTCAACATGTCAATAAGGTACAGTATACTGTCCTCAATGTAAAATAAATGAGAAAAAAATCTCGCCATGTCAGATAGATTGTCTATTAAAACCTTCTCGCCTGTGGCTGTGTATGACACAGCAGGAGATACAACTCTTGCGTTAGTTGCATCTAAGGTAAGGCCTAGAGTTGTGCATGCTGTTGTAAATATACTCTCCAATGTTCCAGAGTAAGCAATGTCTGTTACCTTGTCTTCGTACTCTGTGGCGTAGATAACGTATGTTACTCCGTCGCGCTCTATATTAGATAGGTGAGCTGTCCCTTCTAATATTGTCGTAGCACTGGCTTCATCACTATCTGTGAACAGCAGTTTTATAGGGCACGATATTGGATACTCAGTCTCTCCGCTAAATAGAGAAGGTAAGAATGTAAGTGAACCAAAAGATGGTTCGACGTAACCTCCTCCTCTATTTCTTATTGAGTATTTTATATCAGAAGCCACAGACACTTGGGCATCCCAAAAATGTTCTAATGGCAGCATCTCATCACTTACTCTGTGAAGGGTGCTGTTGAAAGTTACCTCTACTAAAAGAGCCATTAGAAGACCACCCTTTGAGTTCCTTGACCACGCTGCAGTTTGTCTGTTACGTGGATGTCTGCTTCTACCCTAATGAATCGCTTAAGGCCTCCCTCATCGCCGACTATGTTGACCACTACAGGTCTGTCGGAGAGAGCGTCAATCTTATCATCCATTAATTTTAGTGTGTTTGGTCCATTGTGCAGCGGCATGATTGCCTCTGAGCCTGCTTCTCCACCGACATGGAATACTGTCGGACGATCCATTACTCCTCCTCTTGCGTGGTATGACATTACCGCGCCATTAGCGTTGTAGCTTGTGTGGCCTTCCTGGTTAGGAAGCTGTATTCCTTGTCCCATGGCAGATACCGCACTCATGATGTCGTGAGATGCTCCTATCGCTCCTGATCCTAATGATCCAAGAACACCTTCCAATTCTTCAAATGTGCCGGCTGTCGATGAGGCAGCAGATCCAAATGCCACCATAGGTTGGTGTGCTCGTAGTAACTCGTAACCCATTTCACTGGATACAACGGTAGTCTCACCAAGAACTTCTCCCAATCCTTCAAATGTGCCATCAAGTTTCATTACCCTCATAGAAGTGTCCGCTGCTCCTGACGCCAGTGAAGCAAATGAAGCTTCTACTAGTCCTAGGCCGCCCTTGAAGCTTTCAACCGCCTGGCCACTTTGGTTCAAGTTGTTAGATAGACCATCTATACTTCCGCCTAATGATCCTACCGCACCGTAAAGGCCACTGATGTGTTCACTAAAGTCTATCACGGCCATTGAAGTGTCCGCTGCTCCTGACGCCAGTGAAGCAAATGAAGCTTCTACTCCACCTGTTGAATCGCTTAATGCTCCGACAACACCTTTCTGTGACTCTATTTCTTTAAGTCTTGCTATCTCCAGATCTGTTACAGTTTCCAGTGCAGTCTTTCCAAATATTTTAGTGCCGCTCGTCATCTCGTCAAGTGCTACCACTGAACCTTTCATTAGGTCTGTGAAGTTAAGAACGTATCCTGAGTCAAATATACCATCCCCATATACACTACGGTCAACATCTGTTGGCGCCTTCTGCCATTCTACTTTACGTTGTTCTTCAGTCATGTATTCAGCGGTCTCACCCATTGCTCCGGCCATACCAACAGCAGCAAGTGTGGCGTCAGGTATTGACATACCAAGAGAGATTAGGCTTGCTTCAAGGGCTTCGAGTTCCTTTGTGTTGCCGAACGAAGCAGACAGTGCGCTGTTCATTGTCATGCTCAGTTGTTCAGCAGAAAGTCCAACACCAGTGGTAGATGCTATAAAGTTACCAAATGACGCCATGGTTGGCTCTATCGCCAAGGCCATATTTGCCATAGCATAATTAAACTCTTCGCCCATTGACGCTAGGTACTGGTTAGCTTTCTCGGTGTACTCATCACTGGTTCTTGAAGTCTTCCAAGGTGCGAAGGTATCTCCGTGACCCCTCTCAGTTACAGAGTTAAGCTCATTGGGTTGGACCCAAGAGGATAGCTTCTCCATAGCACCATACAGCGCCTGAATCCTTGTCTCACCACGATCCTTTAACTCAAAGTCTCCGTAAGCAGTAGTGTTGTAATCGTGTCTTTTTGAGCCTTCAAATGCAGAGGTAGCAACCGCTGTGAGCATAGCTAGTGGGATGAGTACACCAGTACTTGAAAGTCCAGCCGCAACGCCCCCGGTGCCAGAAGACATACCCGCCGTAGCAGCACCACCAGCAACTCCCATACCTCCGGCTCCACCGGCTACAGTGGCAGAAGCTATGTTTGCCGCTGCTATCTCAGCGTACAGCGTTGCACCGGCAAGACCAGTTTGGATAGCGCTACTTGTAGCCCCTATGTAGTCCTCGTTAGCTAACCCTTGATAAACTCCATACGCTCCACCAACAGCTCCAAGGCCTGCGCCGGCAACACCGATAGCACTGCTGTAGTCCTTTAAGGCAGGGATTAGCTTCTGTACAATCTCGTTGCCTGCAAGTGAAGTTACACCACCAGCTGTCTGGAGTGCTCCACCTACTCCTCCCTGCTGTATTCCTGAGTATACACTGTAGGCTCCTGTTGCGGCTCCGACGTAAGGCTTAACAGACTCCCAAGTGGCTTTCAGAGGAGCCATTGTCTCTTTTACAGAATTCCAAGTGTCGCTCATCCCGTCAGTTAAACCTTCGTACCATGAATCATCAGCAAAGATTCCTGTTATCGTCTCTCCTGCTCCAGAGTCTCCCCAGACACTTCCGTCTAGTTGAACAGCGGACTCAATTCCTCTGGATACAACGTCTGTGAAGTCACTCCAAGCCTGACTTGTCTCATGAGCTGTCATCCCTGAGAACAAACCACCTGAATCATCGTTGAACACCCCTGTTATACTCTCACCTACTCCAGAATCCCCAAATATTTTCCCATCAGCCATGGTTGCATCAGCTAAGTTGTCATATACATCCAGCCACTTGTCCCAGCCATCGACCACATCTAAGATTCCTCCACTCTCACCAACGCCACCACCTTCCATTGTTACGTGTACAGGGTCCCCTGCGTTTCCGGAGGGGCCTGAGCCTAGCCCCATCTTAGCTGCTGATCCTTCTCCGAAGAGGAAGTCAATGCTCTGCTCCATAACGAAATTAGTGGCCGCTTCTGCCGCCCAGTCGATAACTGAGTCAAGCATGGAATTTAAGGTAGCGTCCCATATGTCACCGATCTTGTCGAACTCTCCTTTGAAGATAGCAACGAAAGAATCTTTAATTCCAGACTTCAAAAACCCAAATGACTCGTAGCCTACTTCGCTGAATGTTTTGAGATCCCTTGTAGAGTCCTTAACCGCAGCCCCAAACCCTCTCCAAAAATCACCGCTAAGTTTATCCAACTTAGTTGAGTCTGCTATGGCTCTCTCTCTGTAGCCCTCTATAAGTTTAAGATCTGCTATTGCCTGAGGGTCTACTCTATCTCCGTACTTTGACGCCTTCTTGTCAAATATTAGGTTTATTCTCTCTAACTCAGCAGCATAAGCTGACACCCCTTTTGTCACATTAAGATAGTCTTTCTCAAGGTCTGTAAGGAGTTTGCTCTGTTCTTTGCTTCTTGCTAAGTCCCTGCCTTGTTTATTTATGTCTCTTAACTTCTCTGTTAACAAAACCTCATCATTAAGTAACTTAATTTTATCGTACTGGGCTTTTATAGCGGCATCACCTGCGGTGCTGTCGTACTTTGCTGAGCCCCCCATAATTCGTTTTACTTCAAGCAAATAGCTTAACTCCTTCTTAGCTACTGACTGCTTGTCTTGCATTATTGCTTCTGATATAGCTAACGATTGTTTAGCATAGGCACTTTCTGAGATGAGTTTATTCTTTAAAGTAGCATCTAACACCTTCTGCTCAATCTCGTATACAGCAGTTAGCTCTTTGCTTGAGTTGCGCTTTATATTTACTTCCTCTAAAGAGGCCGCGATCAAGTACTGGCTGTGTTTCTCTCTGTCGGCCATTAACTTAGCGTAGCCCTTCATAGACTCACGCTCCATTAAAGCCCAAGAATCGGACGCTGATCCAGATGTTGAGTGTGTAGTTGATGCGCTCATCACAAGTGAGTCAAGGGCACTGGGAGCAGATGTTGGCATCTTTATGACCCTCTGGGCAAGTAATTCTACCTCTGCTTGTGCAGCTTTTGCTTTGGCTATCTCGTCCTCTGGAGGAATCAACCAATTAAGTACAGCCTTCCACACTGGTAGTGATGCCGCTATTGTTCCCCCGCCTGGAATTGACGACAGTATAGCTGTGGCACCTAGCTGTTCGCCAAGGTCCATGTCTCTCAAAGAAGTAACAGCTCCAGGTCCTGCTGCTACAATACTTGCCATGGCAACTGCTATGTTTCCCATTGCAGTAGCTACCATTACAAGTCCTTGTCCGAATTCAGGGGACTCTACAACAGTCCTCAACTCGTGTAGGGTCTTTAGTAGCCCTTCGTCAGCTCCTTGATCAAAAGCGTTGATGAGCGCGTCTTCCCAAGCAACCTTTAACTCCTCTGCTGCTCTTGTTACTGTCTGAGATGTTTCTGACATCATGTCTTTAAGAAACATTGTTTCGTCTTTAGCTTTACTTATTGACTTAGTCAACCCCTCAAACTTTGAAGAGCCGTCACCTATTGCTTTAATGAAATCTTCAACAACAGTTACCCCTCCCTTCATAGCTCTAAGACCAAACAACTCCTTGTAGACCTCTACCTTCTGCTGGTCTGTCATGTCGTCCATGATGCCAGCTAACTCAGTCATAAGTTGACTGTAGTCTTTTAACCCCCCTCCTGATGTGAATGGAGAGAACTCTGCGTTCATGTTGTGCATCATCTTTGATAGCTTAGATGATGGGTCCAACAGCCTCACCATAGACGTTCTCAACGCAGTACCTGCCTTTGATCCTTTGACACCAACGTCCGCTAACAGGGCTAGTGAGGCGCTCACATCTACAAACGACATGTTTGCTATCTTACTTAACTCAGTGGTGTATGAATAAGCGTTTCCAAGTTCACCTATAGAAGTGGCAGAGGATAGCGCTGTCTTTGCTATTACGTTTGCTACCTGAGAAAGATTCAAACCGTCGGAGGCAAAGGCGTTCATTGCCGTAACTGTTAGTTTTGTAGCCTCGGCCATATCTATCTGGCCTATAACTGAGAGTCTAGATATATCTGCTATACCAATGAAAGCAGACTTCACATCTACACCAGCCTTCGTAAGCTCACGCATCCCCCCAGCAAGCTCTGATACGTTGTGGGTAACCCCCTCAACATCGAATAACTCAGTCTTAAACTCACCTATATTAATACCGCCGCCTGTTAACCTATCAAGCGTAACAGCATAGGTTGAGTTGTACTCGAACGCAGCTCCAAGGTCATACATAGACGTTGTCAACGCCTTTACTCCTGCTACAGCAGCGTAAGTAGCGGCCATAGCTCCAACAGTAGCAAATGAACCATAAGCCAACCACAGCTTGCCAAATGAGGCAGCTGAGCCTCTTACCACCCCACTCAATAACTTCTGCTGTGTAGTTAGTTTTTTAGTTTCAGCAGTGAGCCTTTTTGTAGACCTAACCTGCTTATCAAGGGCAGCAGTTCTAAGATCCTTACCAGCCTTATCCGCAGCGGCCCTCATGGAGGCTAGGCCTTTCTCCAGGCTGTTTGTTTCGTTGAGGAGACGTATCTGTTTCTTTAAAGCCTCTGATCTTAGGTCTTTACCTGCTTTATCCGCGGCTGCCCTTGTAGCTGCTATACCCTTCTCAAGTGTGTTTGTGGTGGTTAGTAGAACCACTTGCTTTCTTAATTCAGATGTTCTTAGGTCTTTACCTGCTTTATCCGCGGCTGCCCTTGTAGCTGCTATACCCTTCTCAAGTGTGTTGGTTTCATGTAGTATTGCTAGTTGTTTCTTCAGTGCAGCGTAACTTTTACCTTCAGCAGATGTCTTTATGCCAATAACCCCTAACTGTTTTTCCAGTTCTAGAGTCTGTGCCTCTGCAATTCTTAGCTTTCTAGCTTCTGCTCTAAGTACTGCTCCGCCTTGACCAGAAACAACTGCCAGTTCTTTTACTACCGCTGCTTGTTTTTCTATCTCCCTGTTTAGTTGCTTCTCTACAAGAAGCAGTGCTTTGGCCTCACGCGTTGTTTTCATGAAAGAAGTATCTTTTAAGGCCTTACTTCCTTCACTATAGTATTTTTTTGTTTCTGTTGTCAGTTCTTTGAATGCTGCTTTGGCTTTTCCTGTGTTTTTTGCTAGATTTTTGAATGGGTCTTGGGTTGTTATCTTCGCCATTGCGGCGATAGCACCTTCTAACGACTTCTTAAGAGATCTAATTTGCTTGTCTGTCAGATTGGCCTTGACGCCAATCTCTTCTATATGTTTGTATCCGTCTTTCAGACTTCTTATATCCGATGGATCTATTCCGAGACTGATGAATTCTGACATTAGGAGGCCTTTGAATTTGTTATATTGGTATACCTGTGATCAGCGTACTACACAGAACAAAAAAGGCAAGCCTTTTGTAGGCTTGCCTATTTCTTAGATCTTGCTTTTGCCGCAGCAACAGCCTTAGCTTCAGCGTATTGAAAGGACAGTGACGAACTCTCTATGTGCTGTACTTTAGTTATCAATTCCAACCTGTCTTCATCGTAAGGAACTCCATAACAATCTAAGGTTTTATGTATTGCCATGACATTAAGTGAAACTGCTCCGCTCATTGACATTACATACTGCCCTGCCAGTTGAGAGTGTACTTCGAAAGCAGCAGTGTTGTACTCATGTACTCCCGGGAAGCAGGTTATGCACGGTGGATCCTCCATCGTGCGGGAGTGGGCGTCCCTGCAGTCTCTGCAGGAAAGCCTATTTACCTCGCTGTTAAACTCCCCGAGATCCCTTAGTTTTTTGCTACTGCCTCGCCTTGAGACTCGATCTTCTCGGCCATTCCTTCCTGCTTCTCTACTACCCAGTCAACGAACTCGTCACTCTCATCAATCATCTTGGCAAGATTGTTACGAGTAAACTTCATTGGCTCACTGTCTGAATTTGTAAAGCCAGACCACTTCTTCACGCAAGCAAATACGATGTCACGGTTTTTCTTTGTGAGGTTGAATGAGATCTCAGATCTCATATCAGCAGTATCGTGCTGCTTTGCAGAGAGTTGCATTGAGGATTGAGTGATAGTGTTCAGTACGCCAGGCCGCAAGTACTTGATAACTACTTTAGCGTCTGATTCTTCAACTTCAAAAGTCTCTTCAATGTCAGCGGTGAGTGTAGGTGTAAACATAATGGTGCCTCCTGTGTCGGCGGTTGAATTAATAGTCCGTCACCATACCAACCGCCACCGGAGGGTATGGATCAGGACTGAAAAGATGATAGCATAGAAAATAACAATTGACAAGCACTAGTAGTGGATGTATAAAGAGGTTAAAGGAGGTGATTCAAATGAGAAAGACTCTATACCTAGAAAGAGAGCATGATGATTGGGTTAGTGGTGAGATGAAAAAATCAGGTAGATCTTACCCGGCTGTTATAAGAAGGTTAATAGAGAAGGAGATTGAAAAAGATGAGGTACTTAATAATATTTTACCTGCTAACAGTGACAGGCTGCGCTAAGCAATACTCAGACACACAGTGTTTAGAGATGCAACCTAGAGTAGACACAGTTCAGAAGGTATTATGGTTTAACACACATTGCAAGGCTCACAAGATGGTTGGAAAGAGAAACGTAAAGTACATAAAAGTAAAGCGAGTAGGTGGAAGGTCCTCTACTTACAGGGTGAGTTGGTAATGGGAGCTAAATTATGCATATAACAGAGTTTGAAAAATCAGAAGCGTACTTAACCGAGGAGAAGTTAGGTGACATCCTCATCACACTCTACCCAAGTAATGAATTCATACACAATAGGGTGGTGCCAAACTCTGGGCTAAAGAACAGGCCTGACTACAGATGCGACGATTTAATGCTGATAGTGGAGTTTGATGGTCACTACCACTTCACCAGCCCTAAGACCATACTAGCAGACGTTAAGAAGGATGTTGTTTACGCATCTATGGGGTACAAGATAATTAGGGTGCCATACTTCATACAGATAAACCGCTGGTCCGCAGGCCTGTTCTTTGACAGCAACTATTGTGACAAACTTAAGGTGGAGGACTTCCCTCATGGCTTTATCACTCTAAATTCAGTGTTACCAGCAAGTTACTGTTCCATGGGTGTTGTATTGTTCGAGAAGTGGTGGGGTACTTTATGTCTGGCTGAGATGGGAGAATTCGTTACAGAAAGAAACATATGGTTGCAGGTTGTACACTACGGCAGGGACCCGGCAGAGGTGTTTCCATTGTCATTCATTGAAAATAATAAAGAAGTGATGAAAGCGGTAATAGAGTACGGGTACCCGACCTAGTAATAAGTAGGTGTGCCCGTGACAAAGTGTCACGGGCACTGGGAGAGGAGAGATGGTACTTTATACGCAGGTAGTGGCAGAAGTGTCAAATGCCATCGCCTCACCGCTGGAGATTTTGGTGGTTGCAATACCAGAGAAATCAGGTACAGATGCTTCGTCGCCGACTGCCTGTTCGAAAGTCAGCTGACCAGCAACTACTGCACTGATCTTTAGTACAAGTGGATCAAGACCACCAACATAATCAGCGTAACAGACCTGACCTACAGTAAAACCATTTTCAATAAACAGAGATGCTGAATCAGTACAAGTTGCACCAGTACCAGTATCAGCAACAAAAGTAAGATCAGTTCCTCCGCGATGGTTTTCGAATATTGTAGACTGACCTGCGGGTGCGATGTCGAGTGTGAAACTGTAGGCTTCAGACTTAGTGGCAGTAGGGGCAGACATTGTCCCTATCTGCATGTAACCTCCAGGATTACTTATCAAATCTAAACAACAAAATGAGCAGTTGTCCAGATAGAACCTCATATCAGTGACTTTGGTTGCATTAAGCGCCCACTTACGGAAAGCTGCCTGAGTTGGATCCTTCAGGGTAAAATTACCCCCACAGCTTACGGTATCATAAGTAAGTCCGGAGGACACCTGAATATCAACAGGCACACCAAACTCCGAAATGATAGTCATTGAGCTCGTCCAACCAACTGGAAGAGTCATGCTATTCAGACCACGTACAAGAACTTCATCAGACTTACCAGCATAGATCATCAGCTTGGATGCCTGGGCTACTACAAAATTTCCTTCCTGAGCCATAATAATATCTCCTAAAATTTGAATGGGAGGAGTATCGTGTTGACAGTCCACCCTTTAAAGTCTTTATCGGACAGCGGCCTTGGAGATCCATACAAGACACCGTTAACAGTATTAATTGCTAAGGTGTCTACGAAGTCCTCGAACTCACTTGTCTCTTTCATTCCAGAATACTCTCTTGTCCATAAAGATATATCTAGGAACTTGTCTGTGATGAATTCCCTCAAACCCATACCAGCTTGTTCTTTACCTATACCAGTTATATTCAAAAGAATAAACGAATTTTCTTTACTTTCCAGATCTGGTTCTTTTTCTCTTGGGTAGATAACGTCGTGAGCTAGAGTGTAGTTACTTTCAAAATAAGCTACAACCTCTTGTCTTGCTTCCTCAACAGTTAGTCCACCAATAAGACAACTCATTATATCATACCTCCAGTACTGGTGCCGTACAGCCAGCCACTCCTATTCCAGTGGATCTTCTCTTTAGCTGTGGCTAGGGCTCTTCCCGGGGCGTTTACGTCCCTTAGTTTTACTCCTGCTTCTGCAGTTCTCCAGTGTGGGGCATTTATGTACTTAATTTCAACTCTGTCACTCATACTAAAAGCAGGATCTGTAGCAAAATTATTGAACCATCTGTTGTAAGTTGACGCTATTCCAATGGCGTATTCGTCACCTTTCTGCTTGATTCCGCCGTAAGACTTACCTAGTTCGTGCCAATTGTTGTGGGCCTCCTCTAGATCAGTAGCTACTCCGTCTCCTATACCGTTGACCTGAATTCTCAAGTTAGATACAAGATAACCAGAATATTGTGGGGTCTCGTAAGCTGCTACGGTGTAGGCGTTTATAACCTCTTCACGCAGTACTTCCTTAACGCGCTTATCAGATATTTTACTTTTCGCTATCCTCAAGTGCCGCATAAGGCCAGGCATATCAAAAGAGAAATTTGCCATGGTTTAACTCCTCCGGCAGTGCAAAACATTTACTGCACCGTCTAAGTACTTATGTACTACGCTAAATACTCCTACAGTATCACCTACCTCACACGGATGCAGTGTGTTTACTGTGTAGTCTCCATCCTCTATCTTAACGTAGTCCATCCTTGTGTTCTCGAAAGACTTAAGCCTCTCTTCAACAACACATAGAGAAGAAGTTGTTACATCAGCACTTGTCTCAGTTACAGGGTCGTACAATCCTTTAACTGTTATGTCAAGAGTCTGTAAGGCAGAAGGGATATTGACTAACTCTGTAACAGCAAACCCAAACTCATCAATGTGGGAGTCTGAACTTGCTCTGTAATAATTTGCGCCGTTTACCAGATACGTCCCAGCAGTAACCGGCGCAGATGATGGTAGCATTGCAGTGTATCCACCTAGGTAATCAGATGAATCTGACAGGACCTCTCGTCTGGTATAATGTATTGTGCCCCACTCAGTAACACCTGCTGAAGAGTCAAGGATCTGCTCTACAGTCTTTACCGCGTAGTTTCCATCCGTTGGTATTATTGGTCGCTTTGTTCTGACGACGTAGTCTCTGAAGAAGTCTACAGATTCTTTAGCTGTCAGGAACACCTCACCTGTCTCGACTTGAATTACAACGTCAGGTACTGCGACGTCAGCAGATGTTTCTAATATCCTGCGTCTAGAAGTTTCCCCAGATCTAAGACTGTCGTTAAACGGCAACACCTGCCCTGCGAATTCATTCTCACTATTTATATCAGTGAAGATTGTTTTATTGAATGAGGCTGCTGCTTCTTTAAGCGAAATCATTAGCCTGTTACCGGGTCGTAAGTTGGCTTCACTGCAGTTAAGTACGGGGTTGCCGCGGCAGCAGTTTGATCACCAATAGACTCAAGATCATCTTTTAACTGTTTGAGTTTCTCTGTTATCGCCTCTATTACAGAGGAATAGGTTGAAGCGTCAGAAAATCTAGTTAAAGTCACCTTGGAGTCGCTCAGGGTTTTAGGCGCTCTCATACTTAGTGACACGGCAACCTCTAAGGCCACTGAGTAAGTAGAGAACAGTCTTGTCAGGTTATACGCTGTAGAATCAGCAGACGGGTCCAAAGTCAAAAACACTGTCTTTATAGGATTAAGGGATGCCTCTGCTATATCTATGCCGTCAAGAGCCAGCTCAAGAGAGTTAGCGTATAACTCCAAGGAGAGCACAGTATCGGGTAATGTGTCAGTTGACATCCCAATAGTACTTCTGACCTCGGCGTATGACGTGTAGTCTGCTATATCAATCATTACTTCGCAGGCTTAATAAGGCCTGCTGAGATTTGCGATTTGAGCCAGCTGTCCATTTTACATGGCACAGGCTGCCCGGGGTTAAACCTTACGTTTTGAAAAGGGTGTACCATAACTGCTATTACGCACAAGAAAAGCTCTGGTTCAGCAACTTTTGGTTTTGGTTCAGCAACTTTTGGTTTGGTCTTTGCTTGTGTGGTTCTCTTAACAGGCATTGTATATCTCCTCTGTAATGTGTATTTTAGTTTCTACTGACTTAAGCCCTTACTCGAAAGAGTAAGGGCTTAATAACCGCTTTAAACTACTAACTTAAGTAGTTGTCAAGGAAAGCGTATTGAAGGCTTCTGAATAATTTCTGTACAGGAGCATCCCACGGTCGAAACGGTAGGAAGTGCTGCGCTTGGTTGGTTCCGCAAGAATCCCCGCGTAATCAACAGCAGAACTGGTTACCTTTGTGAGAGCACTACGAGATTGAAGTCCCATCATAGTATTAGCAGGCCATCCAGAGTTCTCATCCATAACCACGATTCCAACATCTTCAGCCATTGCTGGATAAAGGATCTTGTACGGTACGTCAAGGCGATCTGTGGAGTTGTTCATAACATTCGTTGGGCGTCCGTCACGAACCTCAACAGCCTGCACTGCAGCGTAATCAGTTACAATCTTATCAGGAGTCATGGTGCGAGACTTAGAATAAAAGTACTTATTCCATGCAATCTGACTAACCGTACCATTAGCAGTAATGGTAGCGTCGAGGGTGTCAATCTTTGTCTGAGCAAGGGCAGCAGTGCCGTCATCCATTGGAGTATTTACACCGTCAGCGGAGCCGTTCAAAATAACAAGCATCTGAGCAATCCACTCATTATAATCGGCTTGGCGATAAAATTCCGCCATCGTCATGGTGAGTTTATCAATACCCATGAACATAGCCTGGTCGCTTACTTCAAGCATGAAGGCTGATGCTGGGATGGTGCGCTGAATATCTTTTGAGGTGATAGAGAGGACAACATTAGGCTCAGCGTTCTGGGCTACTCGTCCAAACTCAGCGTCTCGTGGACCGCCTTTTCCGTTAAAGTTAATTACAGGTTGCTCGATACGGGTTCCTGCTACAGTCTCACGAAATCCTACCAAGGATTCAAAGGCAGAGAGTGCGCCAGTTGTTTCCATTCGCATATCGGATTCAACAGCTTCCATAATTGCAGCTGGGAACAGGATACGAGAATCTGGGGTGCCCGGGGCAGAGGTAAAAGTACCGCCAGTCTGATTAGTATCAGCAGCGATAGGATCAAGAATCTCTTTAAGGGTAGAAGCTGGTTGGCCGGTCTCGGCATCAGCTTTAAACCGCATACCTGCTGATACACACATCTGACGAAAAGTAGATGGTTGATCAGAGGCAGTAGGGTATTTCTGGTTAACAAGCTGATTGAAGGTGAGCTTCTTCTCAGCTGCTTCTTTGTGCAGGGCGATTCCGTTCAAGTCAAGCTCGAACTTGTCACCTTTTTTGTCTTTTAAATTAAGCATTATGTCAAGTCTCCTTTAATCTTTTGCGATGACAATGTCAACGCCGGTTGTACCACCAGTTATGGCTCGCCATACTTGAGTACCAGCTGCAGCATCAGCAATCAAAGCGTTAACAGCCGTAGCTATTTGGGCACCAGTTGCGGCGTCAATAAGATCTGCGATTACCGCTTTGGTTGATACTACTCCCCAAGAAGTAGGAGCAGTTCCAGCCGCTGCGTTTGCACCAGCTTCAACAACATCACCTATGGCTACTGCGCCAGAGGTTGTTACACGGCAGGTGCCTTTTTCAAGGATAGCTGCTACTACCCTGCCGTTTGAGGTTGATGTTTCGATAGAATCGATCCAACCATAAATGGCGTCTCCATCTGCGCACAGATCTACTGCATTGGCAGTGGCTGAGAGCTTGACAGGTTTTCCTACGTCGGCATCAGCAGTTGCTGCTGTGAGTCCTACCACTTCCCAAGGACGTCTATGCTGGGATGCTCCCCCTTGTGGGGCAATTACTACGTTAGGCATCTTGTGCCTCCTTATAAGTTAAGTTTACCAGAGCTTATTGAAGGCATTAGCCTCAGCACGGGTTTGTGTTGACTTTTTCTCTGACTTGTCCTCTTCAGGAACCACACCACCAACTGGCATAGACTTCTGAAAAGTGTCTGAGATTGATTCATACTCTTTCATAATAGCCTCAGGTTTCCAATCTGACATATCTACAGCCGTGAGGGACAGCGCGATACGCATTACAGAAATCTGATCATTAATTACAGCTACCAAAGGTTTTGCTTCTTCAGCCTTAGCTTCAAGGTCTGATGCCAGCTTAACTACTTTAGCCTCAAGAGATTCAATACTCTCAGCTGCTGACGCTAGGTCAACTTGAGACTTATCGAAATCTTCTTGGAGTTGAACAAGAGATTCGTCAGTTGCCTTCGTCTCTTCTTCCTCTTCAACTTTCTCAACTGGTTTCTCAAGAGATTCCAGTTTAGCCAGAAGCTCTTCAGAAGGTTTCCCTTCAGCAGCTTCGAACTCTCCCATGAGAGCTGTTGCTTCATCGCTAGACTCCAAAGCTTCAAGTCTTACAGTGATCGCACCTTTCTCTTCCGGGGCGCTTTCGTTTTTCTTGATTACAAGTGCAGCAAGTGCAGTCTTGTCCAATTTCTTACCAGGCATGTTAGGTCCTCCTATTAGCCATTATTCCCAGCTATCGTCTTTGACAGCCTGGTTATCTATTATAAAACATATTATTACTGTCGGCTGCTTCAAAGTCAAGCACTTTCTGCGCTGCGACCATTGCCGCCGCCATTACTTGATTAAAATCTGCTATACCATCAACAAGTCCAATACTCACAGCTTGTTCACCTATAAATGTGCGACCGGACTTGATCTCGCTGAGGCCAGTAAACCGCAAACCGCGCATCTCAGAAACGAAATCATAAAATTTATTTGCCATATACATTACCTGAGCCTGGATGTAAGTCTCATTCTCTTTGGAAAGCGGCTCGTACTCGTTGCCAGCCATTTTCTTTGCTCCGGACTTTATCACCTTAACGTCATACCCAGCTTCTTTCAACATCCGTGCTCTTGAAGCTACTATCCTAACCACCCCGACGGATCCAACGGTTGTGAGGTCGTCTATATGGAAGGTGTCTGTTGAGATTGCTTGGAACAATGCAGCGCTAGCAGTTGTTGAAGAAGAGTGAGAGAAGGTTGGAATATCCAATGAACGTACAAAATCAGAGTGCCCTCTCATCCCACTCACATGACCACCTGGCGAATTCCAGTCGTAAACAAGTGATTTAACTCCGTATTCTTCGATAGCTTCCAAAGCAGCCTGCTTCAATTCATTGTAAGATACAAGTCCTGCCCAACGGTTGTATTCCGAGTCTCTGTTGGTGAGCATCCCACTTGCGGAAATTATACCTACGTTCTCATGCACTGTAAGGAGGCAAGACTCAGGAGCTTCTTTTCCTGAAGTCTCATAGGCGACTACGTCGTCGTGAGCTTGGAAGAAATCCCCGTCATACCCTTTCATGATTGCTAATATTTCTTTGCTCATATTATTTTCCTGAGTTCTTTCCTGGTACTCCTGTAGGTGCATCACTTTGGGTATCTTTAGTATTTTGAGTGCTGTCTGATTTTCCTGATGCTGTGTCCACGCTAGTGTTTGAATAACTGTTGTTTTTTGTGTCTACTGGGCCAACGTCAAACATTGTCCCAGAAAGCGGTTTATACCCTACTGGAGGAAGAGTCCCTGTAAGTTCGATTGCTACTTCCTCGTCTGAACGTAAGCCAAGAGACAGCTCTTTTAAAAGTCTAGCCTGCCTCATTACAAAAAATGATTCTAATTCGATAGACGGCCTCAGATCGATGGCAGCAAATTCAAATTTAACATTCGCATCTTGCCCCATCAGTTTTATGGCTAAGGTGAATGCCCGGGAAAGCAGTATGTTCAACTCATTCTGAGCCGCAGTCATAGCTTTCAGGAACAGCAGTGACTCAGTACTCCCGTTTGCACTTGACTCCCCTCTGCCGATAATAGACGGAAGAATCTTAGCTCCGGAAGATAGCTGACCTGAAATTAATGACTGCAGGACTGCTATGCTTCTGTCTTCTGATCTGTTGGCATTGCTTATGTCTGAGGCTTTAATGGTGTCGAAAAGTACTAGTGAGCTTTCCGGGGATAAGGTCTCTAATTGCGCTTCAAGTGATGCCACAGTTTCTTTAGCTCTTTCAGCAAGTTTCTTAGTGTCGTTCTGATCTTCTAAGGATAGCGTCTTGACCCACGCTTCAGAATCAATAGTGATAGTGAGTCGTTGAAGGAGATTCTTTGTTGCAGCACGTCTCAACGTATCAGCAAATTCAACATCCCACATGGAGGGCTGCAGTGCAGTTTGCAGGGGACTCTCTGCATACGGAGTATCGCCAGTCTGCTGAGTGGCCGAATAAAATATAGTTGGGTAGTTTAGATGAACTTCAGAATCTTGCTTTGTCTTATATACTGGATATGTCGTTGTTTTATTGTCAGCCCATTTAATCTGTGATGTGTCAACAGATTTAATATATGAAGGTAGTCTTGACTTATCTAACACTAACTCTGCCATCATCCCACCATACCTGAAGGAATCAAATAGAAGTGAGGCCGACAAGGAACGAATATCTGTTGATCTCGTAAACATCGTGTAGTCAGGAGATTCTCTATCCCAGTGAGCTGACAGCAATTGCGCAGCTTCTGTTCCTGGAACGGAGATCCTGCCTAAAGAGTCGTAAGCTACTACGGTATAATTTTTGGATATGGTTGTTGATATCTTTGTGGCTACTGCTTGGGATAGATCAGGAGAGACTCGACAAAGCCTAGCTACTGCTTCACCCATATCTCTTGAGCTACGGGCGAAATTAGATCTGTCAAGTGATAATGTGTTCTGAGATGAATTTGTTACAAGAGCTGACTTAACACCACCAAGGTACGGTGGCGGAGCCTGCGCTCCTGGCTTTACTTTTATTTTAGCCTTCTCAGTTGTTGCCATGTTTTCGCCCGTTTAATTAATTATAGTGTTACTTCTACACCTGGGGTTTGTAAAAGTCAAGTGGATTAAACTTTGCTATTTTTTATATTATATACAGCCATTGGTGGGCCAGCAGCGAAAGTATTTTTAGACAGCAGCCTCGATGCCATGCTGCAGTAAAGGCTTGAGTGGTGAATATGATCCTCCGCCTTCCCGTTAGGCTTCATCCATCTGTAACTTACGAACTCGTCTTCACTGCCTCTGTAATCCCTCTGCCTGGACATAACAGACAGTTGGTCAAGCACCAGGTTGTCCATTGAAGATGCCTTGTACGCTATGAGCCCATTTACTACCTGGTCTGCGAAGTAATCAAAGGCTGGAGTCATGTTGATGTTTATTATTTTAATGTTTCCTACTGCTTCATCTTCTTTTGACTTCAATGAGAACAACTCTAACTTTTTCGCTGACTGTGATGAGTTTGCATAAACAGCTGCCCAGGTGTTTGGGACTGTGTTTACAAAGTGAGCTGTTAACTCTGTGTAAGGTAGTAGATCTATAACTCCTGACACACACCTGTACTCCCTTAGGAGCTTTGGCAAATCTATTCGAATAGATTTAAGTGGTAGAAACTCCACCCGGTGAATGTATAATCTTCCTTCTATTATGGATCCAATGGTAAGGCATGAGTGCTTGCCGACATCCAGGCCAAATACGTTAAGTTGTCCGGCTTCGTGGTTCTCGAACTTCACTTGGGTTATATCTAATGCGTTCTCACGGGCTGATATTGGTTCAGCCAAGAACTGACACTTGAACTCATTCCTGTCGTCCATTTTTACCATATCTGTGATCAGATCAGATGGTTTAACGTAGTGAGGTAAGTCAAAAGGGCCTATTTTCATGCCACGTTTTGGTAGATTTGGAGACTCTGCTACGTTAACCCACTCAGTGTGAGGGTGGCCGAATGGTGTAGGTTTGTGGCATCTTGGGCACTCTAAGTAGGATTTTGACACGTCAAGCTCTAGGTTAGTTATTTTACTGAGTGTCAGTGCCTGAAGTGGGTCGTTGTAACCCGGCAACTTAACATTCTCCCAGAAGTTTGGGAAAAATTCGTGATTGCACCGCTCACATTTCAGTATAGCCTGCCAGATGTGACCGCACTTCTGAATTTCCAAATCTATATCTGAGTCTTTAAATCTTGGTGAGCTGAAGTATATGGTGGATTTGTGTTCCTGATGACGTTGACGAGCTGCCATGCTGGAGAGTGTCTTCATTGAGATGTATTGCAGTTCGTCAGCAACTATACATCGAAGAGGTCTTGAGATTGTTGTTGATTTTGACGTTCCGGACCCTGACAAACCAAATATACAGGAGCCGTTTATGAGCCGCTTAAGTGATGCTGAGTCCACCTTCCTATCTTTCATGGCCTTAAGTGTAGGAGACCCGTCGATTATACTAGCTAGGCGTATTTTGAAGGTTTCAGAGGTCTGAGTTAGAGACGGCATCACAAGAGCAGCTGAAAAACCAGGTATCGTGGCGGCGTAAGCCATTAATACGCGGTATATAATCTCACTGGCTCCAGCTTGTGCTACTTTATGGCATACAAACTGCACGTCTGGATCTACCAACTCTTCCATCATCTTTAATTGATACTCATGGTGAAGAGTTGTGAAGGGTCTACCAAGTAAGAAGGTTTCCTCGGTTACAAATTTCTTTATCACGTCTTTCTGTGGTCTGATTGCAGTAGTTATTCTAGATAAAGATTGTTTTAATATTGGATTATCCGAGCAGTTCATTCAACTTTTCCGTGAATATGTGGTATTTATCTGAGGGAAATATCTCTTTTGCCGCCTCTATTAGGGCTTGTTCTGTCTTTAGGATCAATTCCATATTTATTACTTCTGCTTGTGTTTTGGTAAGCTCTTTTATTATTGCAGTCAGCGCTGTCATTGCTGAAGCACGGGAGCTGAAGGACTCATCTTGATCTTTAGATGCTTGCTCAGCAAGTCCCTCTATCCTAGTGAAATGAGCTGTTATCTCTTTGTTTAGGTCTATTTGCATCGATGGATGTAACTCCTGGAGGATTTAACGGTCATTGCATTTATCTCGGCTAAGACTGCTAGGACTTCTGAGGTAACTTGATTCCCACCCCTGTGAAGTGCCATGTGCAGGTTGTTAGTTAGCTGAGATAGGTCGCCTAGCATTTCGTTTGTGTTTCTGTATTTCCCATCTCTGTGGGTTAAGTTCTTGAATTCCTCGTCTG
>Ga0307988_1000545_pt1 | contig 25777 bp, 11 predicted proteins | sample EllFjometagen183_FD_203166 | JGI IMG/M metagenome (GOLD analysis project Ga0307988, IMG submission 203166) | Marine microbial communities from Ellis Fjord, Antarctic Ocean - #183 | ecosystem: Environmental > Aquatic > Marine > Unclassified | place: Southern Ocean | collected 2014-10-08 | reverse complement strand
TGATATTCTATTTTATACTTGGTATGACTTCCTTGACGATATTCCATTCACCAAACATAACGCAACTGCTAGCAAAATGCTATTCGCCTAAAGGCGAAGGTTTTAACCTTTTACAGAAACAATAAATACCTGGTACTCCGAGAACAGGTACCAAAGCGTGGCTGGGGCATGTATGTAGTGAACCTGCATGCGGAAAACAGTTTACAGTTGCAGGTTCCCGCACCTATTAGTGAGTGGAGTACCAGTTATTCCGCAGCAGTTCTTTTTAGGGCTTTCAATGCTAGTAGTCTGGCAATTGCCGGTAGCCGAAGAAAAGCCAACGACAACGGTTCTGCCGACGTGCTCGGTGGCTACAAAACTCTGTTTTATATCTTCCAGCAGGTGTTTGGTAAAAAAGAGGTTCTTCAGATCAGGGGGGGAACGGATAAGGTACTCGCTAAAATTACCGGACAGCGTATATCCGATTCTGACACGACCAAAGATTCGGCCCAGTCCATATTAATGATTAATTCCACTTTACCAAAGGGGAGCAATCTTACAGAATTACAGACCAGTATAGGGGACTTCCAGGTGCTCTGGCAGCGCTCACCGTTTACAAATCAGCTCAGAAAAAATTCTTCTGGTGGCTTTGCCGAACTTTTTCTGACTAGGCAGGATCGGCGTGAGCTTTCTTTTAAACCATTTTTATCTGCTGAGGCACTCGCCACAGAAAGTGGTGTCAAATCTATCGTTGGTTATCTTCAGGATTGGCTTTTTGCCAAAAAAGGTACCATTGCGAGCAAGGGGTCCGATCTGTACAGGAAACCACTCATAGAAGAACTCCTTTTTTGTGATCAGGAATTTTTGACCCCTCTTACCCGATTCATCGAGCATCACCGTACAGCAGAGCAGTGGACTGAGGAAGACCGAAATCAATTACAGGTCCTTAAAAATACTGCGACTGTATTTGATTATGACTTAAGACATTACCGGCACCGTACAACCGGGCAGGAATATCTTATTTTAGCTGAGAAGGAAGATCTCCCGGAAAAAAGACACTGGGGGACCTTCATCTTTCGTCTCGGTAATGCAAATGGCTATCTTATCCAGGTTCCCCGTCCGCTCTCGGAAAGGAATGTTTTTGAATACGCGGCCTCACTCTTTGATAATCTCGAGGCGCGGGCACTCCTCATAAGTGGAGCCCATCCCATGGCTAATATTGATGGCAGTGCCGATGTCATAAAACAACAGAACAAAGGCAATCTCTTTAATCTGGTTAATCAGGTCCTGCTGCGCCAGTCGGGTACTTTACCCATGCTTGTTGTTCAGTGCCGTGCTTTTGCTTACAAAGCCGATATTGAGCCGCCAGATGCCAATGCCCTGATATCTCTCTATTCCGGTCTGAACCTCTCTTCCGGCCTTTCACCTTTGACGAGTCAGGTCATTCGAACACTTAAAGAACAATACAAGTTTTCAGTCAAAGTTGTTAGTGGGGAAATTAACGAAGCTGGGTATGAAGTTGGTGGCATTCCTCAGGCATTGTATCTGGAACAGTCTGAAAACAAAGAATTTATCAATCTCTGGCTCTCTCCTCTAACACGAGGAGCTTTTCGTCAACAGACCGAAAACCGTGTGCTCGAGAACCATTTTATATCTCTGCAGCTGGAGACTTCGGAAAGAGAACTTTACAGCTTTCTGCTGGAGGACAAAACACTTGTATTATTTTCACCTCCTGACATTGATATGGACAAGTTAAAAAAGTCAATTACCACCTATACGGATTCATATGATATCCTGGCCCTACAACAGATAGTCACGCGTTGGCCGGAACTGAGATTCCATCAAATCATTGATATTAACTCCAAGCAGGCGTTTCTCGTTGTCCTGAACGACAACGGACAGCCTTTACTAGTGGCTAATCTCCACCCACTCAACAACGATGAAACATACCGACTCCATCCAGGACTGAGTCGGGATACGCTCAAAAGCTATATTGATTCTCGGTCCCTGTGGCTTGCCCCGGTAGAGCAACCATGAGACGACTTTTACTGCTACTATTCATCATTGTTCCGGGTCTTTTTTATTATGGTTACAAAAATCCACGTGCAGTTTTGAAAATTGAAGATTTTCTAAGCAGGTTACAGGCTGATTACGATACCCAGCAAACCATTATCAGCCTCACGTATCAGTTAAAAAATGACGAGTGGACCGAATTTCCACTGCCGGCGGCGGCAAACAGGCTAAAGGTTCTGACCAACTATATTCCGGCAGCATCTGAAACTTCCGAAACCGATAATGATATTTTCAGGTACAGTCTTGATTATCAGTTGATAAATGGAGAGACCCAGACAATTCTGAAGGAGGGTACTTATCATTTCCACACGAAGGTAACTCTTTTCCAAGGAGAAGCTTTAGAAGAGCCTGTGTCCGGTATTTTCTTGAAAGACTCTGATCGTATGCCCTGTGACGGGAGAATCATGCAACTAGATCTGGAAAGTCTTCCTCAACCAGTTAAGGATAAAAGGATCCGCTTCAGAAACGGCAGCATCAATCCAATTAGCTCAGATGCCCTTATCAGGGTTTACACCCGACAGCGGGTATCTGAAAGCAAACAGAGTTCTCTCTGGGGTAGTCTCCAAACATTTGAAAAAGAACAATTGGCAAAAGGAAACACTTTCCCCCAAGATTTTCTCGCAAAGGGGGAGATTAAACAGTTAATGAGCAACCAATGGCATCCCGCCGGTCCAGCAGGTATTCCTGATCGTCACTTTACTGTCAGGAGACTGTATATCCGCCGGGATCTCAGAGACAGTATCGTTACTGAAGGTATTGAACCACCGGGTATTAACGTTACAGAAATGCGGGTTTTCACATTTGCAGTGCCCGAAGAAGGTAAAAACCTTCGTTTTCTCTTTAAAAGCCTGCATCCACAACAACTCGACAAGCAACAGATTACTGTCCGCTGGTTTGGAAAGCTTATTCATGAAAACATCACTTGGGATATACCCTGGGATGGTGAAGCAGGAATATTTAACAATCATTTCGATGGGGGCATAATCGAGGTTGAAGCTGAGGTCCCTTTGCAGGTCAGTGTCTTTACTATTGATGATCCGGATCAGGAGATTCAGACGGAGCCACTGTTGAGCAAAATGTATATTTCTACGCCTGGTGAATGGCTTTCATACACAGTTAGACATGTTGAGGATCAACCCACCCCGATACGGATCGCAGTTCGTGCGCTTGCCTCTCCCCAAGAGGATGAACATCATGTCCTGCAATACAGGGTGACCGATCGAGACAATACTGTTTTCCAGGAACACACCCTGGAATTGACCTACGAAAAATCACGTTATGATCAATTGATCGGTGATCTAACTCAATGGCCGGCTCAGGAGCTCTCTGACCCCACCTACTATTACTTGTATCTGCCTCCTGAAGTAACAGGTCTTGATTTTCGCAGTGATGAGCAACTACTGGTGTCCGTAGCTAACAGACCAATCGATTTTCTTCAGACCACTCTGGTACCTGAGAATTATTTCAGGTCTTCCCTCTCCACAGCAAACCGACCGACTTGGTTTTCCTTTTCGCCTATCGGTTTTAGAAAACTGGACGCTTTGAAAAAGGTAGCCTTGATAAAACTGCAGCACCGTCCGCCGGTTCGCCAGCAGGACCTTATGGCGGGACGTTTTCGCTGGGAATCGTTTCGACCAACGGGTAAGTGGCAAGGGGGGTATCTCTTTGTCCCCAAAATTGATGCAACACCCCTCAGAACTGAGGCACTGAAAACAACCTTTCATTCCATTCCCAATAATAAAAAGCTGAGAGTCAAAGTTGAGGGTCCCGATGGATTCCAGAAGGTTAAACCAGATTTGATATTCGTTCGGAAGTCTGCCTCACCCTTTCAACTTCAGGTCGAAATTGATGGGAAAAGCTACTTTACCCGCCAAGTGAGAGGGACAAGAGGCGTTATCTCCCTGCCAGCGGTGACGACAGGCTCACATAGCCTCAGAATTACCGGCCAGCAAGATGGCCAGTTCTTCCTAAGTAACTTGATGGAAGGAATAGATGTTCACACCTTGCGTTTCGGATACCGACTCAATCAGCAGGGTATCGTCTTTACATATCCGAAGGAAGCAGAGGAGGAATTGCTCAGCTTCATCTATTACGCCCCATGCGGTATAAGGAGTAGAACCAGAATCAAGGTGACACTGCTTGACGTGCAAAAGGAAATGGGACCATTCTCCGCTATAACTCGGAGCCCGAGGGTGTACGATATCCGTTCCGGTGACGATCCGCCCCTCCCTCTTTTGCACAGTGAGTCCGGATGCACGGATAATGGACAGAGATTCTTTTTTCCCATGGGTGCGGATTTGCCACCAGGCAAATATCAATTTGAAGTTGAGACGGAAAATAACAGTGGCGGATTCGTACTGATGTACAGGGTCACTCCAGGTCAATATGACTGGAGTCGGTTTTTTCGCGAGGAAGAATAGTCTATGTCCATAAAAATTGTACCCACCCTGTTCCTCTGCTGCCTGGGATTGTTCGGCCCCACCTGTCAAAGCTACGGGTTTTCACCGTTGGAAGATGTCTGGCGGGAGGTTCGACGCAACGGGACATATACTCCTATCTCGCAGCAAGAGTGTGACACCGCTGAAGAGTTATTTGCCGGTTTACTGCAACAAAAAGATTTACAAGCCCTGAAGGTTGGCTGGGAGCAACTGGGGTTTTATCTGGAGGAGGTGGTTTTTCAACAAAAAACATATATCGTGCTGCGTGAAAATCCGTCCCAGAGATACGGAAGAGGATTCTATATTTTCCCCCCGGAAAACAGCAATGACAATCTCCTTATGATCCCCCATAGCTTTAAAGATGTCGGCACAGGAAAAATCGGGATCGAGCTTGTCGAAAATACTCATTTTGCCGCTATCGCCTTTAATACCGTACCACGCTATACGAAGAACAAGGATGGAACAAAGACAGAACATGATTTAGGCAAAATAACCGATTCTTTTTTTGTTGCACTTACCAGAGCTTTTGCCAAAGTTAAACCGCAGGGAAAAGCGATTCAACTACATGGATTTGCCAAAGATAATAGAACCAGTAAAGCTGGCAGAGAAGCCGGAATGATCCTCAGCAGCGGTAGTAAACGGATATCTGAAGACATTCTCGTTTTGCAACAATGCCTGCAGAGTGTATTTTCCCTTCCCATTTCCATCTATCCGAGAGACGTGCGGGAACTTGGAGGAACCAAGAATATAAGCGGAAAAACATTACGACAATTCAGGTATCATGGATTTGTCCACATTGAAATGAACCGAATCATTCGTGACCAGTTGCGCGTGGATGCTTCGCTTCGTAAATCCTTTGCTGACTGTCTGGAGAAACTGTGAAAATACCCGCTCTTTTCTTTGGACATCACCTGATCAAAATATTTTTCTTCGTGCTCAGTGTATTGATAATTGACCAATCCACAGCTGCCCCAGCGGCTGTAGTCAATTCTGAAGTAATTACGACTCCGATAAACATCGCCTCGGAGCGTCAGCATCCTCAAGCCGTAATAAGCCTTTCTCCATTGAAAATCGCAGGATACCTACCTAAGCACCTGAAACAAAACGATGTCTCTGCGATTAGTTATTGGGAAAGGGTCAACTGCCTGAGGAGTGGAATACGTTTGGCAAATAATAATATCTGCCGATCGGGGTATGATACCTTTACTCTTGAACCTGGTGAAGTTCTCTTTTTGGAAATAAAGGCCACCCAGGCGTTGCAAATCAGTGATCCAGACAATATGCTCACCCGCCAGGACTTGAATATTTCCCTGTCAAATGGTTCCGGGGTTTTCCTCGAGCAGGAACCCTTCCAGAATCCCATAAGCAATTCCCTTTTCTTTCAACCCACAGCCATTGATCACCTTTATCGAATCAGCCGTCCTGCCCGTTACCGGACCAGTATCGATCTGGTTCTTTTAACCAGCAAAATGAAATCGACGGCCCCTCCCCTTGTGACCAGGAAGGAAATAGTCCCTTCCGGCAATTCGGTTGACCTGCACGGAACAGTTTCAGGCAGAATAAACATAAGTATGCTTGCAGCCTTAGAAGATAATGAATTCGAGGTGCATGGGCCTACACATATGGTTTTTGAGCATCATCTGTTCTTTCGGGAAGAAGATGGTGCTCGCCGGGCCGAATATAGATTAGACGCCAAATTGGTTGACATCCAGGGGAACATAGTTGCCCCTCAGATACTCGAATATGTCAGCCTGCCCGAACAAAACCAGCTTATGGACATTGATAACGAGGCCATCATCGTAGGTCGCCTCCAGCGTTCTCTCCTGACGATTCCTGAGGGGGACTATACTCTGGTCCTCAAACCGACCAGAACATTATTCGGTCGGTTGCTCAATGAGCAACAGCCTGCATATCTCCTTGAAAAACTCAACAGCCCGCAGCAGACCGTTTCCCAACAACTTCATAGCAAAAACATTCTTTCTATTGAACCAGCATGGTATCTCCAGAATATGCAGAACCATAATTTTCTGGTAGACGATTTGTTGCCGGTTGAAAAAGTTTTGCAGGTTGCCAGAAGATTATCCGTAGACAACCACTCCCAACCAGACGGGCAGAGCGGAGCCGCCCTTTTGCAACAAGTGCTTCAACACCGCCCCCTGTGGCAGTCATATTTCAAAGGAACCCCGGAACTAGTTGCTCCCAATACTTTTTTCCGTAACATATTACCCCAGAACAACATTAGTAGGATGGGACAGCATTTTTCATGGTTCACGAATCTGCGCATGAAGACCGCTTTTGATCGTCATCTGGTCACGGGCACTCAGCACTATCCGGAAATGTTTTCCATGCTTGGAAGTGCTTCTTTTGTCGCATTGGCACCCGCTTCAGTTGAAGATTGCGACCACGGTTCCAATATTACCCAGGACTCGTTGGACTACGTGTTGCCTCCAAGATCTTCCCAATCGGTGTTACGACTCGTTACTCTCTACCCAACGGAAGAAACTGACCTGCAGTTGACCATGAAAGGAGGGAAAACCCACCTTTTACACGTAAAAACCCAGCCCGATTTTCCTGCAGAACGGTATCGGCTCAACTTGGCTGAGGCTGGCCTTACCACTTTACAACAGCAATTCCCCCTCTACGACAGAAGCACCCTGGGAGGACCATTTAGCCTCTATAAATCTCCCGGTCCGTTGCGCAAAGTGGCGATAACAGAAATAGCCCTACCGGCAGATGTGCATTCTCTCAAGCTGAAAAGGCTTTCCGGTACGAGTGAACCACTGTGGCTGGCATTGCAATACCGTGACGGAAAGTTCCATACTCTCTCAGAAACAGATTTTTTGCATGCCCTCAAGCTCACTGGCGGTAGAAAACAACTGTTGCACCAATTTAGCAACTGGTTTGCTGGAAAAAACAAGCCGCTCGATAGTAAAGCAGGGGTGGACCTTGAATCCCTTGCCATTCTGGACCTGGAAAATGATTATTATCCTCTGATAACCTATATAAAATCCCTGGCCAAAACATTTTCCGCAAGTGTCTTTCCACCACCCGTCGACAGTGGCAGTCCGCCTGAGCGGTTTGCTGAAGACACCCAAAAGAAGTTGATAGCTGCAGCCGAGACGGCCCAACAACAAGAGCATTGGCTAGTCGCTCTGGAAATATGGGCTGACGTGCGCCAGCGAAGTGAGGGGGCAATCAAAATCAGGGCGGCTCTAGCCCATGTCCAGGCTCTTGAAAAACTGGGCGAACAGTACCTAGCTGAATTAATGCTCAAAGGGATGTATCTGTATCCGATCGGCACCGATGGCCCCGAGTTATCCAACAGAGCCTATGAGAACCTCGTAGACTTATACACAGCGAACGATCAGAACGACAAATTACTGAATCTGTATGCCCAGGAATTTTCAAAAACATTCAGGCCCGACCTATTAAAACCCCTGGCCGAGCTTATTTTTGAAAATGGCAACCGACGTCATGCAATGTTGATAAGTCTACTTCACCCGGAACCTGAAAAAACAGCAGTGACACTCCTCTACGGGGCCCTCAAGCTGAGCTGGTGGCAGCTGTATTCTGAAACTCTTGACAAAATTAGCCTTGACGAAGAACGTTTATATTTCAAAGCGCTAGAGATGGTGCAAACCGGTCATGGCGATGAAGCGGAGTCATTGTTGGCGGACGCGGGGCATCTAGGGCAAGATTTATTGAAGGCGCGCCAGCGGGCCAAAGAGATTGCAGATTTGCTCAACAATGACACCAATCACCAGGAGGCGAGAAGGCAATGGCTGCAATGGCAGGCATACTACCCTGGCCCTTTTATCTGGACGAAGCCATCTGGAATTATAAAGGATTATGCAGGTGCCGCAATGGTGCGCAGCAAGGCACGACATCTTTATAGCCAATATTACCGGACGGATGTGGAGAGGCCGTTACACATAGCAGTCACTGGCCCTGCCGAATTACGCTTTACCATACGGCCAATCCACAGAGCAGACAATACACTGCCAATGACCGCCTGGATTGAATTGCAAGATGGTGATCACTTGCAAACCACGCCTATCAACAACAACCATCCTTCGCAGACAGTGCAACTTATTGGCAACGACAAGTTTCTCGCTGGTCAAAAAGAGGTGCTTAATTATCATGTTCCTGACGGTGAGCATCTTTTGCAGCTTAGGGGAATAGACTCTTCCTTACTGGTTTTAGTGGAAAAAAGGCAATCTGCTCTCGGCAGTGATATTCTACCGCCATTCAGCCCGGAGAGTCTTGTTGCTATGAAGTACCGGGGAGCTGCAGAGACAGAACCGCTGGCGCACGATAGTTTTCTGACCTGCCTGCAAAACGATTGTCTGCAGGTAGTGGAAGAGCACAGGGTTTTGACCAAGTCAAAAACAGATGTACGCCAGGCGATCTATCGTTACCCCCAATCCCAGTTTACCTCAGAGGTAAAACCGCCACTTCCAATGGCTAAAACGTCCCCAGAGGCGTTGAAACAAAAGGCAATGGCCTGCATTGATACTTCTGGGCAAAACGAAGAATCCTGTCTGGCTGTACTGGCCCGCTACGGAGATAACGCTCCAGCAGAGGACAAAGATTGGCTGGCAACGCAATCCATGCGAATCCTCCTGCGAAATCCTGAACAAGCAGAATTGAAAAGATTACTGCAGAAACCATCTCTTGATGGCAGCTGGCAGAAAATAGACCTGATAAATACGGAAGAGGGACTACGCTTTGTATCCTATGCCGGCTGGCAGCCTGTCAGCCCATTTCTCAGAATCCGCAAGACCATGCTGCCCCTGCTGAAAAACCAGGAAGAGATCCTGCACAATCAGAATCGTCTTATTTTTACCCAGGCCAACAGAGAAAGCGCTACCATCAAGCTGCGACTTCGTTTGGTGGAAGTGCCTTATCTGCAAGCAATGCCACTAACCGTCAGTATTGACCTCTCTGGCTCACACCTCCGCGATATAACGCTCGACAGCAGTACTAGGCAGCAAAACCTGGATATTAATGTTTCTCCAGGAAAGCATCAACTTGGATTGTCTCTGAAATCGCGATACACCAATCAGTTTCTTGCGGTACAAGTTCTCCCCAAGATAGGCACTGATCGGGAGTCAACAGGCCAGCAACGGCTGCAGGAGCAGGAAAAGAAAGAACGAGCCTACTTTGTAGCGACGCAAAAGAATCCGGTTAAGGCAAATATCCATGGCCCCGCAATCATTCGAGTGGATGAGCTACAGAGTGGCCATATCTATTCATCCTATCGTTATCTAACGGAAAAATGGCAGGACCTTTTATTAAGGCCAGAGGCAGGTAGAGATCAGGGGCTTTTTCAACTCTATCAATGGCACCCACGCTTACATGAGGAGAACACGGTAAGTCTGCTTCGGCCGCCACTAGAAATCTCTGAGACACCGGCTCCAATGTCCAGGGTGGATAAGACTTATACTATTCATATTTCTCCTCTTGAGGACGGTGTGGCACCTTTATCTGGTGCCGGTTCCTGGGAATTTGCGGCTCAACTTGTCCGAAGGCGTGATTTCGAAGAAGATACAGGGAACAGAGAACTGGAGGAATTTTACGAATTTTCCGGAATACACCGATTATATGCAGAAGAAATTCGATCTTTTTTTGAAACAAAGGCTCTGTATCGATTTCGGAAGACCGGAGGGCCGGTTGCCAGCTTGCAGGAAGAATTCACTTGGTACCCTAGAGCTTTCCCTATAACCATCCGCTTTGGCGCGGATCTCTTTGTACAAAGCCCCTTGGACAATAAAACGTCTTTTACAGTGCAGGGTGACGAGTATAGCTTTCTCATGTCTGCATTTTTTTCCAAACAATATGATTTGAGCACCAAGAGTTACCACATTCCCTCCCTTACCTTTTTTAAACGGTTTCTCAGTATGGATAATAGCGAACAGTACCCCGATGATCATGTAGACCGCGATATATTCACCACATACAAGGCCGACCACCAGGATGGCATCCGACTTGGAGATACCGTATACCATAAACCATGGCTGGATACCATCTGGTTTGCCGGGGCTTCTCTGGGGTCAAATGAATGGTCTGAAAATATCGCTCCTGATAATATTCGCACGCGGTTAGGGTGGAAACAACTTATGGGGGATTTGCAGATAGATCTGACGTATAAAGGCGTTGTTTACTTTGATGACCGTGATAGAAACGGAACCAGTAACAGCAATGCAGTTCAGCTGGATTTCTCCTGGGATATGTGGCTTGCCGATTGGAGGCGACTCCAGTTGGCCGGGATGCTTCGGCACGATTTTGACTATAACGCTCCGGAGTGGTTCCTTACCCTGTCCTACCACTTCAACGCCCCCCATGGCTATCGTCATTTCCGACCGGGATCCGTAGATTTTAAAGATATACGAATGTCCAGGCAACAGCAAGTTACCAGTCCGAATGAGCAAGGTGCACAATGACCATACGTCAGAAGACTATAGTTGCGCTGTTACAGGAAGGGACACCAACGCCACAAAGGCCCCTTTTTTCCAGACTTTTTCAGGAAACGGCTTCCGGTTTTTTGGAGTCCACCCTTCACTCAGAAAACTGGGAAGAACCGAGCAGGCAGCAACTTCTTGTGAGCCTAGTAAAATACCTCACGAATCAGGTGTATCTGCAGATAGACAACATTCATCGGATCCGAACCTTATCGGCTGAATTCAACAAAAGGGTTCTTAAGGCAGCAACAAAGGAAGATAAAGAAACACTAATCATTATGCTCATCACCGATCTCGGAGCCACGCCAGCAGAGATTCGCGCCGATAAAAAAGCCTTATCAAGATGGCTTGGCAGAGATACAGTCCTTGAGCGATGCACCACTCGAATTGGTGCCAGTGAATATAAAATAGCTTTTTATTTACATTGCCTTGCATCCGTGGCCATTAAAGCATTAGCAACCACCCACTCCGAAAGCGGGTTACAGCGGGTATGGAAGCAACTCAGGTTGGAAAAGTTACTGGAAACCATTCTTGGCTACGTTGGGGACGAACGTCTGCGGGAGGCTGTTTTTCGTTGTCTTGCGGATACTCTGAAAATATTACCCCAAACAGTGCGATCAAAGGCGGTCAAGGACAGTACCGTGGCTTTCGTCTATCGATCGGCCCTTGATGTCCATCAGCAGGTGTGGATTCAGGTCCAATCTCTGCGATTGCTTGCGGTTCTCTCAGACCAGTCACTTGAACGGGCACTGCGGAATCGCCTGGAAATTCCGGGAGATGGTGACGATATATTTGTGCGTAAACAGGCGGTGCTCCTGATCGGCGAATATCTGGAACCGTATGGTCAACTACTCAACCTGTTACCCAAAATGATCACCGACCCCAGCCCCTATGTAAGGCAGGCAATACCGCAGGTACTGAGCAGAGCACTGACGTCAGGAAAAGGCAGTGACCAACACGACCAATTATTTGACTTGCTGCACCACCTGCTCCTCACAGAGGAATGTCATGAAGTACGGGCAGCCGCGCTACTTATTCTTCCCAAGCTGATTATCCAGGAACAATTTACAGCCCTTGTGACCAAACTACTCCTTCATCTCCTCAGAGTTGAAAAGCAATCCTTTGTACTTCGAACCGGGCTGAAAGTTTTCAGGGAAACGCTGTTGCTCCTGAAGGAGACCAATCAACAGCAGGCTGCGTGGTTTTACGAACAGCTCAGGGCGCATCTTGACCACCTACACGGTACAGCAGAAGACTTGTCTGTACGCCGCTGGACAGCTCAGGCCATCAATTTTGCTGAAGTTCATCTACATCGGAACATGGAGATTTTGTGGAAAAAGCTGGACGCTGAACTGTCCCAGCTGAAGCTGGGGAAACGCAAATCATTGCCCAAAAAATGGTTCAAAGAAATCAACGATGAGCAGTTGGGCCAGGTTCTCTCCCTGCTGGCCGAAGAGAGTGGTGGCCTGACGATAGACAAAAGACTGTTTCGATACCGCATAAGTAAAGGTGATCGATTTGATTTTTGTTTATGGCGATTTTTTCATGAACTTTGCCACCCCTCGCCTGATAAACGGCAGGCTTATAGTCACACCACAGGCCGCGTTTATTGTGGTGAAATTCATGCCCCCACACCTATCATGGCTGAGTTGACGCAGACCAAAGTTCCTGGGGAGCCACTTCTGCATTCCACTGAAGACGGTTGGCGCCCTTACCTTCCCCTTGTTGATCAATTGCTGGCGTCCCTGCGCGGTCTTTTTAAAGGGTCAAGCCTTCACATATTCACTGCAGAAGGGACGACAGAAATAGTACCTCCAACAAATCCGCTAAAACGCTACTGGGCCAGAGTCGTACTAACCTTTAGCTACTCCCGTTACGCCGCACTGAGAAACTGGCAGGAAAAGAGTGGCGAACAGCCCTCCGCATATATTCGAAATCTTGAAAAGCTTGGATTCCAAGTGACATTTTCGGGATACAGCCTCGTAGGAGAAAAACAGACCAAGGAGGCGGACTCAGCAGTCAGCCGGTTTTTCCCTTTTTTCCCTATCCTCTTTGATACTTCCTTGCCCGGAAGGATAAAGGATTACGTCTTTTCGGTTTACGAGAATTCAATCTATGAACTCGGTCTATTTGCGGTGTGCCTGTTGTTGCTGTTTTTCGGCCTGCGATTATCGGCAAGTATCGCAGTGAGTAGAGCCCGCAATCGTCTTCCTATGGTTATCGGTGGTTGGGGCACCAGGGGGAAGTCTGGGGTTGAACGCCTGAAAGCTGCCCTATTTGAGAGTCTTGGTCATGGTATATTGTCAAAGAGCACTGGCTGTGAGGCCATGTTTCTTCATTCCCATCAGTATGGTCGAACCCAGGAAATGTTTCTGTTTCGACCCTATGATAAAGCCACCATCTGGGAACATCACAGCCTGATCATGATGGCCGACAAAATGAAAAGCTCTGTTTTCTTGTGGGAGTGTATGGGCCTCACTCCCGCGTATGTTGATATTCTTCAACGTAAATGGTCAAAAGATGATTTCTCAACCATCACCAATACCTATCCGGATCATGAAGATATTCAGGGGCCCGCCGGGCATAACATTCCGCAGGTTATGACTTGTTTTATTCCTGACAAAGGTACGCTCTTTACCACCGAAGAACAGATGCATCCCATTTTGTCAGAGAATGCCATCAGTAAAAAGACACATTTTCATAGGATCGGCTGGCTGGAAGCGGGTCTGCTGACGCCGGATATACTCCAGCGTTTCCCCTATGAGGAACATCCCTATAACATTGCCCTGGTAGCAACGCTGGCTGAAGAGCTGGGTATCGCACAAGATGTGGCCTTGAAAGAAATGGCGGACAGAGTGATTCCCGACCTTGGCGTACTCAAGTCTTTTCCCAAAGCGAAGATACAGGGCCGCACCCTGGAATTTGTCAATGGTATGTCGGCAAACGAACGTTTTGCGACCCTGTCCAATTGGCAAAGAATGGGATTTGCAACGGAATCCACTACTGACATTACCCCCGGAACCTTTCTCCATGTCGTGGTTAACAACCGGGCGGATCGTATCTCACGCTCCAGGATGTTCGGATCCATTCTCGCCAAGGATATTATTGCTGATAGATATATCATGATCGGCTCTAATCTTTCCGGACTTCTGGGGTATACCATGGAGGCATGGGATGAATATCTGAGCAATATTTTCTCAAGTCTTACTGATGTGAAGGATCCAGCTTTATTCGCAACTTCTTTCCAGACAGTGGCCGATAATCTTCGAATCCCCTATAAAGAGGAATTTCTTCGCCAGCGGTTTCAATTGATGCTGGGGCCTACTGTCAGCGACAAGGAATTCGAAGAGTTCTACGCCCACTCAGACAATCCAGGTAAAAATGAAGACTTCATACAACAACGTAGTCTTCCTCATAGTGATGCCTTGGTTGAGCATGTCAACCAACACCTGGCATATTATGTCGAATATGCTGATTTTATGACAAGGTTGAAGACAGAAAAAGACGGTGGCCCTGAGCTGCTCCAAGCACTCAAAGAACTTGTTACGACCTGGTTCAAACGACGTATTGTGATGGTTGAAGATTTTCATGCCTCAGGTGATATGGTAATCAATCAACTTTGCATAAACACTCCGCCGGGTCTGTCTTGCAGGATCATGGGCGTACAAAACATCAAAGGAACAGGGCTTGACTTTGTTTATCGCTGGCAGGCATGGGAACGATGTTGGATAAGCTGTAACAAATTACGGCAGGAGGATGAAACCGTTTTTGAGGAGGGCCTCAATGAAATGATGGCCTTCCAGGATTATGGCATTTTGTGCCAGGAATATGTCACAGACAGTTTGGCCATGGCCAGTCAGCAATCTTTTACCCAGACGGAGCGGTGCCAAGCAGGTCTGCACCTTATACAGGAAAATCTTGAGAAAAATATTGAATTGCTATGGGCAAAAATGTCATCGAGTAAACAATCGTCTGGGATCCTGGGTCTTGTGATCAATACAGTGGAGGCTTTTCTTGATTCAGGAGATGCGATCAAGAGAAGAAAAATTGCCAACACCATTTATAGAGATCTGACCACTGAACGTATCAGCCACCAACGAGCAGCCCTGGAGCTTCAGGAGTTGAATAAGAGGCAAAAAGGTGGCTGGCTGATGAAGAAATTACGTAGACAATCCTAAACAAATGGAGACCATAAAATAACATTTTCCAATGCAAGCATAGTGATTTGCCTGGAAGATCCCCCCCTGACATCATTATCCCCGGTCCTCTGCACGTAAAACACTTGCAACAAAGAAGATTCAATCAGCTTCTGAAACTGGTAAGAAGCATTGTCTCCAGTAACAGAAAAAAAGGATTCGGGCCGACAAGAGGAAAAGGAGGGCCAGAGGGTACTCTCCTTGGAGAACAATCTCTGACGGCTGAGAACGCCAGAGGATTCTAGTTTAAGATATTCTTTAGAAACAAACGGCCAAAAACCGCTCCGATCAGTTTCAATGATTTTCGTTTAAAGGAAGCAATTTCACCTGCAAGGATCTATTGAGCAGAACAGGGTTTGCATTCTCGAAGGGGAAGATAAAAACTGGGTAACATTGGTGGAATTTGTTAGATTTTCCATGGAGAAACTCAACAAATCTCACAAATCTTACAAACAAATTAAGACGTTACCGTGCAAATGAAACGTTTAAACTAGTGCGATTCTGGTCTATCCCCAATTGGCAACGAGCTATCCGTCTGTTGTCATATATTACACTATCACGTCATATTAATTTTAATTTTGCATCTAATCATTTAAAGGAAATAGGTCTCGACAAGGAATCAGATAGATTTCAATACTATAGCTCTACACCTATGCCAGTATCAGTACCTGCCCCAAAGACGCATTGCTATTAAACATTGTTTATCTCCGGATAGTTACAAAGAAATCCTTTGAAGTCAAACCAATAATAATGTTACTATTAATGTTAACATTATTTAGTATATATTATTAAGAATGCATTACTAAGGAAGACCTAAAAAAGTTCCATTTTAAAGGGAAGGCATTATGTGTAAACATGAAAACGTTCGTAGTCTTGTACGTATCCGTTTTTTCTCATTACTTCTAATCCTAACATGTATTCCACCTCTAATCATTTCCTGCAGCAGTGGCGGGCAAACATACTCAACAAATAGAAACCAATCATCAACAAGCAATACGGGTAATGGCAAGGCGTTTGTCAGCCCAAAAGCACTTGATAGACAATACCTGAAAGTTGCAGTATTGCCTTTCAAAGCTCAAACTGAAATTGCTGGTGCCAGTGTCGCTGACATGGTTACAACAGAAATACTTAAAACATACAAGTATGATCTCATAGAAAGAAGCCAGATTGAACAAATACTTCAGGAACAGTCACTTGGCATGCAAGGTGTTACAGAGAGCAGCATCGCTATGCAGGTTGGTAAGATCTTAGGTGTCCAAGGGGTTGTTGTTGGTACCGTTTCCGAGTTCGGTGTACGCTCTGTAAATGGTTATGACTTACCTGCTGTTGGCATAAATATCCGACTGATTGATACTCAAACTGGCTCAATTATCTGGACGGTATCCGACTCAGCAATTTCTAAACACTCTATAAGCATCTCAACTTTTGCCGATCAAATGGTTGAATCCATGATAGAACAGTTGAGATATGAATGGATAAAAAATGGAGATACATTCGCAGTCAACCTCCCCTCGCCCCAAATTGTAAGCTTTGAAGGGGACATAAGAAAAGCGACCATCCAAGTTCATCCTGAATCAAGAAAAAAAGTACAAAGCTACACTCTAATGAGAAGCAGAACAAAAGGAGGCCATTACACAAAAATAAAAAGCCTCAACAATCAGTCTAGCAAAACCATCATTTTTGAAGACACTAAACTCCTGGATGCTGAAACATATTATTATAAAGTTACGACATCCCACGTTTCTGGTCTAAACGGTCTTCCTGCTGGGCCTGTTAAGATTACAACTAAAGGCGCTCCCGATGCTCTTTCCAACCTAACTGCCGAAAATGGTGGATTAAGAGAATGTAACATCACCTGGCATTCCTCAACAGATAAAGGAGTGGCGGGATATAATATCCTTCGTGCTGAAAACAGCACAGGGCCATTCAAAAAAATAATCCATTTAAAAAAACGTGACTCCAATGAATACCTTGATAAAGGGGCAAGCTCGTACAATAAATATGGCAACCTTAAAGATAATTTCACCTACTACTACAAGATAAGAGCTGTCAATATTGTTGGTCTTCAAAGCCCAGACTCATCAACAGTCTCTGCAACAACTGAAGCAATCCCACCAACCGTTACCAATTTGCAGGCACAACAGAACATGCTACGAAAGGTAGGTCTAACCTGGAATCCTTCGACTGGTAAATATGTAAAGGGGTACGAAATTCTACGTAGCGAATCTGAACCTGGACCATATTCATCTATAAAAATAATCAAAGGAAAAGATAAAAACGAATATGTCGACAAAGGAGCAAGCTCATCATGGGGAAAAGCAGGCAAACTGGCCGATAAAACTGACTACTATTATAAAATTCAAGCCATAAACCATGTAGAAATGAACAGCCTTGATTCAAATATAGCAACAGCCACAACCAGAGGAAAGCCTCCTATTGTAACAGGAATTCTTGCAGAAAGTGGATTACCACGGAAAGTCCATCTTCTTTGGCAGCCTTCATCTGGAGACTTTGTTGATAGCTATGCAATTTACAGAAGTATATCTGAAGCTGGCCCTTTTGCAGAAATCAAACAAATATCAAGTCGTGACAAATCTGATTTCATGGACACGGGAACTAGCTCAACCTGGGGAGATGTTGGTAAGCTTTTAGACAACACTACATACTTCTACCATATACGATCCATCAACATTGTTGATGTTATAAGTGAAGAATCAATTACGGTCTCTGCTGTTACCAAACCAATGCTCAATAAAATCATTGGGCTAAGCGCAATTGGAAATCAGGTAAAAAAGGTAACACTAAGCTGGGGTTCATCAGACGGTAAAGAATTTGAAATTTTCCGTGGAGAAACTCCTTCCTCAGTTAAAAAACAAATCGCAACAGTAGGAATAAAGACGCTGAAATACACAGATAAAAAGCTAGAGGATGGTAAACGATATTTTTACAAAGTGAGAGCAATTGACAGCTTCGACCTCCCCGGAGTTTTTTCTGATTTTGCCAATGCCATAACTAAACCACTGCCAAGCAAACCTACTAACCTAACCCACTCCACAAAAGGAACTCAGCTCATCTTATCATGGAATGCTAGCCCGGAAAGCGACATTTCTGATTATAAGATCCTGAAAAAAGGTTTCTTCTCATGGGAAGCTATTGGTGATACGACTGAAACGAGCTTTTCTCCAGCAAAACAACTCAAGAAGGGAGATAAAGACCTGTATCAAGTCATAGCTGTAGATAGTGATGGCTTGCAAAGTCTTCCATCCAATGAAATTAAAGTTGTAGTGCCAAAATAACAACCTCATGCAGTTGTTGACTGACTGAAAGCCGAAGAGAGAACAACATGAAAAATAGTATACCATTGCTTTTCTTTATTCTTTTAATTGCCTGCTTCACCTGTGTAAACAGTATCTCTTTTGCAACACCCCTCCCCAGATTTATGCTGATGATCGATGAAAATAATACAGGCAATGGTAGCACAGGAGATTCAGAACGAGTTCTTAGCCAAAGTCTTATAGAAAAAGGTGCTGAAGTCATTGACCAAGAACTTATTCAGTCATCAATCGACAGAAATAAAGCAGTGCAAGCCCTAAGTGGGAATTCACAAGCTGCAGCATCACTTGGACTTCAGTTTGGTGCCGACATCGTCTTGATTGGAAAAGCTATAGTGCAACATTCAGGAAACGGTATCAGGAATACAGACTTAAAATCCTACCAAGCAAGCATAAACATAAAAGCCATCAAAACTGACACTGCAGAGGTCATCTACACAGGGACTGGTTCAGCTGTTAAAATCCATGTAAATGATATAACTGGAGGTTCTTTGGCGTTACAGGCTGCAGCTCAACAAATATCAAACAATTTCATACCAAAACTCCTCGAAAAACAGAAAACCAATAGTAACTCGAGCAGTATAAGCAAGATTCAGTTGATTGTTGGTAATCTCTCAGAATTTTGGCAGGTTGCGGAAGTAAAAAAGATGCTTCGAAGTGATGTATCTGGGGTACAAGATGTCGTTCAACGTAGCTTTGTAGCTGGAGCAGCAATTTTTGAAATTCATTATGGTGGATCTTCAGAACAATTTGCAGATACTCTTTCCACAGCCAAGGCTCATAATTTCAGATTAAAAATCCAAGGCTTATCCTCCAATAAGCTTGATACAGTTTTTGTAGATGAACACGAACAATCACCTTCTGTAGCGTCATCCCCCCAACAACCAAAAGAGACGAAGCAATCGTCAGTAATCTCAAAGAAAAAGGGAGCCTCTCAAAATTATTCAGCGCCACCAAAACAACAGGTCGCAATCACAACAGAAAAAACAAAAAGAGAACTCTCTCAAGCCAAAAAGACCACAGCACTTGTAGTTACTCCCGAAGCGTCAGAGGCAGAAATACCACAACTATCTAAAGTCAAAGGTAAATATATAGAATTTGGTGATTATTATGCACTTTTTATCGGTAACAGTAAATACAAAAGTATAGAATCTCTTAACACTCCCAAAAGTGATGTGACAGCTGTTGCAGAAATACTTTCATCAAAATATGGCTTCGAGACACAAATCTTATTTGATGCATCACGATATGAAATGTTATCGAAACTGAATGAACTACGTTCAACATTGGGTAACAAAGATAATCTACTTATCTATTATGCCGGACATGGTTACCTTGATGAAGAGACCAATGAAGGGTACTGGCTTCCTGTTGACAGCGAAAAAGATAACCCTGCCAATTGGTTGTCCAATAGTACTATCACAAACATTTTAAAATCAATGGAAGCCAAACATGTGATGATAGTGTCAGATAGTTGTTACTCTGGCACCTTAACCCGAAGTATTCAGGTGAAACTGAATAAACCAAATTATATCCAGAGAATGGTACAAAAAAGAGCTCGAACCGTTCTTGCTTCTGGTGGTTTAGAACCGGTACTTGATACTGGCGGAGATGAGAATCATTCCATTTTTGCCACAGCTTTTATCAACGCCCTGGAAGAAAACAATTCTCCATATGTTGCAACAAATCATCTCTTTGTTAAAATAAAAAGGGCTGTTGTTGTGAACTCTGACCAAACCCCAGAATATTCGGATGTCCGGAAAGCTGGTCATAAAGGTGGAGATTTCATTTTCAAAAGAAGCGATTAAGACATCCACCAAAAAAAAAATTCGCATAGCACCACCGGCTATCTACACCTACCCTTTATATCTCTGCACGAACCCGAAAAGACAAATTATAAAAGTGATACAACCTGCGGACGACACATAAGCGACCGGGGACAACTCATCTGAAGTATTGAAATGGCCCCCAAGTCGAACAACTTCCTACCTATCGTGCCGGGCTGGAATTATATCGTCAGATTGTATAAGCAAAAAAAAGGAAATTCTGGATGGAACATGGACATTCCCAAATCCGCAGGCTATTAAGTAAAATGCTCAGACGTTCAATCGCTTTATTATTTCTTCGGTAAATTTTTCTCCTCATTTACGTACCGGGAGATTAAGCCCTAGAAGCCTAACACCATAAATACTCATAGTTTGTTTGATGGTACTAGAACTATCAGGTTCTAGTACAGGAGCGTAATAATGAAAATTTCGTTTGATAAATTTGTTCTGATCTTTGCTCTGGTCTTTGCATTTAACACAGGATATGCGGCCGAGAACGCAGAAAAAGCTGAAGAGGCGGTCACTAGCAAGCCTCTAACACTGACAGAGACATACACCCTGACCAACACACTGCCTAAAGAATTACTCGATTTACATAAGCAGCTTGATAGTCTGGCCGATACAAACGTTATATTTACAAAAATCCAAAAGCTCAGTTCAAGAGTTGAGGAGCTGGAATGGGAAACTACTACGGCGGGCACTAACCCCAATATCAACTCCCATGATCTCTTATCTCTTGATGCGAAACTGGCGAAAATAAATGTACTCATTTCCAAACTGAACAGGCGAATTGAATCAAATATCCATATCCTGGAAATTTTATCTAACGAATGGCTTGCAAATGAGGTGCAATTAAAAAATATTTTAGTGCAAACCAATGTACAACCCAACTTGCCTGATTCTCTCCCTACGACTGACTCCCTTAGCCAAACAATTGAAAAAGCTCAACAATTAATTGAAAAGCAAATTCACCCAACGTTACTAGCAGGGAGAAAAATAGGGGGAATTCAGGCGAAGGTCTACATACTTGATGATGCAGTGAGTGATCTTCTTCAAGACATGAATGATTTTGGTTTTCAGCAGAATTCACCTTCTTTGATTTCAGCTGGATTTTATAGCCGTTTCGATCATAATATTCTGGAGCAAAGTTGGGAAAACATTCGATTGTTCTGTTCCTATCATGAAAGATATTTGAAAAATAATTTCAAAGGTGTCTTGATATACTTGGCAGGCATTGCACTTGTTGCATTTTTAACCCGGATGAGCAAACCACTAGTGAAAGCATCCTATCGCTGCTACCAGTTCACAGATAAACCGTTAGCTACAGGGATTTTTATTGTCAGTACCATCTTTGTGCTCATTGCATCACTCCATCCAGATATTTTTTTACCTCCTAATTGGGTAGTTTTCCTGCAAATCCCAATGATACTCGCAGCAGTAGTTCTTACCAGATATGTATATAAAACAGCTTCCTGGTACAGAACAATCATCTCTTTTTTAATTTTCAGTCTAACGGTGACGATGTTTCTCCACGCAATTAACTTGCCTCAACCACTCGTTCATATTTGCGTATTGGGATCGTCTTTTGTATGTCTCACATATTCACTTCGCATGTTCTTCAGCAGAAAGAAGATTCAATCAAAACAAACAAATATCACATTTAAGCTTTTCTTTTTTATGTTTCCACTTGTCGTCTTCTTTGCTGGAGTAGGAGGATATGAGCAGGTGGCTCTTTTGATTTTCGACAGAGTATTGAGCATAATAAGCATCACTCTCATAGTATGGCTGATACAAAAGATCTTATCCGGTTTGCTTGAGCTGATATTGTCCAGTATTCCTGTTTCGATAATTCGACAAAATGCTGCTAATATCGTCTCCGATATTGCACCTGCAATTATTCTAATACATTCCATTTTATGGTTGTTTCTAATTCTTAATTATCTTTCTGTATTTCCAACTCTTGGTGAGACATTATCGGCTTTAGTCTCTATAGAATTTTCTCTTTTTTCACATACAATTACGCCTAACTCAATTTTAGTCATAATTTTTACAATTTACGCCACTTCTCTCACTTCTCGAGGGATAAATGCATTTCTTATCCAGGAAATGCTGCCACGCTACCGTGTTACTCGGGGCGTACAGGAATCGATCACAAGACTTGTACACTACTCCATAGTTATCATCGGCTTTTTGGTTCTTTTGAAACTCCTTGGATTTAAATTGGGTGATATTGCACTTATAGGAGGTGCGCTAGGTGTTGGTATTGGTTTCGGTCTGAAAGAAATTGTTAACAATTTTGTAAGCGGCTTGATTCTCCTTTTTGAACGGCCGGTTAAAGTTGGCGATATAATTGTGGTTGGTCAGGATATGGGGGAAGTAACTGCCCTCGGTTTGAGAGCAACCACTGTTCAGACCTTCGACAATGCAGAGATTGTAATACCTAATGCAGAGCTTATAACGTCTTCTGTGACTAACTGGACACTTGCAGAAAAAAGAGTTCGCTTAAAAATTCCTGTAGGAGTTGCCTATGGAACCGACATATCCAATGTCCTGAAAATTCTCTTATCATGCGCCGACAGTAATCCAACAGTTCTGACACAACCGCCTCCAAAAGCCCTGTTTCTCGCTTTTGGAGATAGTTCTTTAGACTTTGAATTAAGAGCCTGGATATCAGACTTTAATGATTCCTTGATGGTTCGCAGTGAGTTAAACCAGGATATTGAGAATGAATTTCAGATGGCCGGTATTGAAATCCCTTTTCCTCAGACTGACTTGCATCTTAGAAGTATTGATACTGAGGCTATAAGGACATTCCAACAAGCTACAATGACAGGGAATTCCGCATAGACACAAAAGGATTACAAAGATTTTCTTATTTCCCTAACATTGAATCTGGCTGAGAAATAAAAAGAATTGAGATTGAATCGCTTTGTCACGAGCTTAAAAAGAGCTAATCGAGAACAATAGTAACAGTAACTCTAGGATGATGACTTTGGAGCAGAGGTGGAAATAATTTATCTAGAAAGGAAGGTCATTTCCTGTCTGACTCAAGAAATCTTAAGCTAGTAGATAAAACCCCTCGCATAGCACCTACCAACTATCTACGCCTCCCCGTTATATCTCTGCACGAACCCGAAAAGACAAATTATAAAAGTTATAAAACCTACGGACGACGTTTAAGCGACCGGGACAACTCATCTGGAGTATTAATATTACTCCAGGCGTTCGAAAAAGATTGCGGGACCACGGGTGTGGAAATTTTTGAGCGCCTGGCCACCATGGAAATTTTCAGAATGCCCGATGAACAGAGTTCTTCAAAGTACTGTTTTGCCTGCGGTTCATAGAGGGCAAGAAGTGGTTCAACAAATCCATCCTCCTGCAAACGCGGTACTGTTCCATGGGACTCCGGGCTTCTGCTTGCAAGCAGCCACTCCAAAGATTCCTTGGTTACATTGGGCATATCGCAGGCGAGCAGCAACCAGCAGGACTCCGGATGCCAGCGCATGGCCGAAAGGATTCCAGTAAGCGGTCCTTTCACATCCGGGATATCTGCAATACGAGGTAATGCACTGAGATTTTCCGGAACATCCCCCTTTCCAGACAACACGATTTCACGGGTAAACTGCTGCAGCAAATCAACGCTGTTTTCTATCCATGTTTTTCCGTTTATCCCTGTAATCAAATGCTTGGGACGACCCATCCGTGAGCTCTTACCACCAATAAGAAGGCAGGCTCGAATAGGAACATCCTGTAACTTCGTTGCTAAATCGTTCATATCTGCAATGTGATTGTATCTTGAGGGACAGGTAAGATACCAGCGTCCCGTCCAAGCTGTAGAAAACGCTCAATGGCTGCCATCCCTTCTCCCCCAAGTTCTTTTGAATAGGTATTCACGTATAAGGCTATATGATTCTGCATAACCTGCTGATCCATCTCCTGCGCATATTTCCGAATATACGGAAGGCATTCATCTGGATGTTCATCGGCCCAGACAATGGAATCATGAATTGCCCGATCTATCTGCTCGATCCGTTCCTTGCCTAGAGAACGTCTGGCAGCAATACAGCCAAGTGGGATTGGATGCCCGGAGGTTTTCTCCCACCATTCGCCAAGGTCCTGCAGGCAAATAAGCCCGTGTTCTGCGTAGGTAAAGCGGCTTTCGTGGATAATGACCCCCGCATCAACCGCGCCCTCTGCCACCCCTTGCATAATTTCATCAAAACGCATTTCAATCAAATTACTAGTTCTAGGCGAATACATACGAAATAAAAGATTGGCAGTCGTCAGTTTCCCCGGAATCGCAATGCTTGCACTATCGAGTGATTTCACGTCAAATCCAGGCCTGGCAACGAGAAGCGGCCCGCAACCACGCCCGAGGGCAGCCCCGGCAGAAAGTACACAATATTCATCGAGCACATGCCCCAGAGCATGGAAGGAAAGCTTAGTAATATCAAGCTTTTTGTCCACTGCCCAGGAATTCAATGTCTCCACATCTTCAAGTGCAGGTGTTGCAAGCTGCAAACCAGGTACCGGAAGGATACCATGGGTTAAGGCATAGAAAATATAGGTATCATTTGGGCAGGGTGAATAACCAAGGGTCAGAGGTGTTGTCATTTACTTTCCAAGCCTTTTAGTAGAATGGCAGCGGCCTTACCTGCAAGATCACAAGCTTCTTGCAACTTCCATCTTGAGAGATCACGTTTTTCCACATAATTGGATATGGTCCGCAGTTCAAGAAGGGGCAAATTATATTCTTCGCAGACTCTTGCCACCGCGGCGCCTTCCATATTTTCACAGAGAGCCTCGGATTGACGACTGAGCATTGTTCCACGCTCTGCAGTTGCACTCACCCCGCAGACTGTGATAAAAGTTCCATTGCGGACAGGAAGAGCAGCTTCCTGTAACAGTATTCCTGCTCTCTTCAGTAAATCCGCATCTAATAAATAGTGTGCTTTATGTTGCAGATGTTCAGCAAGAGGCTCCATATGATCCGGATAACAGACGCCTAAATCACCAAAGAATTCCCTTTCGGCAAGGCAGATGTCGAGTAGACCACACTGCCCCCCATTGTCATCCAGATACGCACCACCGACTCCGAAATTCAGAACAGCGTGAAGAGCATCCTTCTCCATCTTCTGCTGCTTCTCAAGAAACCGGGTCAAATTGAGTGTGGTTTCCACCATACCAACCCCGGTGACCAGAGCAGTCCAGTCCCGTGGCTCGGGAACATCCAGATCCAGCAAAGATTGTAACTCAAATTCTGTTGCGCAAACGACAAGGAACATGGTAGGAAGACTTTTTTTAGGGATAATAATTAATTTATCAATCAAATCGAAAGATACTCTTTTAATTTACACTTAGCTAATTACGCATGCAACAGGAATTCTCACTCCAAGCTTACAACTACACACTTCCATCTGAAAATATTGCTCAGCATCCGGCGGATGCCAGGGAAAACTCGCGCCTTCTGAT
>Ga0307988_1000542_pt1 | contig 25802 bp, 21 predicted proteins | sample EllFjometagen183_FD_203166 | JGI IMG/M metagenome (GOLD analysis project Ga0307988, IMG submission 203166) | Marine microbial communities from Ellis Fjord, Antarctic Ocean - #183 | ecosystem: Environmental > Aquatic > Marine > Unclassified | place: Southern Ocean | collected 2014-10-08 | reverse complement strand
AACAAACCTTAGTATTTATTGAAAGAGAACTTACAAACGACAAAGGCGCTTTTTATTCTTCGCTAAATGCTGATAGCGAAGGTGAGGAGGGTAAATTCTATATTTGGACTTATGGAGAGTTTTATGAGGCTGTTGATAATAACATTGTGGATTTGATAGGTGACTATTATCAGATAAGTGAAAAAGGAAATTGGGAAAATAAAAAAAATATCCTGCTTCCCAGATACCAAAAAAAGAAGTTTGCTAAAAAAAACAATATTAGTATAGAGATGTTTAACTCAAGTTTGGCAAAAGCTGATTTACAGTTACTCAAATATCGTGAAAAACGCGAAAGACCAAGTACTGATGACAAAGTTCTTACTTCATGGAATGCGTTAATGATTAAGGGCTATGTTGATGCATACCGAGCATTGGGTGATGAAAAATACTTGCAATCGGCAATAAAGAGCATGCGTTTTATTGAATCGAACATGCTTGGTAATGATGGTATATTGTGGAGGAATTATATGAACGGTAACGCCTCAATAGTAGCATTTAATGACGATTATGCGTTATTATCGCAGGCAGGTTTAGAGCTCTATTCGGTAACTTTTGATAAACACTGGCTTGATTTATCAAAAAACCTTACTGATTATTGTCTTGATCATTTTCTTGATGTTGAGACCAACATGTTTTTCTATACTTCGGATATTTCGGAAAGCTTAATTGTACGAAAATATGAACTTGCCGATAATGTAATCCCGGCTTCTAATTCAGTAATGGCAAACGTACTTTTAAAGTTGGGGCATTATTTTGAAAATGAAGAATACATTACCATATCCAAACAAATGTTGGGTCATGTGGTTGAAAATGTAGTAGAATCAGGACCGTGGTATGCAAATTGGGCATTGTTATTGGGAATGTATAGTTACAATCCATACGAGGTTGCAATAATGGGTAATAAATCAGTAAAAATAAATCTTGAACTACAATCGCATTACATACCAACATCGTTATTTTTGGGTGGCAAGACAGAAAATCTACCGTTATTAAAGGGAAAGCTTGTAAAAGACAGTACAATAATTTATGTATGTAAAAATAAATCTTGTAAGATTCCGGTTAGTTCTGTTATTGAAGCCTTGGAGCAACTCAATTAGTCTTCTTATATTTGCAAAACAAAATTGATTCCAAATTTGGAATAATCAACATGTCGAAAAAAAATAGCCATAATAGTAATTCATCCTTAAACGTACAACCTGGTATTGAGCAGCCATCACAAATAAATCCCATTGCATTATCGAGTACTACGCGTTTTAAAAAAAGCAAATTATCGGCTACTGAAATTTACAATGGAATTTTGCAAGGAAACAGGACTTTACTAAGTAGAGGAATAACTTTAATTGAGAGTTCGTTACAAAAAGACAAAGATGATGCTCAAAAGCTAATTCAGCTTTGCCTACCACATTCAGGTAAATCGCTACGCATTGGCATAACTGGAGTTCCCGGAGTTGGCAAAAGTACATTTATTGAAACTTTTGGGCTCAACCTGATTAATGAAAGTAATAAAGTTGCAGTGTTAGCAATTGACCCAAGCAGTACTCGTACTAAGGGAAGTATATTGGGCGACAAAACTCGAATGGAAGCCCTTAGCATAAATCAAAATGCATTTATTCGTCCCTCGGCAAGTAAAGGGACTTTAGGAGGCGTAGCACGTGCTACACGTGAAGCATTAATACTTTGTGAAGCTGCGGGCTACAACATTATTCTGATTGAAACTGTTGGCGTTGGACAATCAGAAACAGCGGTTTCACAGTTAGTTGACTTTTTTCTACTTTTAATGCTTGCCGGTGGTGGTGATGAACTTCAGGGTATCAAGCGTGGAATTATGGAAATGGCTGATTTAATCGTTATTAACAAAGCCGATGGTGATAACATTACAAAAGCTAAACTGGCAGCAACTGGCTATAAAAATGCGCTTCATCTATTTCCTGCCTTGCCAAATGGTTGGGTTCCGGATGTGTTAACAACCTCTGCCATTGCAAATACTGGATTAAATTATGTTTGGGATAAAATTAAAGAATTTGTAAATCACACCAAAAATAACGGTTCTTTCAATAAAAACAGACGCAAGCAATCCCTAAATATTCTTACAGACACTATTGATGAATATTTAAAAAACAACTTCTATAATGAAAAAGTTATTAGTGAGTTAATGGAAAATTATAAACAACAAATATTTAATCCTAATCGCACAGGCGATGATGTTAATCCTTATGAAATTGCACAGTTGTTATTGAAAAAGTATTTTAATGAGATTTAGCCTGGATAATTCAAGGTTAAAAAGAAAACCAGAGCTATTATTTCCCATATTTAATACCCCTACTATCAAGTTCCATTTTAATTTGAGGTAACATCTCTTTGGCGGCATCAATACCGAGCTTAAACATTTTTTCATTGTCCTTACCTGTCATCAACGGAATTCCTTGTAAATCAGGAGCAATAACAATATCGGCTAAACGAAGTCCCGCTTCAGTAAGCTCGTGCATTGCCACATGATAAGCTCTTAAAATTACCTTTTCACGGTTTTTCAAATTCATGGTGGTATCAAAACTCATTATGCTTACAGCAATAACATATTTTGGATTATATTCTCTTGCAATATCAACAGCAACATTATTAATAATTCCCCCATCAACAAAAGTTGTTCCGTACATTTTAACTGGCTCAAATATACCCGGTATGGCACACGATGCATTTACCGAAGCAGCAATTGGTCCGGCTTTTAAAGGAGTAGAAACTCCCCTTTCGATATCAGTAGTTACAGCCACAAAAGGAATTTTTGTATCTTCAATTTGCGTAACGGTGAGGTTTTTGCTTAAATAATCTTGTAATCGTTTACCTGATACAAATCCCTCACGCGACCTAAACAATGAAAAATCAAAAACATCTTTAGCTGTAGTAGAGTTAATTAATGGTATTAGTAAATCAATCTGCGGTCTGTCGGCATACATTGCACCTACCATGCTTCCTGCACTTGTACCAACAATTAAATCAATGGGAATTCCTGCATCTTCAAGCACTTTAATTACTCCTCCATGAGCCATTCCATGAAATGCACCACCACCCAAAACCAATGCAACTTCTATTGGCTTAGTTATCTCTCTTGCTTTGGGCTGTTTTACAGGAGAATCAATTACCATAAATTTTTTAGAGCAGGAATTTCCTATAAAAACAATTATTATTGACAATACTAATACTTTAAGTAAATTTTTCATGAGCTACCTTAATAAAAATTAGATTTAACAAAAATAGATTTCAAATGTACAAATTTTATGTCTATAATATTTAAATAATGTGGCAATATTTGTTATCCTACACCTTTCATCGTAATCTTTTTATAGGCTATAACAATGAATTCATATCTTTGTCAATTATTAAAAGTAAAACACAAATGCAATTATGAGTACTGCGTATGATACATTAATCTCAAAGCTAAATAAATTCATTAGGCGATACTATCTGGATTTAATCATTAAGGGAACAATGTTTAGTTTGGGGCTCATTGTACTATTATTTTTAATTGGCAATATTTTCGAATATTTATCGTGGTCAGGCACAACAACTCGAACAGTAATATTTTACATTTTTGTTTTATCAGCTCTGTTTATCCTTGTTTATTATATAATTATTCCATCGCTTAAGCTGATTAAATTAGGTAAAAATATTACCTATGAAGATGCTGCTCACATTATTGGGGATCATTTTCCAGATGTTAGCGATAAGCTACTGAATACATTGCAATTACATGATAATATTGATAATTCAAATATGGAATTATTGCTGGCTAGTATCGAGCAAAAATCAGCAATTCTAAGACCTATTCCATTTAAAAATGCAGTTAAATATAAAAGTAATATTCGTTATCTTAAGTATATTTTACCACCTGTTATTTTACTGATTATTATTTTGATGGTTTCGCCTGGATTTATTTTTAATCCTGCTGATAGAATTATTAATCATAATACTCATTTTAGCAAACCCCTACCCTATACAATCGAGCTTCTAAACAAAACTTTCTCATGTGCTCAGCACCAAAACTACAGTGTAAAAATTAAAGTTCTTGGAGATGAAACTCCATCTAAAATATGGATAGTTGATGGGGGATTTAATTACCACATGGTTGAAATAAAACCTGGAGAATATGAATATATTTTTAAGAATATAATATCAGATAAATATTTTACAATTGTAACTGATGATTATACAAGTCAAAAATATCACGTAAAAGTTTATCCTCAGCCTATAATTTTCAATTTCGATGTTCATTTGCAATACCCTAATTATCTACATAAGCAAAACGAAATAATTGAAAATACCGGTGATCTTATTGTTCCGCAAGGCACAATAGTTTCGTGGGATATTTATACGCGTGATACCAAAAGTATATTTATTATTACTGATGATAGTTTGTATACTTTATCTAAAAAAGGCAGTAATGTTTTTAAGCACACGCAAAAGGTTATGCATAATTTTAGCTACACACTATTGGCAGTTAATGAGTTTATGCAAAGTACCGATTCTATGCATTTTAACATACGAGTTATTATTGATGAATATCCTAATATTAATGTTATCGAATTTAACGATGAATTGAATTATGGAGTAGTAAATTTTAGTGGGACAATAAGTGATGACCATGGGTATTCTTCACTTTATTTTTACATTCGTAAAGATAGTATTCCAGAAACCAAATGGAAAAAGGAAAAGTTAATTATTGATAAAAGCATTACCCAGCAGTATTTTGATTATATGCTAGTTGCATCAGATTATAACCTTATTCCGGGCGATGCAATAAGCTACTATTTTGAAATAAGAGATAATGATGTTATTAATGGATATAAGCGATCAAAATCGAAAATTTTTCAGCTAAGATTACCTGATGCTTCGGAGCTGGAAAAGAAAATTGAAAAAAGCTCAAGTGAAATGAAAAATAAGCTCAACGAATCACTAAGTGAAATTGATAAGTTGAACAAAAAGCTTGAAGAAACAAGACTTAATTTATTTGAGAAAAAAGAGCTTAGCTGGATGGATAAACAGCAGCTAAAGAATTTGCTTAAACAAGAAGAAAACATAAAAAAACAACTTGAAGATATCAAAAAAATAAATGAAGACATCAAAGAACTTGAAGAGTTACTTAAGAAAAAAATGAGCCCGGGGCTTCAAGAAAAACTTAAACAACTCGAGGAACTGATGAATAAATTAATGGATAAGGATTTCGAAAAGCAACTTGAAGAACTTAAAAAGGACCTTGAAAAAGATAAAGTAAATGAGTTTCTTGAAAAGATGAAGGAACAAAATGAAGACTTAAAAGATGAACTAGAGCAAAATTTAGAGCTGTATAAGCAACTCGAATACGAGAAGCTTATTGAAGAAACAATTGAGGAACTTAAAAAATTAGCCGAAGAACAAAAAAAGTTAGCTGAACAAACTGCCAATAAAGAAGAGTCCATTAAAAAACAAGACAGTGTACAAAAAGAGTTCTCTGAAATTATGGAAAAGCTTGATGATGCAGATAAGTTGAACAAAGAGCTTGAAGATCCATACAAAATGGAAATGGATACAGCCATATCCAATGAAATAAATAAGGAAATGGAAAAGGCTGGTGAAAATCTTGAAAAGGGCAAAAAGAATAAAGCATCAAAAAGTCAACATAAAGCTGGAGACAAAATGAAAGAAATGTCGGATGGTTTGTCATTAATGATGCAAAGCGCCATGGAAGAACGTATGGGAGAAGACATTGAACAAGTTAAAAATATGCTTGATAATCTATTAGACCTTAGCTTTAATCAGGAAAGGTTGATTGATGAACTTAAAAAGCTATCAAAAAATGACCCTAAGAATTCAGACATTCGTGACGAACAAAAAGGAATAAAAGATGATTTCAAGATACTAAACGACTCATTAAAAAGTATGAGTAAGCGGCAAACTACCATACAACCATTTATTATTAAAGAATCTGGAAAGATAAATACACATATCGACAAAGTATTATCAATGCTTCAAGCGCAAAATAAAGGCAAAGCATTGTCTGAACAGCAATATGCAATGACATCGATGAATAATTTGGCCTTAATGCTCGCTGAGTCATTACAAAAGATGAAGGAATCCATGCAAATGTCGGGTAAAAGTAAAGGAAACAGCAAATGTAAAAATCCAGGCAAAGGTAAAACACCATCCATGTCGGATATAATGAGCGAACAACAGGGATTAAATAAGAATTTAAAAGGAAAATCAAAAAAGAATGGACTCGATGGAAAATCAGGGTTAAACGGGAAAAGTGAGGAACTTGCCCGAATGGCTGCTGCTCAAGGCGAAATAAGACGAATGTTGCAAGAGCTTATTGAGCAACTTGAGAGTGAAGGTGGAAACGGAAATGCTCTAAATAAGCTAGCTGAAGAAATGAAAAAAACAGAAGAAGATATTATCAATCGAAAAATATCGCAAGAAACTTTAAAAAGACAAAAAAATATTGAAACCAGATTATTAAAATCACAAAAAGCATTACAGGAAAGGGAAAAAGAAAAGAAAAGAGAATCAAAAGAAGGAAAAAACAAAAAAAACAGTAACCAAAATAACGAATTAGAGTATAACACTTCAAAAGCAACACAAGAGGAGATATTAATAACAATACCTTTAGAAGTAAGACCCTATTATAGAAACCTTCTTAAGGAATATTTATACAAACTAGAAAAAGAAAAGAATAATTATGAATAATGACCAATTTATTTCAATAAAGTTACAGCCTGACTCAATAAGGGATATTGAAAATTTTGTAGATACTATCTGTGATCAATTATTTATTAATGATACCTATTATGGAAACATACTAATGTCGTTAACAGAGTTATTCAACTGCTTACTTGATGCAAATAATGACAACAAAAATGTGAATATTATTTATAACTCCGATTACAAAAAAATAAATATATCCTTCTACCCTATTGATAATCAGATAATTAAATCCCTAACCAAGGCCATTAATCTTGATGATATTATACATCAGGAAAGTAATAAAAATATTTTCTTAATAAACTCATTAGTTGATAATATTACCATAAATACACTAGGTCAACTATCATTTGAATTTGATATTAGCGCACTACATAATGAAATATATTATAATCGTGCCGGATTATTAAAAAAGTATTTCAGCAAACAATCAGTTGTTAAGGTTCAAAAGCATAATGATTAGTTTTACATATCTTTTTGATAATATTAGTGATTCTTTAAATGAGCCTTTTAATAAAACATGGATTAAGAAGGTTATTGTTTCCGAAAAAAAGAAATTAGGCGCGATTCAATATATTTTTTGTGACGACAATTACCTATTAAAAATTAACAGAACATATCTTAATCACGATACATTAACTGATATAATTACTTTTTCTACTAGTGATAGTAAGGAAATAATTTCGGGTGAAATTTATATTAGTATTGAACGTATCACCGAAAATGCAATAGTACAATCATCATCTTTTAATGATGAATTAAGTAGAGTAATTATACATGGTGTACTTCACCTTGTTGGTTATGACGACCATTGCGATAACGATAAAAAAATAATGCGAAGCAAAGAGGATTATTATTTACTTTTGCAAACTGGGCTATTTTAAGATTTACTTTAGATTAGCTCACTAATTTAACAAAAGTTAAAATTGTTCCACGTGAAACAAACCAGTATGTTTGATCAATATGATATAATAGTAGTAGGCGCAGGTCATGCTGGAGCCGAGGCGGCAGCAGCAGCAGCAAATCTTGGATCCAAGGTACTACTAATAACAATGAATTTACAGCGTATAGCTCAAATGTCATGTAATCCAGCAATGGGAGGAGTAGCAAAAGGGCAAATAGTTAGAGAAATAGATGCTCTTGGCGGCTATTCTGGGCTGGTATCAGATAAAACAATGATTCAGTTTAGAATGCTAAACAAATCAAAAGGTCCGGCAATGTGGAGTCCGCGGACGCAAAATGACAGAGTTCAATTTTCCATTGAATGGAGAAATATGCTTGAGGAAACTCCAAATTTAGACTTTTGGCAAGATACGGTAACGAGCCTATTAGTAAGCAAAGGCAAGGTTATTGGTGTTGAAACACAAATGGGTGTAAAAATTTACGGAAATGCTGTAATTTTAACTAATGGTACATTCCTCAATGGAAAAATTCACATTGGAAAAAATAATTTTGAAGGTGGAAGAATTGGGGATCCATCATCTTCAGGGCTCACCGAACAATTAGTACAGCTAGGTTTTGAATCACTCCGACTTAAAACAGGGACACCGGTTAGGGTTGATGGAAGAACAATTGATTTTACCAAAATGGAAGAACAAAAGGGTGATGAAGAACCTGGTGGTTTTTCCTACCTAAAAAAAACAAGACTTAAAAAACAACGAAGCTGCTGGATAACCTATACATCACCTACAGTGCATGAAGCATTAAAAGTTGGTTTTCTAGATTCACCAATGTTTGCAGGCAGAATTGAAGGTACAGGCCCTAGATATTGCCCTTCAATAGAAGACAAAATTGAACGGTTTTCAGACAAAAACAGACATCAACTATTTGTAGAACCAGAGGGCTGGAATACCATAGAATACTATGTTAATGGATTTTCTTCATCACTACCTGATCATATTCAATTAAAAGCATTAAGAAAAATTGCAGGATTTGAAAATGCAAAAATATTTGTCCCTGGATACGCTATTGAATATGACTATTTTTCGCCCACTCAACTAAACTATACACTTGAAACAAAATTAATTGAAAATCTATATTTTGCAGGACAAATAAATGGAACAACAGGGTATGAAGAAGCTGCAGCCCAAGGAATAATAGCTGGAATAAATGCCAATCAGAAATTAAATAATAAAAAACCATTTATACTTAAAAGACATGAAGCGTATATTGGGGTATTAATAGACGATTTAATAACAAAAGGGGTAGATGAGCCATATAGAATGTTTACTTCAAGGGCAGAATATAGGATTCTACTAAGGCAAGATGATGCAGACTTAAGACTTACACCTATTGGTTACAAATTGGGACTTGCTTCCAAAGAACGATATGATAATGTGGTAAAAAAACAAAGCAAAATAAATGAAATAATAAAGATTACCAAAAAATTAAGCGTAAGCCCAATTGAGGCACAAGAAGTATTATTAGAGCGAGGAACCTCAGTGCTAAAACAAAAAGTAAAAATTGCAGATTTACTATTACGACCTCAAATAAACATCGCAGATTTACAAATAATAAGCGCAGAGTTTACTGAAGCAATTACTAAAATTTCGGCAAACACAGAGGAATTAGAATGTGCAGAAATACTAATTAAATACAAGGGATATATTGAAAAAGAAAAAGAATTGGTATTAAAACTATCTAAACTAAATGAATTACCATTAAAAAAGGATTTTGATTATCATAAACTAAAATCCTTATCAACTGAAGCAAGAGAAAAACTATCAAAAATAAAACCAACAACAATTGGACAAGCCTCACGCATTAGTGGAGTATCGCCTTCAGATATAAATGTAATATCAATATTTATTGGCAGATAAAATTGTTTCACGTGGAACAAATGAAAAAATTAAAAGATATAACTAATTGTCCTGTGTGCTCAAGTAACAATATTACTAAGTACATGAAAACAAAGGATTACTTTTTTACACAAGAAGAATTTAGCATAACAAAATGTACAGATTGTAACTTTGTGTTTACAAATCCCATACCTGATAATTTAGGGAAGTACTATGATACACCAGAATATTTATCTCATAACACAGGCGCTAACGGGGCAATGGGGGTACTATACTCAAAGCTACGAAATATAAATATTAAACGTAAATTTAAACTAGTAACAAGATATAATTCTACAGGATCTTTCATAGACATTGGATGCGGCACGGGTGAATTATTAAACTATTTTAAAAAACATAAATGGTCTGTTTCGGGTATTGAACCCAACAACACGGCAAGAACATTTGCTAGCAAAAACTACAATATAAAAGTTTGGAACGAAGAAAAACTAAAAGAACTTGAAACAAATTCCTTCGATGTAATATCGATGTGGCATGTACTTGAGCATGTTCCGGAGTTACATGATAGACTATCACAAGTTGGAAAACTATTAAAAAAAGGTGGTACAATATTTATTGCTTTACCAAATATAAATTCACCTGACGCAAAAAAATATAAAGAATTTTGGTCGGCTCTAGATGTTCCCAGGCATCTGCATCACTTTACTCAAGCAACATTTGAAAAGCTAATATCATTTCATAACATGAAACTTATTCATGCAGAACCCATGAAATTTGACTCATATTATGTAAGCATGTTAAGTGAAAAATATAAAAAGAATAGTTTATATATTCCTTCGGCAATTATTAATGGATTCTTATCAAATTTTAATGCATCCAAACAAAATAATTATTCTAGCATGATTTATGTAGTAAAGATAATTTGATAAGAAAAAAAATCTAAACAAATGAATATTTCATTAAATAAGAATATCTCCAATATATTTCTATTTTTAGCAATATTATCTATACTATTATTTTACCTCACACAATATCCATATAATAAAAATCACAATGGTGAATTAGAAGCCAATCAGCTTTCAGAACGCATTGATTTACAATCACTTAGGCTGATTAAGAAGAAGCGTTATGTGGAAGAAATCGTAAAAAATTATCCTAATAATTATTGGAATAAGCTAGACAGCCTGTTCCCTAGCCAAAAATATATTTGTTTTGTTACCAACCATGACAGTGTAAGCTACTGGAATACGAACAAAGTGGATGTTGCGGCTATATCAAAATTAGCAAATGATAAAAATGTACATGTAGTCAATCTACCCTCAGGTTGGTATTTATACTCAAATAGTATAGTATCAGAATTAAATATATCAATCCTTGAAATAATAAAATCAGATTATATTGTAAATAACGAACTACTTCCTCCGGTTTTTAACTCTAACTATTCAAATAATTCAGACATAAATTTGACATTGGATATAGATGCCTCATACTACAAAATATATAATACGAATGGAAATTTTATTCTTGGAACAAACTATATAACCAATGAACAAGAACAAAATAGTTCAAATTATTTAATGCTTATATTATTTTTTATTTCATACATGTTTATAATAATATATATATTATTACGAATATTGGCATTAAAATTAAGTAAAACAAATCCACATATAAGTCTGTCGATATTTATAACAATTGTAATTGTACTACGAATAATAGACAACGCTCTCATTTTTCCTTTCAACCTTAAACAAACCCAACTATTTACAAATACAGTATTTAGCATACCAACATCATTATCAGAAGGAAATATATTATTAAATACAGTATTGCTTATAATTATATCAGTAGCTATATTTCTATTTTTCAAAAAATCAACTACAACAAATTCTCCATTAAAAATAGTATTAGGCTATACACTATTGTGGATATATGTGTTAATAAATATATTCATTCTATTTCATACAATACTTGATCAACAGATCTATTTCTTTTCAGAAGACATATTTCATAACAACGCACTATTTGTATCAACATTAGTGATAATAGGGCTAAATATAAGTATGTATTATGTATTTATTACATACCTAAATACTAATAAAGAAAAAAGTATCCCTTTTTTAATTCCTTTTATAATAGTAACAATTGGCATATTTATAACTTATGTATTAACAGATATACCAATCTCAATATTAATAATCACAATCACAATAGTATCTGTTTTATTAATACTTAAACAAGTTATATGGAAATACCTCACCGACTTATTCATAAACCATTTACTACTACTTGTGATATTATCAATAGTTTCATCTGTAATAGTAAGTAACTCATACAAATTAAAAAATGACAATTATCAAAAGTTCATTGGGAACACGCTCACAATAACAAGTGATACTGCCTTTGAAAATAATTATAAAAAAGTAGTTACAAATATTAGCGCTGATAAAAAACTACTACAATTTGTTTTTAACGATACTACAGCAACTGATACACATATACAAGAATACATACTAAACAAATATTTTAGCAAAACAGCAACTAAATATTCGATACAAATAACAAATTGTGGCGAAGACGAATTGATAGAAATTCAGCCTGAAGGAGAAATACACGCATGCTCAGAATACTTTGACCAGCTAATTATTGAATTTACAACACCAGTAATTGATTCAACTTTATTTAAATTTAGCACAAGTACCGAAAGTATATATTACATAAGCAAAATAACACTTACCAACCCAAATAATAGCAATATAAAAAGGAACCTTTTTATTGAATATGTTTCATCACACGTGCCTGAAGGATTTGGATACCCAGAGCTCCTAATAGATAAACAATCAAATTCATTAAATCTAACCGAGTATTCATTTGCAATATATTCAAACGATCATTTAACGTATAAATTTGGTGATTATGCCTACAACACATTCTTCTTATTTAGAGACTATTTTAAATTTGATACATTTTTCGATTATAACAATTACCGACATTATGCTATTAAAATTTCTGCGGAAGAATATCTTATTATTAGTAGAGAAATAACACCTACTACTTTAAAGATTGTAGTTTTTTCGATAATCTTTTTAATACTTTCAATAATATCCGTAATACTATATTTAATAATATATGCACGCAAAGCTTTTCATTTATTTAGATTTAACTTTAAAGCACGATTACAAACATTTATAATTTCGACCCTTACCCTTACTTTCATTTTAATGGGAATAACAACTCTTATATACATTAAAGATAGCAACCGCCAAACCCTAGAAAAACAATTAACCGAAAAAACAAATTCAGTTTTAATAGAACTACAACATAAATTATCATCTGTAACAGATTTAAATAAGGAAGACAGAAAAGTATTGCATCAATTACTACGGAAGTTTTCGCTGGTATTTTTCTCAGATATAAATTTATATGATAAATCGGGTCAATTAATAGCAACTTCTCGTCCTGAAATATTTGAGAAAAACCTGTTGTCATCATATATAAACCCATTAGCTTTTACAGCAATATTTCACAAAAACAAGCTAAATTTTATCACTGAAGAAAGCATTGGTTCATTAAAATATTACTCAGCATATGTACCAATAAACCTTAACAATGACAGACCAATTGGAATAGTTAATCTACCATATTTTGCACGACAAACACAAATTACCAAATCGTACTATATAATGCTATCATATTTAATAAATATATATGTTATTATAGGGATTATTGGAGCGTTGATAGCAATTATTTTTTCTAAGTTTTTAACAAAACCATTAGTGCTTCTACAAGAGAGCATAGCAAATATAAGAATAGACAAACATAACGATAAAATACAATGGAATAAAAATGATGAAATTGGTCTTCTAATAAATGAATACAACCTAATGGTAGACAAATTGGAACAAAGTGCCGAGCTATTAAAGCATTCGGAGAGAGAAAGCGCATGGCGTGAAGTGGCAAGGCAAATAGCCCACGAAATAAAAAATCCGTTAACTCCAATGAAGCTAAATGTCCAATATCTTGAAAAAGCATATAAAAATAATGACCCCCAGTTTGCATCAAAAATAAATTCAATAAGTAAATCGCTAATTACACAAATAGATGTATTAGACAATGTAGCAGAAATGTTTTCGGATTTTGCTAAATCGAAATCAATAAAACTAGTAGAAGTAAATCTTAAAAATATAATTACCTCTTCGGTTGATCTATTTAATCAAAATAAAGATGTTTCAATTACAGTAACTTATGAAAATAATAATAAAGAAATAATAACACAAGGATTTGAGAAAGACATATTGAGGGTGATTAATAACATCCTAAAAAATGCAATACAATCCATCGAAACAAATAAAAAAGGGATAATAAAAATCGATGTAAAACAAGATTCAAAATTTATTACAATATCAATTACAGATAATGGTAAAGGTATTTCAGAACAAATGAAATCGAAAATTTTTCATCCATATTTTACAACAAAAACAAGTGGTACTGGATTGGGCTTAGCAATAGTTAAAAATATTATGAATGAAATAGGAGGGGAGGTAAGTTTTGAAAATAGTAACAATGGAGGAACAAAATTTATTTTGCAATTTCTAAATGTGAGTTAACCCAAACATTCAGCTAAACCACTAACAAATAAGACCAATAAATTATTAATCAAAGTTATATTTCCCTAATTTCGCCGCAATGACTAAAACTGCTAATCCCATAAAAAGATTAATAGGCGAAACCGCAATATACGGTCTTGGTACAATGCTGCCACGGTTTTTAAATTTACTACTAGTCCCACTATATACAATTTACGTATTTACTGAAGCAGAATATGGTGAAGTTACAATTCTATATTCATATGTTGCAATACTATTAGTACTGCTAACCTATGGCATGGAAACCGCATTTTTTAGATATGCTAATAAAAATAATGATGCTAAAAAAGTATTTAATACAGCAACTACATCTGTACTAATTACTGCTATACTATTTTTAGTAATAATATTTGCTTTTGTTGATGATATTTCTCGATTAATTGAATATCCATCAAATAATGAATATGTACTATTAATTGCAATAATTATAGCCATAGATGCAATTACTTCCCTACCATTTGCATATTTAAGATATCAAAATAAAGCAATTAAGTTTTCTTTAATTAGAATAATCAGTGTTGTAATAACCATTTCGTTAAATTTAATATTTTTAATAGCTATACCCTATTACTACGGCGATAGTTATAACACATTACCGGTGTATCGAAGCACAAGTTTAGTAACATTTGTGTTTATAGCAAATTTAACCGGTTCATTTTCAACACTTGTTATGTTGAGTGCCGAATTTAAAAGTTTTAACTTCAAAATTGACGTTAAACTGCTAAGAAAAATGTTAAAATATGGATTGCCTATACTAATTATCTCACTCTCGTTTATGATAACTGAAGTTGCTGATAAAATACTTTTAAAGTATTTACTTCCAGACAGAGCAGGAGCAGATGCACAAGTTGGTATTTATGCTGCAAGCTACAAATTAGCAATTATTATGATGCTTTTTATTCAGATGTTTAGATATGCAGCTGAACCATTCTTTTTTTCGGAAGCAGACAAAAAAGATGCAAAAAAAACATACAGCAAAGTAATGACACTTTTTGTTGCCTTTACATGGTTTATATTTTTGATAGTGACGCTATATCTAAATTTATTTAAATATATAATTGGAGAAGCTTTTTGGGTAGGGCTAACCATAGTACCAATAATATTATCGGCTAAAATATTTCTTGGTATATTTTATAACCTATCCGTTTGGTATAAGTTAACAAACAAAACAATTTACGGAGCTACCATAGCAATTTTAGCAGGAATTGTAACAATAATTATGAATGTACTGCTTATTCCCAAATATGGATACATGGGATCAGCATGGGCAAATTTTGCAAGCTATTTTGTAATAATGATAGTTTCATATTTATGGGGACGAAAAATATATCCCATAAACTACGAAATAAATAAAATAATTATATACACAATTGCAGCAGCAACAATATATTATATTTCGCAGTTTTCATCTGGTTTCCAGATATCAACCAACTACATTTTAAATACATTTTTATTACTAGTATATGTACTATTTGTATATGTTATAGAAAATCAAAATAAATTACAAAAAAAGGTATAAATAATACTATTATATTCTATAACATTGCAATTATAATATATAACTTGTTATCTTTGCGAAACCCACTACTCTTAATTTGTAAATATGTTCTCATTTTTCAAGTCATCAAAAAATAAAACCAGTCAAAAGGGTTCATCGTTCTATCATCGCGAAAATCTAATTCAAACAATAGAGGAACTAAATAATCTATTGAATAGATTACACTCAAGTGAAACAAACAAATCCAATGCAAATATTCTATTCCAAGGAATAGAATTAGATTCAATTAATAAAAAAAATCTTGAAAATTATTTTGGAGAAGAGTCGTTTATACTAGAGCCTGATAGTGAAATATTAAATCACACAGTTTATTATTACAGAATAGTTTCCGGAAATCTTAGGTTTCTTATTCAAGTTCATTTTATTGATAATCAGTTTATGTTTGCGTCAAATAAAGTATATTCCGATGCGCTATTATCAGTAAACGATAAACTAAAAGTAGTAAAACAAATTACAAGCAAATATTTTCCTGATGCTGATAAAGAAACTATTATGTTTAATTTAAAAGATGCAAAAGGAAACATATTATTTACTCACGATCACGTGTATTATTACATTAATTATCTGCCAAATAATGCAATAAACCAAAAACTCCTAAAACAATACAAGGGATACAAAAAGATAGATGCCGCACAAGAGGTTAGCGATACATTGGATAGATTAATATAATTAGTGGCAGGTATATATATTCATATCCCTTTTTGTAAGCAAAAGTGTCACTATTGCAATTTTTATAGTACGGTATCGCATAAATATCACAAAGAATTTATTGCAGCTATTCTCTTAGAAATAAACTTCAGAAAAAGCTATTTACAAAATAAAATTGTAGATACTATATACTTTGGAGGAGGTACACCATCTTTACTTTCTGTTGATGAAATTAACTTGATTATAAGTGCAATAACCAATACTTATAATGTTACATCAAATGCCGAGATTACACTTGAAGCAAATCCTGATGATTTAAGTAAAGAAAAACTATATGAAATAAAACAGTTTACTAAAATAAACAGGCTAAGTATTGGTATACAAAGTTTTTATGATGACGACTTAAAATATTTAAATAGAGTACATAATGGAAACCAGGCACAAAATTCAATAAAAAATGCACTTAAGCTAGGTTTTAAAAATATAACCATCGATTTGATTTATGGTATTCCAACACTTAATGATAAAAAGTGGAAAGAAAATCTTAATATTTTTTTCGATTATGATATACCACACCTTTCATCATACTCATTAACTGTTGAACCCAAAACAGCACTTGATGTACTAATAAAAAAAAGAAAGGTTGAAAATACTAACGAAATTGAGAGTATTAAACACTTCGAAATACTCTTAAATGAAACCGCAAAACATGGTTTAATAAATTATGAAATATCAAATTTTGCTTTGGAAGGGTTTTTTTCCAAACATAACAGTAACTATTGGCTAGGAAAATATTACCTTGGCTTAGGTCCTTCGGCACACTCATATAATGGAAAATCACGACAGTGGAATATTACTAATATTAAACAATATTGTGAAGAAATAAACCTGGAAAATGTAGTAGAAGAAACAGAATTGCTTACTATAGAACAGTTATATAACGAATACGTATTAACATCAATACGTACATCGTGGGGCTGTGATATTGAAAAAATAAAAAATAAATTCGGTAATAAATACAGCAATTACTTTACGGCCAATATTAATAACGCAATCAATGAAAATAAGGTTATCTGTGAAAACAATATATACACATTAACCGATAAAGGTAAGCTTTTTGCAGATGGAATTGCTTCTTCGTTATTTTACGACCTGTAGCGCTTTAGAACTAGCTGCCGTAACAATATAACCAACAATAGGAGTAAACATTATACTGATAAAAAAAGACCACTGTACGCCTATTTTTTTCTTCTTACCCAACGTCTCCGAAACTATTAACGAAAATGCATACCAAGCAATAAATATGAAAATAACTATATATTCGTTCATACTATTATTATAAATTTATCTAATAAAAATACATAAATAAGTAAACAACAGGTATTACAATTCCTAAAATTGTCATCCAAGCACCGCGTTTAGTAATGCCAGCTGCTCCACGTTGAATTAAAACTCCTGTAATACCAAGCAATATAAGTGCTCCCGCAAAAATATCAGAGTACCACGTCCAATATTTAATAGGATTATAATGCAAATAATTAACCTCACGAAACAATGGACGACGCTTAGTGTTTTCTATTAAACCATTACCACTAACTAAATTAATGTAGGCAGTACCATCCTTAAGAAAAATTTTAACTATTTCGTCATTGGGAAAATAATGACTTTTATAATTATCAGCCTCATTAAAAGGTTCTAGAATCCGCTTAATATCAGCCTTATTTGGTTTCAATCCTGGAGGATCAACTTGTATATCTTCGGTAAGGATTACATAATTTGGATTCCAATCATCTACATGGTTTATGGCTATGCCCGAAATAGAATAAACTAGCACCATTCCAAAAAATAAATATCCAAAATCACGATGAATTGCCCTATTCCACTTACGCCATTTAATTGCCATTGATAAAAATATTAATGGGTTTTAATAACATCAGTAGTTGGGGTATCATCATCATCATCAACATCATATGATGTACAAAGTATTGAGTAGAATGAAAGATGATCTTTACCAGATTCTTTAATCATTTCACGTAAGTTATTAACTTTCTCCATTTCTTCTGCAATATCAGAATCTTCGCCACCTTTTTCAACTTTTCCGCCAAGGTGAACACCTTCGCCTTTACCGTCACTCATATCACTGCCGGCTTTAATCTCTTCTTCCCATTCTTTAAGATATGCTTCATCAATTTTTTGCTCTTCAACAATACCTACAATAATAATATTATCACCTTCAAGTTCAGCATTAAATGCTGCAATTTCTTCATCAGGAGTAACTTTAACTCTAGCATCAGATTCTTCACTTACCACAAATAATTTTTGTCCACCATGCGTGCAAATATGATCTACAGTTCCTTTAATTCTTATTGTTTTTCCAACATAATCACCAACTTTATCATCAAAATCAACCATCTGAATAGTTGTTACTTCATCTGCTACTGCAACACTAGTATCATTTGATTTAGTTTCTTTACTATTATCCTCACAATTGCATGAGGTTGCAATTAAAGCAATTACCGTAAATATTAACATGTACTTTTTCATCAGTCTATTTTTTAAATTATTAAATTATATGTAAACTTTTAGATTTCTTGCGAAGATATATATTTATCTATGAATAGATATACTTATTTAAGTATATTCTTTAATATTTGGGTAAATAGGCTAATTTATATTAATTCCATCATACTTAACTTCTTTTCCACCTGAATACGAAATGATTATGATAAGTACTCCATTTACATCATATTTTTTCCAATCTCCATTTTTTCGACCCATAACGTATTTTCCACGTTGTTTTATCTTCCCATTATCCCAATACCAAATATGCTCCCCATTGGGATTATCATCAATAAATTTACCTTCAAATAGTAAATTACCATCAGTATAATATGATTTCCATAATCCATTGCGCATATCTTCCATATATTCGCCCTCATCTTTGGTATCACCAACAATGTATATCCAATGTCCTTCTTTTTTGCCCTCTAAATAATCGCCCTGTGTAATAATATTTTCATTTTTATCATATTCAGTTAATAAACCATCAGATAAACCGTTATAAAAATATTCCTCACGAAGGATTTTTCCGTTATTATGATACCATAACCAGGTACTATCAGGTACACCAGCTATGTATTTTCCAATTTCCTCAAGCTTACCATTTTTATAATAATACTTCCAAATACCGTCATGCAAATTGTCTAAATAATTACCTGTTGCCTGAAGTTTTCCATCATTGTAATACTCTTTCCATTTTCCCTGTTTATTTCCAGAATCAGAAAAAATGCCCTCACCAATAAGTTTACCATATCTAAATATATATGATTTTTCTACATCTCCTTTTTCATTATATTCCCTTCTAACTCCCTCGGGAATACCCTCTTTTGTATAAGTAGCAACAACTTTAACTTTTCCATTTGGGTAGTAATCAGTTCTAATTTCTAGTTTTAGTAATTCTTCAGCTTTTTTAAACTTTTCGCCATCTACATATTTAGTAGCCGATAATAAATTACCATTTTCATCATATTCTTTAAAATAACCATGTTTTAATCCATGCTTAAAGCTACCTTCAATTAACACAACATTTTCATCATCATTAAACCATTTCCAGTTACCATGCGCAAGAGTATCTGAGTCATAACGATTTATTCTCTCTCTTTCAGTTATATATCCTTTTTTGTACGATATTAATTGAATAATATTTCCATTAATATGATATTCGCGTGCTATGCCTTCTTCAAGTCCGTTTACAAAAGGAGTTTTAAACTTAATTTTACTATTTGGATAGTAAACTAATGTGTTTCCCTGTTTTACATCATCAATAAAATTTTCTTTTATGGTTTCATCACCTTGATATGTTGTTCGAAAACCATTTTTTTTTCCAAATTTATAATTTATATCTAGTAATAATTCTCTTTCTTCATCATAAAATTTCCACAAACTATCCAGCAAAAAATCTTTTCTATTACCTTCCGATTTTAATACACCTGTTGAATAATAGTTTTTCCAATAACCATCCGGTTTACCGTTTTTCATGATACCTTCACTAACTATTGTACTATCCTCTCCATAAAAAATATTATATCCGTTTGTATTAATTCCATTATCATTTTGAGCAAACAGCGGATTTGCAAATGCCCATAAAATACTTATTAATAATACATTAAGTATTTTACTTGTAATAAAAAAATGTAATTTGTAATAAATTAGTTTAATCATATTTTGATAAATATTATCTACCAACAGTTCTACCTTTTAGTATGCGTCTTTTTCTTTCATAATTTGAAATATCCTCTTTACTAACCAATAATACTGTATTACTACTGCCAGGAATAATGTAATAACTCGCAGTATCGTAGTACACACATCCGTAATCATCTTTCCAATTATCAGCAGAAATTTGATATTTATCATCGTCATTTAACGAAAATAATAAATCTCTATTTTCGCCAGTTTCAAAAGCAATATTTAGCATATCATTGCTATTATTAATTGCAATTCCTTTTGTTTTACTAGGAATAATAATTTCTTCAAAATATTGACCATTTTCAAATCTAATAGTTCCTTTTGTAAGTTCAAGTTCATCTTTTGTAAGATGTCGTCTTAATATAATTTTATCAGAATTATAATATTGAACTTTTTCAATATCAAGTTTATTTTTATTGAGGTCGTTACGTATTTCTTCTGTAAAATAAACATAATTTGAACATGAAGATATTGCAAAAAAAGATATAACAAGTGCAAAAAACACAATATTTTTTTTCATAGTATTATATAATTTTAAGTTTTTTAGAAATATCAAGCATTCGCAATATTGGTTGTTTAGCCTTTTCCATAAGTTCATAACCTAAATTAATGGCTGGAGTTTCATTCTTCAAAACTAAGTATAATTTTTCCAAAGTATTTAGTTTCATGTACGAACAATCGTTACAATTGCATGTTTCATCAGAAGGAACTATTAAAAATTCTTTATCTGGAGATAATTTTTGCATTTGATGAATTATACCTGACTCCGTAGCAACAATATATTTTTTACTACTATTTGTTTGAGTAAATTTTATCATTCCTGTAGTGGAACCAATATAATCAGCCATGGCAAGTACTGCAGCATTACACTCAGGATGGGCAATAATACTGGCATCCATATTATCTTCCTTCATTTTAATTATGGCTTCGGTATTTAGTATATCATGTACCTCACAAGTACCATCCCATAGTACCATATTTCGTCCAGTTACCCTATTTATATAGCCTCCCAAATTTTTGTCAGGTGCAAAAATTATTTTCTGATTTTTTGGAAATGATTCAACTATCTGAATAGCATTACCGGATGTACATACAATATCAGTTAGTGTTTTAATTGCAGCTGACGTGTTTATATATGAAATAACTATATGATCTGGATATAATTTTTTAAAATCAGAAAATTTATCAGCCGGACATGAATCAGCCAATGAGCATCCTGCTTTCATATCAGGTAATACAACTAAAGTGGTAGGATTTAACATTTTTGCTGTTTCGGCCATAAAATGAACACCGCAAAAAACTATCATGTCTACATTTGCTTCAGCAGCCTTTTGAGCTAATCCAAGACTATCACCTACATAATCAGCTAATTCTTGTATTTCAGGTATTTGATAAAAATGCGCAAGAATTAATGCATTTTTTTCTTTTTTAAGTTTAATTATTTCAGCAGAATAATTCATTACTTTTATCGCATAAAATTTAAAGAAATCATAGATTACTAATATTAACTTTTGTACAAAAATAATCCTTTAGTTTATTATCAAATTAAATTTTGTTCATTTTCAATAAATCAATATTAACAATTAACTATATTTATATTTAAATTATTTAATAATAATATTTAATAATAATAGCCTGTTAACTTTATTGATTAGTTATTGTATAATTATTTTGATTTTGATAAAAAGGTAGTTTATTAACAAATTACTTACACTTTATTATCTATTAACTTCATAATACTTAATTATTTAATAAACTAATTAACATGTATCTATTTTCTTTAAATGATAATAAGTTTTCATGCAATTTACTATTATTTATTGTTAATATCTGATAATAACTATTAATAAAAAAGATAAATTTAGTGTAACCTTTAAAAATGATTTTATAGCATGTTAATAAGTCTATACTTAGTAATAAGTTACCAACAAAAATAATCAGATATTAACAACATACTAATGATAAGTGCTAATTTTTTGATTATTAGTGGAATAACTTAATTATATATTTTAAAGTTTTTTTAAATGATATGATTTTCAGATAGTTTAATTTTCAATAATAAAATTTGGCTACTTTTGTTCCTTAATTTATTAACAATGATAAAACCAAATATTACCATTGCGATGGCATCAGATCATGGTGGTTTCGAGATGAAGGAATTTATTAAAAGGAAGTTGGAGCAAGAGGGAGTAACAATAGTTGATTTTGGTACAAATAGTGAGGAAAGTGTTGATTATCCTGATTTTATTCATCCATTGGCTAAAGCAATTAATGATGGAAAATATAGTATTGGTATTATTATGTGTGGTAGTGGCAATGGAGCACAAATTACAGCCAATAAATATATTAACGTTAGAGCCGGATTATGTTGGAATGTGGAACAAGCTAAATTAACAAGGCTTCATAATAATGCCAATATATTATCATTACCTGGTAGGTTTGTATCAATGGCTGATGCCTGGAAAATTACAAGTATGTTTTTAGAAACTGATTTTGAAGGTGGCAGACATACACAAAGAGTAGAAAAAATATCACAAATATTGAAATAATATAGTTATTTGAGCACAAGTATAGAAAATAGTATGTTTTTAAAGGCTTCCGAAAAAATTGCCTTTGATGAAACACATCGTAATAAATTAAAATTTAATATTGGCAGGTATGATACTGCTGTAATTAAAGGAAAGCAGATTTATAGTAACATGGATGTTGCACGTGATCGTGCTGGTTTTACCAAATACAAAGTAATTAATGATCTTGATAATTATTTAATTGAATTTGAAGATAATTTTACTGCAAATGGTGGTAAAATAATATGGGCTCAAAATTCGAAGGAAGCCATATCTAAAATTATAGAAATATCTAAAAATCACGACGTTAAAACAGCTGTTAAGTCAAAATCAATGACAACCGAAGAAATTGAGCTTAATGCTGCTTTGGAAAAATCAAATATTGAAATTGTTGAAACAGATCTTGGCGAATTTATAGTTCAGCAGGCTGGTCAAAAGCCATATCATATTGTTACTCCTGCAATGCATATGTCAAAGGAAGATGTTGCAGAATTATATAACGAAAAATTTGATACTCCCATTGATTTAAATCCCACAGAACTAACTTTGTATACACGAAAATTGTTACGTGAAAAATTTGTTAATGCTGATTTGGGTGTAAGTGGAGCAAATTTTTTAATTGCCGATACTGGATCCATAGCTTTAACGGAGAATGAAGGAAACGCATTATTAACAATGTCATTTCCAAAAGTACATATTGCAATTGCTGGTATAGAAAAAATTATTCCTAAATTGGAGGATCTTGATTTATTTTGGCCACTTTTAGCGACAAATGGTACTGGTCAGCCAATGACTGCATATAATTCTATAATAAGCGGTCCCCGGAAAAGTAATGAAAAAGATGGGCCTGAGAGTATGTATTTAATTTTGTTGGATAACGGAAGAGTTAATTTGCTTAAGGAAGAAAGACAACGCCAAGCATTATCATGTATAAGATGTGGTGCTTGTTTAAATACTTGTCCGGTATATAAAAATGTTGGAGGTCATACTTATAATACAACATATAGTGGACCAATTGGAGCTGTAATAACACCGCATATGCAAGGGTTTAAAAAATTCAAACATTTGAGTTTTGCTTCATCGCTTTGCGGAAAATGCACCTCCGTTTGCCCTGTTAAAATACCATTGCATGAACTATTGCTTGTTAACAGAAACCATGCTATTAAAAATGGATATTTCACTTATTTTGAAAAACAAAGTATTAACATATCATCAAAGGCATTGAGTTATCGAAAAATGCTTGATATGCTTTCGGGTGGCACAAAAAATGTATTAATGAAAATGACAGTTGCAAAAACTTGGGGTCCACGAAGAAGTCTTCCAGAAATTGCTCCAAAGTCGTTTAGTGAGCTTTGGAAAGAAAAAAATAAGGAATAATTTTTTTAAGGTAAAATCCAATGCCGCTATTTTTGCAAACACCTTATTTATTATAATTTATTGATCTTATTCGTTAGCTACAGGGCATTATGACCAAATCACAAAAAGTAGTATCTTTGAAAAATGAAAGCAAAAACAGAATACATAAGTAAACTAATTCGGAATTCAATAAGTTCAATTGATCCAAAAGCAGAAGTTATTCTTTACGGTTCAAGAGCCAGAGGAGATGAACGGAATGATTCAGACTGGGATATTTTGATTTTGACAGACTATTCAATTAACCTACAGAATGAAAGGGAATTCAGAGATAAGCTTTATGACTTAGAACTTGAAACAGGAGAACCATTTTCTATTTTTGCCTATTCAAAGAATGACTGGCAAAACAAACAAAGAATTACACCATTTTATGAAAATGTAACACAGGAAGGAATTCTAATATGAATTTTGAGGAAAGAAAAGAATATGTCAAATACAGAATTGAATCAGCATACAAAACATTTGAAGCGGCAGAAGTATTGGCTGAAAATGAATTTTGGAATTCTGCAGTAAATAGACTTTATTATTCTCTCTTTTATGCTGTCAATGCTCTACTTGTATTTAATGAAATCCAGACAAAATCACATTCAGCAACTAAATCACAATTTTCGCTATATTTTGTAAAAACTGGAAAGTTTGACAAGAAATATGGAAAATTATTATCTGAACTATTTGACTGGAGACAAAAAGGTGATTATGAGAATATCTTTGACTATGATAACGAATCAGTTCAACCACTATTTAAACCAGTTAATGAAATGATTAGACTAATCGAAGAAGAAATAGACAACGCCCTGTAACAAAAAGCTTATACGCCATTGCCGCAGTTAAGGCTTCGGTTAGCACAGAAATAGGAAGTTTGAAGTGCAATTTTCAAATCAAAAACAATGAAAGCATGCATTAACGGCGCATAGCTAAACCATTGGTCAAAGGCATTGAGTTTTCGAAAAATTCTTGATATGCTTTCGGGTGGCACAAAAAATGTATTAATGAAAATGACAGTTGCAAAAACTTGGGGTCCACGAAGAAGTCTTCCAGAAATTGCTCCAAAGTCGTTTAGTGAGCTATGGAAAGAAAAAAATAAGGAATAATTTTTTTAAGGCAAAATCCAATGCCGCAACTTTTGCAAGCACCTTGTATATTATTATTTATTGAT
>Ga0307988_1000541_pt1 | contig 25818 bp, 29 predicted proteins | sample EllFjometagen183_FD_203166 | JGI IMG/M metagenome (GOLD analysis project Ga0307988, IMG submission 203166) | Marine microbial communities from Ellis Fjord, Antarctic Ocean - #183 | ecosystem: Environmental > Aquatic > Marine > Unclassified | place: Southern Ocean | collected 2014-10-08 | reverse complement strand
AAACAAGTATTTACCAATATTGCGCGATGCGCCCGTAATAATTATCATAAGTTTTGTTTTATGACCATTTCAAAATGGAAGCTCCATAGGTCCATCCGGAGCCTACGGCTGCGAATAAAATTGTATTACCACGTTTCAGTTTTCCGGCCCGGTTTACTTCATCCAATAAAATAGGTATTGTACCGCCACTGGTGTTTGCATATTTATCCATATTCGTCATTACTTTTTCCCATGGGAGTCCTAAAATCTCAGCGGTTTTTTGCAGAATTTTGATTGAAGGTTGATGCGGAATTAAATAGTCGATATCGTTTATGGTTAACCCGGTATCATTAAGTACTTGGTTAATTGCAATTGGTAAAACCTGAGTTCCGGTTTCATAAACGGCACGACCATTCATTTGAAAATAATGCAGTCCCTGTTTTACAGTTTCTTCCGAAGCAGGCATTTCTGAACCACCAGCAGGTATTGTATAATTAAATCTACCTCTACCATCAGTATATAATCGAAATGCCAGAAATCCTTCGGTTACGTTACCGTGAGAAAAAACTGCCGCTCCGGCACCATCACCAAAAAAAACCGCATCACGGCGTTTCCAGTCGGTAACACGCGAAAAGGTATCGGCTCCGATTACCAACACATTATCGTAAACACCAGCTGCAATAAATTGCGACGCTACTGACATACCATATAAAAATCCACTGCAAACTGCTGAAATATCGAAAGCAACGGCATTATATGCTTTAATTTTATCTTGAACAATAGCAGCGGTAGAAGGAGCAAGCCGATCTGGAGTGGCTGTAGCGACTATAATCAAATCAATGTGATCTATTGTAAGCCCCGCATTTTCAATAGCCTTTAAGGCTGCTTCTGAGGCCAAATCGCTGGTACATTGATTTTTTGCTGCAATTCTTCTCTCTTTTATCCCGAGGTTTTCTTGAATCCATTCATCGTTGGTATCGATTATTGTTTCCAGGTATTTATTCGTATAAATGGTTTCAGGAACATACGAGCCCGTTCCTATAATTTTAACATTGCGAACTAGTTGTTTCATTTTGTTTTATATTCTTGAAGTATTATTTTTGGTAGTATTTTGATATATTGAAAAGCTCGAATCCGTATACGTTTTTGTTGCGTTAGAATTCGATATAACCATTCCAATTTTAAAGATAAAAGTAGTTTAGGAGCACGTTTGTTTTCTCCTATTCCCGAATAAAAATTTAAAATAGCACCAAAGCCAAACATTACCCCTCTGTTTATATGGGGGCATAAATTTGCCATAAATTCTTCTTGTTTTGGCGCACCTAAGGAAACCCAAATAATATCAGGATTATCTTTATTTACCATTTCTGCAATGGCTGGATAATCAAAATCTTCAACCTTGTGAAAAGGCAATGTTTGAAATTTCATTTCATTTATTGCTGAATCAAATTGGACCAAATTTGCCTTTAGACCTGCCAATACCTCTTCAGTATTACCAAGGAAAAAGGATTTGTATTTAGCCATCCTGATATATTTTATAAATAAATCAGCTCCAATGTATGTTTTATATTTTTTCCGATGAATTAGAGAAGCTAACATTGCAATAGAATTACCGTCACAGATATTAACTATTGAATTGTTGACAATAATATTATATGCATCGTCAGTATTTGCAACAGATAGAATATTCCCTTCCACCGAACAAACATATCCTTTCTCTTTCTGTTCAATAGTACTTTGTATAATTTGATCTACTTTAAGTTTGTCAAATTCAAGATTTACATTAAAGTATTTTCCCATTAAGCCTATTTATTTTAAAATTCTTCATTTTTATAAGTATTTTTATCCATTCAACTGTAATATTATTTATATGCTTTCAATCTGTTTTTTTATCCAATAATATTGCTGCATCAAGCCTTCCTTTAAATCAACCTTTGGTTCCCAACCCAATATTCTTTTTGCCTTTGAATAATCTGCGCTACGGGCTTTGTCCCCCTCTGGTTTTGATAAATCATAAAGAACATCAATTTCTTTTCCTGAAATTCCAACAACAGTTTCGGCTATTTCTTTAATTGAAGTGCAAACAGAAGGCCCAAGTTGGATATGACCATGTCCCCAGCCCTTTTCCATGGCTAACACTATACCATCCACAATATCGTTGACATGTATAAATGCACGGCCTTGTTCTCCACTACCCCAAACATTGAATGCTTCTTTAGGGTAATTAATTGCTTTTCTGATTAGTGCCGGAATGACTTGACTACGCTCGCCAAAATCGCAAGGAGAGCCATAAACGTTATGAAACATAAGCGTGCAGGTTGGGATTCCTGTCTCTTTTTCTAATAGTTCTGTTTCATATTGTCCCATTAACTTGCTCCAACCATATGCCGATTCTGGCAGTGCAGGGTATAATTCTTCTTCTCGTAAAGGAATAACATCTAATGAATTTTGCCGAGTTAAAGGGAAACTACAGGCTGTACCAGCGTAAATGAATCCTTTTATATTATCTTTAAATTTACGAGCAGTGGTAATTACATTAGAATTGATCAAAATATTTTGGCGGAATAGTAACCCTTGATTGTTAAAAACATAATCAATTCCGGCAACAATATCTGCAAGATGAATAATATAATCAACTTTGCTAATTACAGATTCAGCAATACCTGGTTCAAGTAGATTCAATTGAAAGAAATGAGTTTCAAATGGAATTACTGGTATATTTGATTCATTATTTAAATATTCCAGTTTACCGCGCCACAGGTTATCAATTACATATACTTCGTTACCTTCTTTAACTAAGCGTTTAACAAGGTTGGAGCCTATCATTCCAGCTCCTCCAGTGACTAATATTTTATTCATGGATGTTATTTTTTTAAGATATAGTAATTTGAGGGATAGAAATAATTTGCTATTCCCAGTATAGATAAGAATGAAAAAAGCACTCTATATTTAGGATATTGAAATTTAATCCATTCTTTTCTAATTGGAATGATTGTCTGGAAGTGTTTTTCTGCCATGATGATAAATTCTTTTTCAGAGAATCCTGCATGAGCACCTAATTCATTCTTAAACTTTCCAGTAATTTTTTTCCAATAATCTTTGCCATTTTGTTTTATGATATTTAAAAGCCCTTTTTTTAAGTTAGAATTTAAGTAAGATGGTGTAATTCGCAGCCTGTTGGGAAATCCAATAAAAATAATTTTATTTTTTTGTAGAATACGATGCAACTCTTTTAATACATTTGACGGGGTTTCTACATGTTCTAATACGTGATAGCAATAAATAAAAGAGAATGAGTTATCTGGGAATGGAATAGCATTTAAGTCTGACTTAAGTAATTCAATATTATTTGTTTTAATTTTGTTTTCTTTTGGTAAACTGATATCAATACCAACTATTGGGATTGATAAAGTTTCATGTAAGATGAATGCTTCATCTCCTTTGCCACAACCTGCAATTAGTGCCCTGTCATTCTCTTCGAAAATCAAATATTTTGATAGGAGCTTTTTTAAATTTCCAATTTTTTTATACAGAATTTGTCTGTTTATTTTTTGGTCACCAGCAAATCCATTGTTTTGTTTTATAGTATTCATCTTATAGGTATTTAGGATGTTGATTGATAATGAATTGTTATGTTGAATAATATAGCAATTTTAAGAACTATCGTTAATTAAATGGCTTTCTAAAAAAATGAAATGAAAGTTATAATAATTCATCAAGTATCCAATTCGAAATTCTTTTGTATTCCATCACATTATTAGTATTCCCGTTATGTGCATTTTTTAGGTTCAAAGGGATAGCTTGTCTTGATTGAATATACTTTATTATACTTCATACAAAAGGCTAATTGAATTGTACATTTATTGCTTTCAGTTTTCCTATTGCCTACACTTTTGTTGATATGTTTTGAAAATCTTGCAAGATTCAGTTACTTAACTTAAAAGAACATTTCAAGTTTCCTTTTTGGGAATATTGTACATTTCCCATTAATTGTAGCATCAAAAATAAATCTTCCGTCTTTTTCAAATTCTTTTCTTGCAATCGTATAATAATAATCCGACGCAACTAGGTCTGGAGTTTCCCATTTAGAACCTTTGGGAAAATAGTTTGGTGCAAAATGATTAGAATCTACCTCTTCTTTTCTAATTTCGGTTTTATTTGGCTTCTCTTTTGAATCAAAATTATGATCCATACCAACAATAATAACTTCAGAAAATCCCATATAGTAGATGATTTGAAGTGCTGCATAGGTCACAGTAGCTGCAGGAGTTAAAGACTTTGATATGTCTTCAGAAAATTTTGATGAGAATAGATTTTTTTCTACAAAATAAGTATCTGTTCTATTTAAAAACTCTTTTCTGCATCGCCAGTTAAAAAACTTAGGCATTTTTTCATTATTAAAATCATCTACGAATTGGGTTAAAACCAATTTATTTATACAAACCAAATATGTTGGTTTAAATTCCATCTTTGAATAATTCAAATAAATTCTGTTTAATCCAAATGTAATTTCGTCTTTAAAAAGATTAATGTTTGTTTTGTTAAGACTAGGTCCATTAGCTATTAAGAAACATCTTTCACCTTTATGTAAATCCTTAAATTGTTTTATGTTCACACAATTTGTTTTTGCCTGAATTGAAAAATTCCAAGCAATTAAATGTGGAAAATATTTGATTCGTCTAATTATTCCATTTAATATTCTTTCGAATGATAATTCTTTTAAAGTTCTTTGTTTCATATAATATCTAAATTAAGTAAATTCAAATAAATCGCAACTATTGTTTGCCTAGTTTAAGTTTTATATTGCTAAAGCTAATCAAACATTGTTTTGTTTTATATTTTTAGTAGCAATCTTCAACAAGTTCATTATAGCCCCTTATATACTCATTCGCCATTTTTTCAATGGTAAAATCTTTTATAATTTTTGTTCTATTGTTTTCACCTATCTTTGTTCTAATTTTCAAATTGTCTATTAAATAATTTATTTTATTAGAAATTTCAATTGGATTATTACTTGTTATAAATCCATTGATATCATTTTCAATAATCTCTTTGCTTCCACCTTTCTGATCATTTGTAATGACGGGTTTCCCAAAAGCCATATATTCAATAATTGCATTAGATACTCCTTCTGATTCTGTAAGAAGAATCCCAATGTCAGATTGAAGAATATAGTTTTCTATGTATTGTTGCTTCCCTAATAGAATTACGTTTGATATGCCTTCTATTATTATTCTATTATGGATTGAATCTAAGGTCTCGCCATCTCCGATACAAATAAATGAAACATCCTTTCTATTCTCATTTATGATTTTTGCTACATCTATTAAAAGGTCATAATATTTATTCCTCATAAATGACGCAATCATAATTATAATATACCTAGTACTTACTCCCCATATGTTTTTTAGAGAATTGTCATTCTCAATATTTGTAAATCTTTCTTTGTTAATGCCATTATATATTACTCTATTTTTATTTGATAATTTTAGATTATATGAATTTAGTCCAGCTTGGGAATTAGCTATCATCAAATCAGAGAATCGGTAGTTTATTCTAAAAACTATTGGTTCAATACGACTTAAATTGAAAAGTAAGGGGTTTGAAGTTGAAATTTGGTTATTTATTAAAGGAATATTTAAAAGAATCTTAGAAGGTATGGCATAAAAGGTTGTCATTCCTGCCCAAGAATGAATAATTGAAGGATTAATTTTTTTGCAAAGTGAAAAAAATCTAAAAAACACAGATGGGTCCTTTTTTATTTTTCGTTCTATGATATAGAAATTTATACCAATATTGGTTATGCTTTTATAATGAATATTCTCATTCATTAATACCAAATGTATATCAATTGTTGTTTCTCTTTTTAAGTAAGTAATTAATTCGACCAATCTTCTTTCTTTTCCTCCCGCTCGTAATGAAGGAATAAAGTATAAAATTTTCATAAACTAAAACTAAAATGTAAATAAGTATTGATTTATTTTATTATCAGGTAAGTGAAAGTTAGAAATGCATAAAATATAGTTCCCAAAATAAAAAGTTGTTTTCTGGTTTTATAAGATATTTGTGTAATAACAAATATTGAAAGTAGATATATTCCTGCATACATTGACATGGTTCTTCGAATATTCATTTCCACTGTATTAGATAATATCATAACTGATCCTAGAATAAAAATATACCAAATTATTCTCGGAATATTTTTTCTAATCTTTTGCTTAAAAATGCCGTACAAATTAAATATCCATATATAAAACCAGAAAATGCCTGCTGTTGCTTCAGATAATCTAAAAATATTACGCTCGTTTGATGGATAACCATTTTTTACAAGAAACCCCCAAAATGGGAAAGGTTGTAATTGAGATAATGCTGCTTTTGAAATCTCCCGAACTCCAACTGGTAATTTGTCCAAAGTTCTTCTTAACGCATCATTATCTAATCTGTTCGATGAATATTCCATTAAATTTATAATTGAACTCATAGAAATTGATATTATCTTACCAATATTCATATATAAGATTATAGAAACTATAAGAGTAATTAGAAAAATATATGAAAATAAATGTTTTGTTGTAATACTATTGTTTTGAATTATGTAAATAACAATAAAACTTAAAAAGAATATGCCACTTAAACTTCTAAAAGTATAACTTAGAAATAATAGTATAATTAATTTAATTAAATTTTTATTTGAGTATTTACTTAATAAAATGTCGATTCCAATTATATAAAAAAATGCAATATGAATATCACGTAATAATAAGCATGAATAGAAGAAATTGAAAGATAAAAATGCATAAATAAGTGATAAAGAAAAGGCTTTTGAACTATTAAAAAATTTAATAAGTATTTTATATAGAATAAGTGGGATCATGCTAGAAAAGAACACCACATTCATTTTTTGAAGTATGATGTTATTGCCATCAAAAAGCTCTGAGAAATAACCAGTAAGACCAAAAAGAGAATAAGCACCTACTGATTTATTTGATTCTAAAATACCAACGTAAAACTTATTTGCATTAATAAAAATTGATTTTATACTGTCGGATTTGGATAGCTTTTCTGAAATAGTATAAAAAGTAATTTGATCAGAATAGACAAAAAAATCAGTTAATGGATTATTAACGTACACAATATTTATTATAACCATTTGAATTAAGTAAACACAAAATGTCACATTATATAAGTCAAGTGCTTTCCTTTGATTACCACCTTTTATATTAAATACTATAAATGTATTTCCAATTATTAAATAAATAATCCAAAATACAAATGTTGAAAAAATGCCATCTTCCAAATAAGGTATTGTAAGACATACTATTAGAAAAGAAATAATAACAGCAATATGTCTCATTTGACATTATTTGAATTGGTTATTTTCAGATAATGGTCAATAAACTTAGTAGATATTACCTTTAAATCATGATGTTTTTTCACATATCTATAACTATCAACTTTTGCAGATTGAATTTCAAATGATGACAGATTGATTAGTTCTTTTATTTTTGAATAAATTTGAGTTGAGTCTGGAATTATATTTATAATAGGATTATTTTTAATTTTCAGATAATTAATTGCTTCTTTTTCAAAACCACTAAGAACTATTAGACCATTTTCCATGGCATTAATTGCATTCATACCATAATCATAACTTTTACATTGATCAATGAGGATATCTGAGTATTTAAGTAATCTTATATATGATTTAAAATCTAGTTTTTCAACAATTTTAACATCGACTTTATCATGGAACTCAGTTTTAATCCTTTCAAGTGCATCAAGAATGTATTGAGCGCCCTTAACATTACGTCTAGTTATTCCAAATAAAATTTGTAGTTTGGTGTTTGATGATGAGAAATTATTCTTCTCAATAATGGAATTGCCAGGCAATGGAACAGGCTTTGTTGTTTTATTATTGTCACTATATCCAACATAATAAGAATACATTGAAGGAATAATCATATCCATGTGTTTAATTAACCAATTACAATATTTAGTGTGGCATAACTTATAATTAGGATATTCAACTGAATTATGATCATCAAAAGGAAAGTATTTAAATTTTTTTTCAGAATTTAGGAATGCAGGATCTGTTCCACACACATAATAAACCTTATTTTTATTAAACTTAAATATTAGATGAATCAATCCAACATAATGATATATGTATGGGATAGAAAATGGATTAATAAATTGAATCACATCAAAACCAATAAATTTTCTAAAATTGAATAAAAAGTAGAAAATATTCATAAACTTCCCAAGAAATCTTCCTTTATAAGGGGCAACTTGGTAGTCGTATTCAAAATTTCTATAACCATCGCCATCAGCAGCTAATTTAACATCATGACCTAATGCTATAAGTCCATTTTTTAAATTATTATGAACGCCACTAAATTCACCAATTAGAAGTATTTTCATTATTTATTAAGCTTTCAAATTTCAATAAAAATTCTCGTTTTAAAGACAAACATTTAATCACAGTTTTTCTAGCATTTCCCCCTATTAGGGTTAACTTATCTTTTGATGTGTAGGCTTGTTCTAATTTCTCAGATAATTGAATCGCATTGTTTATTTTATATATAAAACCATTAAACCCGTCTTTAATTAGCTCTTGGTTTCCAACTCCAGAAGAACAAACAACTGGGGTTCTTGTATACATTGCTTCAATCATTGTTACAGGACCGGCATCCGTTAATGATGGTACTACAAATAAATTAGATGTTTTTAGCTGACCTGCAACTTGACTACTATTTAAATTTCCTATAATTTTTATTGTGGTATTGTTTAGTGACTTAGAGATTTTGTCAAGGATACTTGTGTCTATTTTACCTCCTATAACTAATTGAATATCAGCTTTGCCTTCCATAAATATAAAATATGCATCAAGTAGAATATGCAATCCTTTTAAAGTTGTGGTATGAGCACAATAAAAAATTGTAAATATCTCATTATGAATTTTTGTAATTTCAAAGTCATTATAATTTGCATCAAAAATGGTAGGCAAGAGTAGTACCTTATTAATATTTAAAAAACTATTCTTAAAACTATTTAAAATGTATTTATTTATGCAAATAATGTATTGGACATTTATTATGGTTTTATTATACCGGTGTAAACGTGGATAATAATCAAATGCATCTTTTGTTAAAATCCCAAGTCTGTTTTTTTCAGATTTTACTAAATTATAAATCATGTTTTCATTGGCATTTCCTGAAATAAAATGAGTTTTAATGTTATATTTTTTTGCTTTTCTAATAGAAATTGGGATCCAAGCATTAGTAGTTATTAAAACAGTCACTTCCTTTTTTATTTTAAAAGAAAAGAAAAAATCAAAAAATATTTCTTGGATATTTCTAATAAAATAATAAGGAACAAATCTAGAAAGAAAGCCTAATACTCTAAATATAAAATGATATAGCTTCCCCAAATCTCTAACATTGGGTTCTAAAATATTTCCTTTATGACCAAAAAATATTTGGACTTTTTTGTTTTTAGCTAAATGTTGGTAAAGCTGAAATGCAATTTTTCCAATACCAGAATTTGGTGTTTGATCGGAAATTGGTTGGAATACTGAAATATAAATCAATGTTATTTAAATATTTGATTAAGTGTTACAAATTGGATATTTGGATATTTAGTTGTATGAAAAATGAATTCTTTAAGTGTATCACCCATTGTCTTATCATAATTTTCCATTTTATAGTTAAATCCATTACTATGCGTTGAAACTACAAATAATCCATTTTGATTATAATTATTTTTGAATGCTGAGTATAGTTCTTCAATATTGCTGCCGGGCTGTAATCTGTGATGTCCAATAATCTTATAACTATTATTGGAAATTACAAAAGGGTACGATATGAAGTTATGTTTAATTTTAAAAAATGCATATTTAAGGTAGTTTGTCAACCCAAATAATTTTAGAGTACTTATATCTTTTATTCTTGGGAAATCACAACATATTGCTAAATGATTATTCATGATAGCTTTAATCCCATTAGAATTGAGAAGGTTTTGTGGAGGTGTAAAGACTTTAATTGGTTGATTAAAGGTTTTTTCAATGTATTTAATTGCAGAAGAAAGAGGTTTAGTGAGATCTCTAGAAGTATAAAACTCTGCACCTATCCCAAAATTGTTACTAAAGTGAGGAATAATATTATCTTCATTTCTATGATGTATTGCGTGGAAAGTTAGGTACACCTTATTTTCTTGTATTTTTTTTCTTATAAAATCAACCAATTCAATATTATCCCCTATAGGATAAACACAATTGTCGGCAAGAATTTTTATTATATCCTTTTGTGATAGATTACCTGGTCCTTTTTCTTTAGCATCTTTAACATATTGAGGCCAATTACCTTTTATAAATGGTATAACAGACATAGAAATGGGACAAATATCCCAAATATCTTTGTAATTATTTTCAATTTCTTCAGGATTAAAAAAAAAGTTTAAATCGTCATCTCTAATTGCTAATTTCATATGGCAATGTGCTTTTATTCGGTTTTTTAGTTTTCTTAAATAGATAGTTTGAGTAGAATAGAATCAGGATATTAGTGAAAAAAATGTACGCAAATACGAGTTTAATATTTATTACAATTAAAAGAATAAAGAATAGGAGTGAAAACATTGCATTAATAATTGCTAATTTCAAGTAAAAGTTTGAAGGAAACATTAGTGAAATATAGTTAGATTTAACTTTCAGTCCTATATGAACAACTTGGGAGAGATATATGAAAATCACAAAATAATTCAGATAAGTATAATGACCAAGTCGGATTAAAGAAAGTCCTTCATTCACGAATAATATAACAAAAGGAAGAAACATTATGGAAAGGATTAATAAAATATTCCTTACTTTAATTATCTTTTTTAGTTTTAAATGAAGGGTTGCAATATTATTTTTGAATCGCACTAAATTCTGCATCATAGGATCAAATATATTTTCAATAAATGTTTTTCCAATATTGAGTAAATTTTTGGCAACAGTATAAGAACCTAATACCTCGGGACTCATAAAAACAGATATAATTAATTGATCCAGGAAATTATATACGTATGAAATGTAGGCGGATAAGGCAAAAACTTTAGATTGTCGGAATCCTTCAATTATGTTTTTTTTGTAAAAGACGCCTTTAATATTTATCCATTTACGCATCATATATAATACTGGTACTGTCACTATAATGGGTAATATTATAATTGTAATAATATATACGTTAAACCCATACTTAAAAAAAAGGATCAATGCTAAAATTTTACCAAATACATTAACAGAATAAGTAACTAAAGCGGCAGCAAAATACTTGTTAAACGCTTTAAGCAATAACACAGTGGCGTCATTTATAGCTTTTGCAATACTTAAAAGTCCCATTAAAATAAACAAACCAAAATACTGGTCATCAAATTTATAAGCAGATATGTAAGCTGCGTATCCAATTATAGGTAGTAAAATAAAAGAAGCTAAAATAGTTCTATAAGCAATCGCCTGCGTTACAATTAATTTTACCTTATCATTTTCTCCTGTTTGTTGCCAAGCTAAAACATTTCTGATGGCATAGGTTTCAAAACCTGTATTTGAAAAAACAACTATAAATGTTGAAATAACATTATAAATCCCTACTATGGCATATATTTTAGGGGGTAAACTACCGGCAATCCAAAAAACAGATACAAGTCCTAGAGAAACCCCAACTATTTGAAGGATTACTAGCCCAATACTTTGCTTCATTATTAAGTTAAATAATTATTTAAACATTTAACAATAATCCTCATTTCTCCTTTGCTAATAATAGGACTAATCGGTAAACTCAAAACCTCATTATGAATTTGCTCAGTTATTGGGAAACTTAAGTCTTTCCATACCTTATATGCATTTTGTTTATGTGGTGGGATTGGATAATGAATTAATGTTTGAATCTCATTATCAGTTAAATACTGTTGCAATTTTTCCCGTTGTTTAGTGCGTATAATAAAAAGATGCCAAATGTGGGAATTAACAAAATTGCTAACTTTTGGCAAGATTATCTCTGGATTAGTTATATTTTCAATATAGTATTGTGCTATTTCCTGTCGTTTCCGATTATCATCATCCAGTCGTTTTAGTTTTACTCGTAACACAGCTGCTTGTATTTCATCTAATCTAGAATTCAGACCCTGATAGTCATTGATATATTTCCTAGTAGAGCCATAATTAGCAATTGCACGAATCACTGTCGCTAATTCATCATCATTGGTTGTAACAGCCCCGCCATCTCCAAGCGCTCCAAGGTTTTTACCCGGATAAAAACTATGTCCAGCAGCATCACCTAATGATCCTGTTCGTTTTTTACCATAAAATGCCCCTGCTGCCTGAGCATTATCTTCTATTAATTTAAGATTAAATTTATCAACTAATCTTTGTATTTCGACATGCATAGAATTTTGCCCATATAAATGGACGATCATAATACCCTTAGTACGCTCAGTAATTTTTTCTTCTATTTTAAACGGATCTATATTATAAGTGCTAATTTCTGGTTCAATTAGAACAGGAATAAGCTTGTTATCAGTAATGGCTAAAATTGAAGCGATATATGTATTCGCAGGGACGATGATTTCATCACCTTCTTCCATAACTCCCATTTCAATATAGGCCTTTAATATTAACCTTAGGGCATCAAGCCCATTACCAACACAAATACAATGCTTAGTTCCAATATATTGAGAATATTCTAATTCCAAGGATTTCACTTCATTTCCTAATAAGTACCAGCCTGAATCAATAACTCTCTTTACTGTCTGGGATAATTCAGGTTCAAAACTTTTATTAATAGCCTTTAAATCAAGAAATTTTATCATAAGTGTGTTTATTTAATATGTCATATTAGTAAAAAAGGTGAATGGAAAGTGATATTAATAAATAGTTATTTTGAACTAAACTCTATTAAGACTCCATTTGTTTTTTTGGGATTAAGGAAGCCTATATCCATTCCTTCTGCCCCTTTACGTGAAACTCTGTCAATCAGTCGAAAGCTATTTTCTTTTGCTTGCTTTAAGGCTTCATTAGTGTTTTCTACTGCCAATGCAATATGGTGAATTCCTTCACCTTGTTTGGTAATGAAACTACCTATTGGACTTACAGGATCAGTTGATTCAAGTAATTCTATTTTATTCGGACCAACTTCAAAGATTGCGGTATTAACAAACTGGTCACTGACATGCTCAATTCCTTTGCACTTGACACCTAACAATCTTTCAAATATAGGTATGCTATCGCTTAAATTTTTAACAGCTATGCCAATATGATCAATATGACTTGGTTTCATAATTAATGTTTTAATAAAATTAAAAAATATAATGAGGATGTTGACTTAATTGCATTTCAATATCAAAATTGATTGTAAATAAAACAATCACCATGCCCTGGACATATTCGCATATCAAATTTTAATAAATTATCCAATTTTATTTTTGTCTCCGCAAAATATTTTTTACTACTCCCTGGAAGATTTAGTCTTGTTTTCTTATTATCCAAGATTGTATCACCAGTAAAAAAGTAATTGCCAATATTAAAACATGTACTGCCAGCACTATGTCCCGGAGTGAGATAAAACGTCAAAGGATTACCTCCAAAAATGAGTTCATCATTATCATTTACAATTTTTGGAGTGATAAAAATCTCTATTGGTTGAATTTGGTCATGGTAGTAAGATAGGTTTATTCTATTATCTGCAATGCCAACAGCTGTTTTAAGTGAGCATAGAAGTTGAAACTCAAATTTTGAGTACAAATTGATTACTCCTCCAATATGATCAAAATGTTCATGTGTCAGTATCACTTTGCTAACAGATAAATTATTAGCGTCTAAATAATTTATTAAAGATTGATTTTCCAATGAACCTGGATCGACAACGATACATGAGAATGAATCCTCAGAGGTAATGACAAAGCAATTTGAAGTAATAGGAAGGTTAACTATTCTTTGAACGTTTATTAAAAAATCCATATTAAAAATAAAGTACTATCCCTGCCCAGGAATAACCCAATCCCTGAGCTATTGACATGACTTTGAATCCTTTTTTTATCGAACTATCATTAATTGCCTCTTTTATGGCAATTGGTATTGTTGAAGAGACAGTGTTGCCTGTATTTTCGAAATAGCAGTAGTATTTTTCCTTTGGTATCCGTAATTTCTTTTGCTGTAGGGAAGAAATATATTTATTCGGTTGATGATATACGTGTAAATCTATCTCTTCCTTACTTAAATTATTTTTCTCTAAAGTCCTGGCAGCCAGATTCGGAATGACATCCAGTGTAAAATTAAGAATCTCCAATCCATTCATATACAAGTTGTCGGATGATTTGGGGTTTCCAAAATCATCAAAAACTAAATCATTTAGAGGTGTTTTTTGGCGAGCAGCACCTGTTCTCACAATTAGATTTTCAGCCCCTCTACCATCTGTTCCAAATGAAAATTTACCAATTTCCGCTATACCTGCCGAGCTGATCAATGTTGCCGCAGCGCCATCGCCAAATATTGTTCTATTACCTTTATCCCTTGGGTGAATATGCTTAGAATACGTTTCTGCTGTCAGCAATAACACATTATTCGCCATCCCTCCAAGTATTAATCCTTTAGCCATTGAAATACCATAAAGCCATCCAGAACAACCCAGATTGACGTCAATTGCACCAATAGAAGTAGACAATCCTAATCTTTCCTGAATTACACAAGCTGTAGTAGGTAGAACAAAATCTGGTGTTTGTGTGCAAAAAATTAAGTAATCCACACCACTTTTTGATACCCCCTCTTCTTTAAATAATTTATTCGCGGCATTAATTGCTAAATCGGATGCCGTCTCACTAATGTTGGCTACTCGTCTCTCTTTTATCCCAATTTTGTTGTTAATTTTCTCTACCGTCCATTCAGGAAATTCCTTAACGATCTGTTCATTTGTTAGAATATTTTCAGGAAGATAGTATGAAATGGCTTTAATATAAGTTTTCATATAAATTTTCTTTTAAATAAGAGTATAGCCCCCATCAATTTTTAAATCAGTTCCTGTTACCCAGGAAGAAGCATCGGACAACAAATAAACTATCGCATTAGCAACATCTTTTGGTTGACCAAATCGTTTCAATGGAAAGTATTTTTTTTTCTCTTCTAACTCTTCAGGAGTTAAGACACCATTTGTCGTAAATAAGTCCGTTTGAATAATGCCAGGGCAAACGCTGTTTACCCGAATATTACTCTTGGACAAATCCAATGCTGCTCCCTTGGTAAAGCCGGAAATTGCTCCTTTTGATGCTGCGTACATAGATTCCCCATAATGAACACAATAAACACCCGATAGGGAAGACGTAAAACAAATAGAACCACCTTTACTTATTTTACCTTTCTTCAACAACAATTGAGTTAGTAAAATGGGTGCAATTGTATTGGTAGTTAAAATATCGTTTAGCATTTTATGTCTAATATGTTTGACCAATACAACTTTTGTAATACCCGCATTATTTGAATATCCATCAAGTTGAGGAACTCTATTTGCTAAAAGTTCGATGTCCTCAACTTTAGACATATCAGCCCCTATTTTAACATGATTGTTACCTGCTAACTGGCCAAATGTGTCTTGAAGCCGTCTTTCATCGCGGCCACTAATAACTAATGTGGCTCCCATCTTTGAACAAACAATCGCAGTTTCTCTGCCAATACCGGAGGATGCTCCTGTTACAAGAATTGTTTTTCCTTCTAGTGAAAATGGATTAAACATGCCGCTCTATTTTGAAATTGCTATAGTAAATAAATCTTCAATAGTAGTACAATTGCGTATATCAGCTCCTGTTATTTTTTTTCCCATTTCTTCATCAAGTTCTGCAATAACCGAAAGAGCCACTAAAGAATCCCATTCATCTAGCTCGCGAAAATGAGTATCCGCATCGAAAACATCCTTTGGTGTTTCATCAAACTGAACCGCTATCAAGTTTACAAATTTCTTTAATTCCATTTTATATTGTTTTAAAGTTAGTAATTATATTTCTATACATTTTAATTTCAGATAAAGCTAATACATTTCTACGTGGATACATTCTTTTAACTATTTTTTGAAGTGTATCATCAGGTCCAGATTCATAATATGATTCAATAAATAATGACTCCATCGAATTTACCATAGTAGTCCATAAGACTGGATGAGTGATGTGTTTGATCAAATTGTCCTTTATTATCGATATTTCTGTATGAGCCTTACCATCAACACACTGAATTATAGGGCATTTAGGTTGGTTGAAATGCGTGTTTTCTATTAGGGCACCTAACTCAATTCCTGCTTCCTCCATATATGGAGAATGAAAAGAACCGCTTATGCTCAGTGGAACTGCTCTTTTTGCTCCTTCCTTTTTCAGTATTTTACAAGCAATTCTAACTCCTTTTTTTGAACCTGTAATAACCACTTGACCAGGACCATTGTGATTGGCAAAATAAATTGGCTCATTGATTTCTTCAGAAATCTCATCTATCCTTTTACCAATATATTCATCCTTAAGTCCAATAATAGCACCCATGGCCGTTTCATGACTTTCACAAACTTTTTGCGCAATAATGGCCCTATTCAATACTAATTTAAGTCCATCTTCAAACGAAAGGACTCCATTTACTACTAAAGCCGAAAACTCTCCTAATGAATGTCCAGCAACTATATCTGGCCTAATTTCATTTTGTGTCAATGCCAAAATTGTTGAGTAGAGAAAAACTGCAGGCTGAGTATTTTTTGTTTCAAGTAATTCCAATTCATTTCCATAGAACATGACGTCCGTTATTTTTCGATTTAATAACTCATTTGCATATTCAAAATACTCTCTTGCCTTTGAGAAGTTATCGTACAAATCTTTACCCATGCCCGCTCTCTGGCAACCCTGTCCAGGAAATAGTATTGCTATTAATTTATCATTCATTCTAGTAGCCTATCAGTTTTTCTATAATCGCTTTTTTAATGTCAAAATCCAATTTTACTAAAGAAAATGTATAATAAGTGCCCATAGTTTCTTCCCTTGTACCCGTAATTTTCATTCCAAGCATCAAATTAAATTTCAACACTTTTTTATTTTCTATATGACAACCATCATAGCTATTCTCCATCTCTTTACCTAACAATTCAAATGCAATGATTCTTGTAATTAGTGCAGATGCAACGGAGCCTTCGAAGGGTGTATCCGGATCAAACACCCAGCTGCCACTTGTAAATCTTTCTTCTTCTATGTTATATATCCTATTCAACCCAACAGGCTTATTACCTATACTAAAAATAAAATAGTATTCATTTCCTTCCTCCTCTCTTGATTTGTAAGCTTTTATCCATTCTATTTGTTTATTAATATCAGGTACTGTGTAATGAATAAACCGACTCAATTTGGGATGAGTTCTTAAATCAACAATAAACTTGGCATCATTTTCATTTACCAATCTTACTTTCAATCCATATTTTTCTATACTGAAATTACTTGGGAGTTTCATTCTTGAACAATATATATTTATTGTATTCTCTTATATAATCTTTCTCGTCATATGTGTTTGATGCCAACACTAAACAAATTGCCCCAGAAGAAAATCCTTTTTCTGCCGCCCAAATGCCGGGAGGAATATGTAGTCCATAATAAGGACGATTAAAGGTTACAGTCCTTTTATTGATTCCATCATCCATTTCAATTTCAAAACTACCGCTTGCAGCAATAATAAATTGATGACATTCTTTATGTGCATGCGCTCCACGATCTTCGCCGGCAGGTATATCATAAATGTAAAATACTCGTTTTACATCAAATGGTATGTTTTCGTTATTATTAACGGGAGTAATATTTCCTGCCCTGTTTTTAATTTTTGGCAATTCAATTATAGAACAGTCATACACAGAAGTCTTTCTCATTTTTTTAAGTATTTAAGGTAAATATCATATTCCCTGATGTAATCTTTTTCATCAAATTTGGTGGAACTTAAAACCATCGCAAGCGAGTTCGTAGAAAAATTATTCATTTCGCGCCATAGGCCTTTAGAAATGTATAATCCGTAGTAAGAGCGGTTGAGCGAAAAGGTCTTCTTTTCTTTTCCATCATCAACCATCACATCGAAACTGCCAGATAAGGCTACTATTAATTCCTGTTGTTCTTTAAAAGCATGTCCTCCACGCATTTGTCCTCCGGGCACGTCATAGATCCAGTAGGTTCGTTCAATTTTAAAGGGAATGTGAATTTTCTCCTCTATAATTGAAAGATTCCCTCGGGGGTCTTCAATCTTGGGGAGATTTATTAGTTTTACTTCCGACAGAGTTGATCTCATAATGAAATTATTTACAGTCTTGAATCTATTAAATTTTTATTGAGAATACCCTTTACATCATAAATAACACAACCCTGATTTTTGTGTTCCTGGAAATTAATTTGTAGAAACTCGTTGTGTGCTACTGCTAAAATGATAGCCGAATATACATTTCCGCCAGGGTATTCGGATATTGTATCTATGCCATATTCATGCTTTACTTCCATCGGATTGGCCCAGGGATCATATATATCAATGTCCATTTCATATTCGCACAGTTCATGGTAAATATCTATGACCTTTGTGTTGCGGATATCGGGACAGTTTTCTTTAAAGGTTATACCCAGCATTAATACTTTAGTACCTTTTACATGAGTGCCATTTTTTATCATGAGTTTTACTATCTCTGTGGCTACGTATATACCCATACTATCATTTAAACGGCGACCAGCAAGGATAATCTCAGGATGATAACCTACTTCTTGTGCTTTTTGAGCCAGATAGTAAGGATCAACACCTATACAATGACCACCTACAAGACCTGGCTTAAAGGGTAGAAAATTCCATTTAGTTCCAGCTGCCTCGAGAACAGAATGAGTATCTATGCCCAGTTTATTGAATATTTTGGCTAGCTCATTCACAAAGGCAATGTTGATGTCGCGTTGCGAATTTTCAATTACCTTGGCAGCTTCGGCAACTTTAATGTTTGGGGCCAGATGGGTACCGGCAGTAATCACAGAGCCATAAAGGGCATCCACCTTTTTTCCAATTTCTGGGGTTGAGCCTGAAGTTACCTTTTTTATTTTTTCTACAGTGTGTTCTTTATCGCCGGGGTTAATGCGTTCAGGACTGTATCCGGCAAAGAAATCAACATTGAATTTAAGGCCAGATATTTTTTCCACAACAGGAATACATTCTTCCTCTGTAGCGCCGGGATATACTGTGCTTTCATAAATAACAATATCACCCTTTTTTATCACCCGACCAACAGTTTCACTAGCCTTCACTAGTGGAGTTAAATCAGGACGATTGTTCTTATCAACGGGTGTAGGGACGGTAACTATGTAGTAATTGCAATCTTTTATTTTGTCAATATCAGTTGTGCAAACAAAACCGTTCTGGATGGCTTCTACCAAAATTTTGTTGCTAATCTCAAGTGTTTTATCTGTTCCTTTCATTAATGAATCGACCCGATTCTGGTTGATGTCAAATCCAATGGTTTTGAATTTAGTAGAGAAAAGACGAGCTAAAGGTAAGCCAACATAACCGAGTCCAATTACCGCAATTTTAGTTTTAATAGATGGCATAATTTATTTTAAATTATTCCAATACCATTCACAGGCCAATTCGAAGCCTGTTTGGGCATTGTATTTTGGTTGATAATTTATTAATTGTCTTGCCTTTTCAATTGACGCTTGAGAATGAGGGATGTCTCCAGCCCGTTGAGGACCATAATTAGGTTCTAGTTTGGCAATGTTTGAATTAAATTTAGATAGATTATCGCGTAGTGTTTTAAACAGCTGATTTAGAGTGGTGTTTCCTCCGAAAGCTACATTGAAAACTTGATTAACATAACCTTCTTTTGTTCTCAATTTCTCGACTGGAGTACTCATCGCCTTTAAATTTGCTTGCACAACATTTTCGACATAGGTGAAATCTCGTGAAAACTCCCCATCTCCATTTATTATCGGACTTTCCAATTTTATCATTTGTTTAACCCATAATGGAATGACAGCAGCGTAGGCTCCGTTCGGATCTTGCCGTTTGCCAAATACATTGAAATATCGCAAACCTATACACTCCATATTATATGTTTTTGCAAAAACATCGGCATATAACTCATTTACGTATTTTGTAATGGCGTAAGGTGATAAAGGTTTTCCAATTTGGTCTTCAACTTTTGGAAGAATTGAAGAATCGCCATAAGTAGATGAGCTTGCAGCATATACAAATCTTTTGACTTTGGCATCACGAGCTGCAATAAGCATATTTAGAAAACCTCCAATATTTACATCATTGGTCGTTATCGGATCATTAATAGAACGTGGTACACTACCAAGTGCTGCCTGATGCAGAATGTAGTCGCATCCTTTAGCTGTCGTTTGGCATATGGTAAGATTCCGAATGTCGCCTTTAATAAAGGAAAAATTGGCATCAGAGAGCAAATGTTCAATGTTTTTAATTTTACCAGTAGCTAAATTATCAAGGCAAACAACATTCATCTCTTGCTTCAACAATTCTTCACAAAGGTTTGAGCCTATGAATCCAGCTCCTCCAGTTACAAGAACTTTATACTTGTAATTTTTCATGAGTTCAGGTTTTCATAAATTAAAGCATTATTGTTTAGTATTTTTTTATTAATAAAATTCAAACAATCCTCAGCTGCCCCTAGTTCCATCAAATATCTTGATTTTTGTGCTGACGCTCCCATATGGGCTGTGAAAATAATGTTATCTAATTTTGTTAGTTTTCCTTCATACGGTTCACTACAAAAAACATCAAGGGCAGCTCCTCCCAAATGGTTCTGAATTAATGCATCATACAAAGCATCCTCATCGACCACTGGACCTCGGGAAGTATTAATAAGTAAACTTCCAGTTTTCATCCACGATAAAGATTCACGGTTGGCATACTGAAAATTCTGCTTATTATTTGGAATATGTAACGAAATCAGGTCACTTCTTTTAAAAAGAGTTTCCTTATCAACCAGTTCAATATTAAACTGTTCAAGTAGTTCAGTTTTATCAACTATTTCGGTGGCTAATATTTTTGGGTTAAAGGGTTGTAATAGTTTTGCAACTTTGCTACCAATCCTGCCTAGCCCTACTAATCCAATAGTCATCTCTTCTAATAGAAAGCCAAGGTATCTGTTCCACATTCCTTCTCTTACTGATCTGTCAGATTTCATTACCATTCGACTTAGATTGAGGATATTTGCAACAGTTAGTTCAGCAACTCCTTGTGATGGTGCTTCAGGCGTATACGATACGGTGATGCCATTTTCTTTGCAATAGTTTAAGGGGACATTATCTAGTCCAATACCCACACGACAAATGGCTTTTACTTTAGAGTTCTGGATAGCTTCAATTGGGTAGGGCTCTGTACCAGCAATTATTATATCGAAATCTTTAATTAGTTCGGGAACTTCCGATGCTTTTAGTCTTCGGTTTAATGGATTATTTACAACCTCATGACCTGAGGATTCAAGTAATTCCAGAGGTTTATTTCCACATTTCCCAAACGGGTATGTTGTTATTAATATTCTGTATTTTTTCATGGTTTAAATTTCCTGATAAAGCATTAATATTTCAGCCAACTTATAGGAGAGATCATCTTTCAATTTTATAGCTTCTACTGAAGATATGTCGAATAAATAAGGATTTTCTCCAATTCTGTTGTTGTTTTTTAGAAAGGATTCTTTAGTGAAAATATAAAAACATGAATTTTCTTCATAAACCGGATCTAAGTTTTTAGTTCGTAGTAAATGGTCAATTTCATGGTTAATGGCTTTGCTATTATGATTATAGAATCGACTGTGGTAAGTGTTTACAGAGAATAAAGAGTCGAATTTATCTTCCAGTTCTACAAACTTTTTTAAAGCTTTTGCAATTGTTTCTTTTTTTAGTAAAGGTTTATTGATGTGGGTTTGGATAAATATTTCATTATTATCGGTTTGTGAAATATCATAATTTATGATTTCATTTATATCTGTATCTGTATTTATCAAATGCGGTGGTCTGGAAATAAATTTTACTTTGCTGTAGATTTGCGTCAATTCTTTTTCTATAGAAACCAGATCTGTATCAACAATTATCTCATCTATTGCAAAAATGTTTTCCAGTTTATCCAGAAGTGTTTTATACAAGGGCCTGTTGTTAAATAATCTTAAGTTTCCATTAACCATTTCTGTTTCTGATTTAATGGGAACGATAGCTGTAACTTTGTTGTTATAAATCATAATAAGTTATTTATTTGGGTTAATGCATTTCTACAATTGGTTCCAATTATTGTAATATCTAAACTATATGCAATCATGTTGTATCCCATATTATTTTTTTCAATTACTTCTTCAGGTGAAGGCTGTACAACATGGATTCCACTAATTAGGTTGTTTTTTTTACAGATTGAATTTATTTTTTCAAGGGCTGATAAATAATCAGGGTGATTAAACTGTGCAGTAATTCCCATTGATGCGGTCAAGTCGTATGGTCCTACAAAAATGCCATCTAATCCATCAACCTCAGCCATTTCCTCAAAATTATTAACTGCATCTATATGTTCAATCTGAATTGCTATGAAGATATTTTCCTTTGCAAATTCCATGTATTTATCAAATTCAAAACCGTATGCATGACTCCTGCCATAGCCAACTCCTCTGTTTCCATAAGGAGGATATTTTACAGACTGGATTAAATATTCAACTTCCTTTTTTGAATTTACCAATGGAGCAATAACACCAACAGCACCTGCATCTAAATATCTTTTAGTATCTGTATAGTTATTTCCCTGCATTCTAACTATTGGTGCGCAATTTGGATTACCTGCTTTCATGGCCTGAAATAATTGTAAGGAGGTGTTAAAGTCGATGGCAGAATGTTCAGCATCCAGACATAGAAAATCAAAACCTGCACCACTCATTATTTCTGTAATTATAGGACTTGCAGAATTAATCCAACTACCAATAATTAATTCTTTTTGACCCTTTTTAATATTTTTTACTTTGTTTAGAAATTCCATGATTACTGGTTTAATGTTCTATAAATATTTTCGGCTAATTTGAAATTAAATTCGGTATCAATATCAACCGCTTCCATTGGGGGCATTTCAAACATATAAGGTTTTACCCCAATCCGTTTATTATCGGAAGCTATAAATGAATCTTTGGTAAAAATGTAAAAGTTTGAATTTTCTTCATACAATCCAGGAAGATCTTGAGTACGTAATAACTCTTTAGGATTATGATTTATAGGTTTTCCGTCCTCCCAGTAAAACCTGGTTTGCCATTTTGTTACTGAAAAAACAGAGTCGAATTTATCTTGATTGTCAAAAAATGCTTCAATGCCTTTATCAATTGTTTCAACTGTTAATAATGGATTGGTGCTATGTGTTTGTAGAAAAAAATCTCCTTCTATTTGTGAAAGATCATATTCTATGATTTTATTCATAGATACAAAGTCACCGATTAATTCAGTTGGCCGGTTAATGATTATTACTTCAGGAAAATGTTTGTTTACATCTTTAATTATATTTTCAGAATCTGTATTGATATAAACTTTATTGAGGTATTTGCTTTTAAGTATTTGTTCCAGAACAAAATGATATAACGGTTTGTCAACAAATGTCTTTAGATTCTTGTTTGGCACTCTTTCGGAGTGTCCTTTCATTGGGAGCAGAAAATTAACTTTTTTCATTTTACTTAATTTTTCAATTTAAAATCTATTCCCTATCGATTTAGGTTATTTTTACTTTAACTACAATCTTTTTTACGATAGAATCTTCGTTAGCGCGTATTCCTGGTTTATGTAGATCATCTGGAAAAAATATTACAAATATGTTTTCAACAACTTTTATTAGGGAGTAATCATCATTGAAAAAAGCCAAATCATTTACATATTTACCTTCTATTGGAATTTGATTAAATAAAGTACAGAAACCCATCTGTTCAACTCCGGAATACATGTACTGTATGTCAATATATTTTTCATGCCCCTCCAGATTACAATCTTCTTCTTTTTTAGGAGAATATTGTTGCACTAAAGCAAATATATTTTCACCATCAATGATATATTTCCCAGCTTCTATTTTTGAAAAATCAGATGTTGTTAAATATTCAAAAGCTGCTTTGAACCTGGGGTGAATACTTAAGTATTTTTTGTAGTTCTTTAGTTTGTCGTAAATCATAAGCTAAATGTTAGTTATTATAAATATATTTATTTGAGAGAAAAGTTAATTATCTGACTACGCGACCAGAAGAGTCGCCACCCATTAATTTTTCAACTTCCTCAACAGTTACTTGATTAAAATCACCATAAATAGTGTGCTTTAGAGCTGAAGCAGCCACCGCAAAGTTAAGGATCTTCTGCTCATTTTCAGGCCATGTTAATAAACCATAGATTAAACCTCCCATAAAAGAATCCCCTCCTCCAACACGATCTACAATATGAGTAATTTGATAAATTGGTGCTTCAAATAGTTTTTCTCCATTCCAAAGTACGCCAGTCCAATTATTATGATTTGCATTTATAGAACTTCGAAGTGTTGTAATAACTTTCTTACATCTTGGGAATTGCGACATTATTTGTTTTGATACCGATTGATAAGCTGCACCCGTAACATTTCCTTTGGAAACATCAATTCCTTTGGGAGTGATGTTTAATACTTTCAATGCATCCTCCTCATTTCCCAAAATAATATCAGTTCCTTCTACCAAAGTTGGCATTACCTCGTTTGCTGTTTTACCATAATTCCATAATTTATTCCTAAAGTTTAAATCACAACTTACTGTAATCCCTTTTCCATTTGCTTTTTTAATAGCCTCCAGACAAACATTCGCAGCTCCCTGTGAAATGGCCGGTGTTATACCTGTCCAATGAAACCAGTCAACTCCTTCAAAAACCTTGTCCCAGTTTATCATCCCCGGTTCTATTTCAGAAATTGCAGAATGACTTCTATCATAAATAACTTTACTTCCACGACTAACAGCACCTGTCTCAAGAAAATTAATACCTAGTCTCTCCCCACCCCAAATAATTTGGTCGGTGCCAACTCCGTATTTTCTTAATTCCATCATACATTTTGTTCCTAAGTCATTTTGTGGTAAACGAGTAATAAAATCAACAGGGATGCCAAAATTAGCTAAAGAAATAGCGACGTTTGCTTCTCCTCCTCCGAAGGAGGCGTTGAATGAATTACATTGATTTATTCTTAAATAATCGGGTGTCGCTAATCTGAGCATTATTTCTCCAAAAGTAATTACTTTCATTTTTCAGGAATTTTTACATTAGAATTTTATTTTATTAACTTCATTCAAAATGGAATCTGATTTAATTGTATAAATTAATGAAAAAATTGTTTTTGGCATTTATTATTTATAAACGTTATCAGAACTTTTTTTTATCATATTCCTCATATCCACAATCATTAATTAGATTCAAGTATCAAGACACAAGATTCCAGACAAGAAATGTTGATGCCTGAATAAGGTTGACTGTTTTCCCCTTTTATTTCTCACTCTTCCAAATGAGCAATGTAGGTTTTTCTTTAAAAAAGTATTTCATCTTTTCGTCTGTCATGGTGAGATACATTATTTTACGTCCGATTAGTTCCTCTGCTTTTGGAATAAGCTTATCGATATAATCTGTATCAAGCTCTTCTCCCACCAGTGCCATTTCTATTACATCTGCATCAACTCCCTGAGCAAAATTGCCGGTAATATAAGCAGCTTTAAGGTTGCCTACTCTACTGGTTACATTCTCAATAATTTGCTCAACACCTATTGTTTTACGTACAATCACTTTGAGCCCTTCGTAGAGGGGATGTTTTGTATT
>Ga0307988_1000540_pt1 | contig 25822 bp, 24 predicted proteins | sample EllFjometagen183_FD_203166 | JGI IMG/M metagenome (GOLD analysis project Ga0307988, IMG submission 203166) | Marine microbial communities from Ellis Fjord, Antarctic Ocean - #183 | ecosystem: Environmental > Aquatic > Marine > Unclassified | place: Southern Ocean | collected 2014-10-08 | reverse complement strand
AAACAAAAAAAAGGAAGGGAGGTTTAAAACAACATTTAAGAAATTGGAGAAATACAACCGGATAATTCATCCGAAACTGACGCTTAAAATTGGAAAAAATCTGTCTTGACTTTGGGGTCCACTATATGGTGTTTTATCAGGGCAGTCTTAAATATAAGCAAGCATACAGAGTGAATGTAAATTAACTCATTTTTATATAAGTGGTGATATTTCAGATTCAAGTTCTGTAAATATATTTTTCAGACACTTTGTCCATGCGGTCATAAGATTATCTGGTGTGAAATTACTAAATTTCACACCAGAGTATAAATCTTTTTCCACAAGTGTTTTATTCGTTTTATTATACTCTATAAGTTTGAATCGGATTTTTATTATTGCCCCAGGATTTCTTTTTTCTGTTCGGTCGCAGTATATTTCAAGTATTTCTCCCTGAAGGATAAAATCAGAAAATAATAATTGTGATTTTTTTGAACGAAACCATTGAGCACATTTGTTTTTTATCATTTTTTCCGGCGAGATGAAAAAACGGTTGTAGTAATCCTTATAAAAATGATTCCGGCCTTTATAGATAAACTGTCTTCCTTTGAAATCAGCATTGGCAGTGAAATCAAGTATTAAAAGCTTTGCAAAGGTTTCTTGATCATTCTTTTTAGAAGGGTTGGCTTTTAAATCTCCAAAGGTGAAAAAGGTTTTTTCAGGTTCTTTTTTATTAAGATTGATGATGCTACAGCCTGTAAAAAAAAGTAAAACAAAAATACTGATAGACAATATCAAAATTTGGTAGCTTATTCTGTTGTTTTTCATTATTTCCCTTTTTTCATCATTTTGTATTTTGAAAATACCTACTATCTTTAATCTGTTTTTTTAGGCGGAGAACCATAAATAACATTGCCAGGATAAGTTTTCAGATTTTCACTGACCTCTTCAAGGTTAGCAGACATTGTTTTTAAACTTTCAAGGATGATTTTAAGGTCATGTTTTCTCAAATAGACAGTTTCATTCACCTGTTCACATGCTTTATTAAATTGATCAATAGCAGATGAAACCCCGGAAAGAGAGTTATCTATATTCCGTATCATTTTTTTTGTATCTTTGGCAGCGAATTTTACATTGCTACCTGCTTCTTCCAGGTCAGCTACAAATCTTGCCAGGGGCTTTTCAGCATTATTAACAATACGACTTGCACTGCTTACAAGTTCCAAGGTGTTCCCAAGTATTTCTTCTGTTTCCATGTTTTTGATTTTGGTATCAAGGGTCTTAAGAAGAGTTGCGAGATCTGTGGCAAGGCTCTTAAGGTTGATTGATTCAAGACCTTCAACAATTTTGCTTATGGAATCAGTAAGTCTTGTAATTGTGCTTGTGGCTGAAGGGATGTACGGGTATTCCGGCTCCCAGGATATTTCAAGGTCGTTGATTTTATCTTTATCAAGGAAATCTGCATCAATATATGCAGCACCTGTTAAGCCCTGAAGCCCAAGTTTTACCCGCAGTCCTTTATCAACGATTCTTTTTATACTGTTTTTAGATTTTTTAAAGATGGCATTATCATTTACTGAAAAAAGGACCAGAATATACTGGCAGTTTTTATCATACTTACTTGTCGCATTTTGAATAGATTCAACAGATCCAATGTCCATTCCTTTGTATTTAACGCTGGATCCGATGCTGAGACCCTGGACCGACTCGTTAAAATATGTTTCGCAATAAAACTTTTTATCAAAGAATTCTCCGGCACCAAAGATAATAAGACCTGCAATTAATAAAGTAGTTGATACTATTACAAATAAGCCAATTTTGAAAAATTTATTCTTATCATTCATTCTGTTCAGTCTGCCAGCCTGTTAAAAAATGTAAAAACTTTTTTGTTTTCTTTATGATTCTTAAGGTCATGAGGGTTCCCTTCAGCAATAATGCCTTTTGTTTCTTTATCAAGCATTATAACACGCTGTCCCGTATCAAATATACTTTCAAGCTCATGGGTTACCATGATAAACGTAATTCCCAGGTTTTCTGCCAGATTTATTATCAATTGATCCAATTGAGCTGCTGTAACTGGATCCAGCCCTGCTGACGGCTCATCTAAAAAAATTATTTCAGGGTCAAGCGCCATTGCTCGGGCGATTGCAGCTCGTTTTCTCATACCACCGCTGATCTGGTCGGGCATGAACATGGCAGAATCTTTGAGACCGACAAGGCTTAATTTCATATATGCAATCAGATTCATTGCCTCTTGATCAAGGGATGTGTGGGTAATTAATGGGAGTTTAATATTCTCAAGCAGGTTCATGGAGCCGAATAGCGCACCACTTTGGAACATCACGCCAATGTTTTTTAAGATCGATTTTTTGACGTTTTCATGGCAATTGTAAATATCTTTATCATTTATCAGGACATCACCATTAATTGGTTCAAGAAGGCCTGTCAGTATTTTAAGAAGTGTGCTTTTCCCGCACCCTGAGCCTCCCAGGATAATAAATATTTCTCCTTTTTGTACAGAAAAAGAGACATCTTCCAGAATAAGAAAGTCCTGATAACCTGCTGTGAGGTTATGTACATCAATTATGTTCTTTTTGTTTTCCTTAGTATTCATATATTAAAAATATAAAATAAGATTGAAAAAACTGCATCTGCCAGGGCAATAATTATGATTGAATTAACAACTGCCTGAGTAGTTGCAACTCCAACTCCACTGGGACCGGATTGGGTTCTTAAACCTTTAAAACAACCGGTTGCAGCAATCAAAATTCCAAATACAAAAGCCTTTAGCAGTCCCCCGGCAAAATCTATATAGGTCACTTGGCTGACGACCTGGGCATAATATGCTGAAAGAGGGTGGTCAAGGGATAAGAGCACAAATGCTCCCCCAATGATTCCGACAAGGTCTGCAAATAGAACTAAAAGCGGTGTTATAATGGCAGTGGCTATTATTCTGGGTAGCGCCAGAAAATATACAGGGTCAATACCCATAGTTAACAGGGCATCTACCTCTTCGTTTATTTTCATAGTGCCAATTTCTGCTGCAAAGGCTGAGCTTGATCTTCCAGCAAGAACAATAGCTGTCATAAGAGGGCCTAACTCCCTTGTCACAGAAAGCCCGATAAGATTTGCAACATATATTTCTGCTCCAAACATGCGCATGGGCATGGCTGCTTGAAAAGCCATGACAAGGCCTAGGATAAAACTGATTAAGGCAACTATGAAAAGTGCATCAATCCCCGCTTTTTCAAAAATCAGAAAAAATTCTTTCCACCTGAAGGAAGCTGGTTTTAATAGGGTTCTGATAATCGCTGATACTATTTCACCGGTAAACGACACAGCTGCTGAAAATTCATCAAAAAGGGCAGATGTCTGCCTGCCGGTTGAAGTAATAAAATCATCCTGTTTTTTTTTTATGATAAGGTTTTTAGATTCTGTGAAATTGCTTCTGCAGAGCTTTAAAGTCTGTTCATGATTCGAGTCGATATTAATAAATGTTATTGAATTGTTTCTACTGGATTGCTTTGATACTATATTCTCAAGGTGTAAAATCAGAGTTGCACCGGCAGAATCCATTGTTGACAACTCTGAAAAATCAAAAGAAATATTCTTGGATAAATTTTTTTGTATAAGTTGTTTTGCCTTGATCCAGGTTTTTGAAACTCCATCAGCATCAAGTTTGCCCTGAAAGAAAAAAATGACTTCAGATAGATTGTCAGATATGGAAATTCTAAGTTTTTTATTTTTCATCAAAATGACTTTATCAGAGACTTTTATAACTTTAAAGTAGAAAATTAAACACTTAAGCTCAGAAGGTCATAACAACTAAATTATTTTTTATCAAGTGTCTGGCGTATTTTCTTTGAAATCTCCTCGGTTTTAATGGGCTTGAGCAGAAAAGCATTAAAACCCATGGATTCTGCTTTTTCTTTTGATATTTTATTACTGAATCCTGTGCAGAGAATAATTGGGATTTCTTGCCTTATTTTTCTTATCTCCGATGCAAGGATATCCCCTGACATATTTGGCATGGCCATATCTGTGACAATAATATCAAATTTATTGGGTGCTTTAATAAAAGACTTTAGTGCTTCTGTGCTGGAAATATATTCTATTACTGTGTATCCTAAGCGCTCTAAAATTTGCTTCTCCATTTTTATGATTGCTTCCTCATCATCTACCAATAAAATCCGTTCAGTGCCTCGAGGAATTTGTTCCAGGGTATGAACTTTTTCAGGCATATCAGGGGCATGGGATATAGGCAGATAAACATGAAATTCTGTTCCTTTTCCGGGTTCACTCGATACAGTTATGGCCCCGTTTATACTTGTAACTATGCCATGCACAACTGCAAGTCCCATGCCCGTTCCCTTATCTTTTTCTTTGGTAGTAAAAAACGGGTCGAAAATTTTTACAAGTACTTCCTCATCCATGCCGACACCAGTATCAGATATGGATAAGAGAACATACTCCCCATGTTTTAAGTCAGGGGCTATTTTAATTGTTTCGTTAATTGACAGTTTCTGGAGGCCAATTTTTAGCTCTCCTTCAGGGAAATCTTCCATGGAATGGAATGCATTGGTTGAAAGGTTCATGATAATCTGATGTATATGAGTAGGATCAGCCTTTATCTTTCCACAATGCTTATCAATATTTTGCTCTATCTTGATTGTAGCCGGGAGTGTCGCCCTCATGAGCCTGAGGACTTCATCAATAATCGGGGGAAGTTTTATGGATTGTATTTTATTACTCTCAGGGTGGGCAAAGGTAAGAATTTGTTTTGCAAGTTCACTTGCTCTGATTGTTGCAGCAACTATATCCTTGAGATTTTCCTGTAGCGGATCATCTTCCGGCATCTCCATCATAAGAATTTCTGTGTTGCCTAAAACCGGGAATAATAAGTTGTTAAAGTCATGAGCAATCCCGCCAGCCAAGGTGCCAATGGATTTTAATTTTTGTGATTGCTGTAATTGCTTAACCATGTTTATTCTTTCTGTCTCTGCTTTTTTTCTGAGGGTAATGTCACGGATAATTGCAATAGCATGCCAAGCTGCTTCTATCTTAATACGGGCAAAAGAATACTCTATTGGGATTATTTTTTTGTTTTTATGAATGGTTGTGATTTCGATATTTGTCTTTAGCTGGACTTGATCACCTGTAGTACAAAAATCAGTGATTATTAAGTCGGCTGATTTACGATCTTCTTCCGGAATAATTAACTGGCTTACTGAATTACCTGTGGCTTCATGTTTGGTATATCCAAATATTTTCTCTGCTGCTGTATTCCAATACGACAATATTCCGTCTTGGCTAACCATAATAATGGCATCATTTGCTGTGTCAGTAATGGTTTTGTGGATGAGCTCTTTTCGGGCAAGCTCCTTTTTATAGTTAATGACCGCCTTTTTCATTTCATAAAATGTATTGGCAGTGCGTTGAATTTCAACAAAACCAGATTTGATTTCCGAAAGGGAGTTGTAATCGTTATTTTTAATTTTCAGGGCTTCGTTATCAAGCTCAGAAATAGGTTTTGTAATTTTACTGGCCATAATCAAACCACAGATTGTAGCAATAATTGAAATGATTAAGGAAAAGAATAAATTCTGTTTTTGATTCGCATTAATTTCTCCGAAATAATCTTTTTCAGGTATATATAGCCCAATCATCCATGATACTTTTGATTCGGGGACAGGGGTAAACATTGTGTAGTATTTTTCGTCGTTATACTGGAAGGTTCCGAATATTGGTTCTTGTGAATTGCTCTCACTGATTTTTCCCCACTCTATAGAATCATATGCTTTACCGCAAATGGGGTTGCTCAGTTCATTGATTGTAGGCAGGCGAATCTGGCCGGGTTTTTTCTCATTCGCATATTTTAGCTGTTCAGGGTCTGGAAAGGCAAGAATATCCTTGTTTTTATTCATCATAAAAGCAAGGCCTGTTTTTCCTACACGCAGTTTACTTATGAATTTTGAAAGAACATCTAATTGTATGTCAACTCCTACGACTCCTTTAATGTTACCTTGGGAATCATAGACCGGGCCTGAGGTAGTTATGCCGGGTTTTTGAGAAGTGAAAAATATGTACGGATCTGCCCAGATGATCTGGTTTTCCTGAACAGTTTTAATATACCATGGCCTTTTGCGGGGATCATAGGTGTCATAGTTATCAGTCTCGTAAAGGATAGTTTTCATATTCTCATCTCGCCAGGTCAGGTTAATTTTGCGGCCCTGGTCAGTGTGGCGGATAATTTTTGTTCGAAAGCCATTGGATGATTTTGATTCATTGCGGCTGACATAATAGAAATTACCATTTGGTAACGCAAGATAGATACCGGCAAATTGAGGGTATATTTCAAGCTGATCAAAAAAGTATTGTTCAAGTCTTCCAATACTTCCAGCGTCAGTGTTTACAACTTTAGATGCAATAAGTTTTTTAGTAAGATGGGCAGATCCCCTGGCAATGGAAAAAAAGTTTTGTGTTTCCTGCAAGGTAAGGTCTGAAATATTCTGCATGATATCTTTGGTGTGCTGCAGCATGACATTTTTGGTGGAGAAATAGGTGGATGGCGTAATGATTAAATGGGTTCCCCACACAAGAATAATACAACCTATAATCACAACCCAGCGAATAGAAAATTTCAAAAAACCTCCTTGAGAGTTTAAGAAACAGGTACGAAAGTAGTTGTTATAATAATATTATTTTATTATAAGACGATTTAAAAAGCAAGTATTCAAATATTCGTAAGCTTTGGGAGTGAACAAATATTCAAAAGATAGTCCCGAGGAATATTTAAAGCTTATAATCGTTTTTAAAATAGTCCCTCAATCTTAAAAAACATAAAAAATTCTCTTGTTATTTTATAGAATTTGCTGTATTAAAAGGGGCGTTAAAAAATGAATTATATTCAAAAGATGAAGAGGGAACTATGGGCATACAAGAACGAAAAAAAAGAGAAAAGGGATTGAGACGGTCTCAGATACTTGAAGCAGCCAAAACAGTTTTTTCCTCCAAGGGTTATAATACAGCAACAATGGAAGAAATCGCGGACGCAGCTGAACTTAGTCCCGGCACTTTATATATTTATTTTAAGAATAAAGAAGAACTGCATACATTTCTGTCTATTGATATATTAAAATATATTGCTGATCAAGTTGAAATGGTAGCACAGACAAATGTTTCTTCTGAGGAAAAATTGGACAATATTCGCGATGTCTTTATTGATGTTTATGAGAATGACCCCATGATATTGATAAGCCTCTTTCACCTGCAAGCAGGAGAGACTTTAAAAAATTTATCAGAAGAAGTCTTGGAAATGCTAAAAGAGACTTCAGGAAAGGCACTCAACGTTATTATAACAATCGTCAAAAAGGGTATTGATGAAGGCGTTTTTATTGACAATCACCCTGTCGCCTTAGCTGATGTTATCTGGTCTACTTTTTCCGGTGTGGTCTTGTGGGTTGACAGTAAGAGAGTTCTGAATAATCAGAAAGACTTTGTAAAATCAACCCTGACAACTGCTTTTAGCATTGTTAAAAAGGGTTTGAAAAAAGACTGATGCTATTTACATAATCTATGTATTGTCTGGGCATGCCATTCGCCTCTGCCGGAGAAAGTCGGTATTTTTCTTTCTTTGAGGTATGATGCAATGGTTGAAAAGGTTGCTCTTTCTTTTCTCATTGTTTTTATAATGTCCAGCACTTCATCTTTAGTGTATCTGGTGCCTGAAGCATAGCTTGTGGTGACCACTGGCTCACCCATTGGTGCAGTAGGCATTGAATTACCCGTTAAAAAGTCATCAAGATTTTTTATGAAAGATGAGATGATATCATTCTTTTCAATTTCTGATTCCATCAGTGTCTCTTGGATTTCAACAGATCTTTCTAAGTTTGCTGCGATACTGGATATGCTTTCGCTTGTAATCGGTGCGAACTCAGCAATTGTATTTATCAATTCATCATTCTGGGGCAAATTATTAAAGTTAGTATTGCGTCTGTCTTTCGCCTGCCGGCGTTCAGGTTTTGAACTATAATAGCTGTCCATGGATTTCCTGGTTTTGGAGCTTTTGTTTTTGGAAGTCCGCAGGCTTTTTAGAAAATCACTCATAGTAATATCTCCTTCTTAAAAAAATAATTACCAATACGTTAGGAGCTGATTATTCAGCTATCAGTTAATGTACGAAATAATTGGAATTTCTTTAATAAATAATAAATCAATTAAAATGAGAAGTCAAGCACGAAAAAATGATTTGGCGAAAAATAACCCTAGGGTTCAGCGATGCCTGTTAGACTATCTGGGTAATCTCTTTCATGATAGAAAAATATATTTCTTCATCACTGCCATAAATATCCACAACATCTTTATGGTTTATAAGTTTTTCAATGACAAATGCAGTGACATAGAGACTGGCTATATTAGGGTTCGCAACAAGCCCTCTTAAAGGTGCTACCTGATAATCGATGTCAAAATCTTCTGCATTGCACAGTGCAGTGAGGCATTTTCCAAGTTGTTCCTGAATGGAGTTTTTACTGACAGTTTCAATAAGGCCCTGCTCGATAAGTTTCATGGCAATTTTATTGCTGAAAGTATCTGTATTCTCTCTTATGGCACTGATAGTCTGAAAACGTTCTCGTTCTTTGGAAGATTCTATCTTAGAAAGGAGTTTTGTTTCTCTATCTCCAACACGAAATGTTTTGCCCATAATATATATACCCTTAAATAATCACTATTAACGTAACTATACATAATACATCATGAATGTGTAGTTTGGCAAGCAGATTTTTATATATTCTCAAGAATAATTTGCGGTGCATTCTTTTTAAATTTATTTTCCTTAATTTTAAACGCAATTTTATTGAAATAGTCAGGCAAATCATTTAAATCCGGAACATTAAATTGAAGTGCTTCTATTCCATTTTTAATAATATTATCTTTTTTAAATTGATGGCTGTCATCCACAAGAATCATTTTTCTATGGTTTGTGCCTATAATTATTGATGAAGCAACCCGAACATGATTGCATGAAAAAAGAGGTTCTGGGTTATCAGTGCCAAAAGGTCGTAATCTGCTGATTTCTCTTGCAAGCTCAAAGGTTATTTCATGAAGAGAGATATCAAGCTCAATTAGGACATATTTTTTAAAATCATCGTCAAGAAAATTTGATTCCATATAATTTTCCATATTTTTCTTGAACGTGTCGGCAGACTCTTGTTTGATTGTAAGTCCTGCTGCCATAGCATGACCGCCAAATCTTTCAAGCAGATCAGAATGCTCTGAAAGGATATTATGAATGTCAACTGCTCCTATGCTCCGGCATGACCCAACAAAAGGGTCCTCTTTTGAACTGAGTAGAATAGTTGGTTTTGAATATTTCCTGGCGAGCCTTGAAGCAGCAATGCCTAATACTGCCGAATTCCAGTTTTTGTCCCACAATATAAGGATTTTTTTATCTAAGATTTTTTTGTTTTTTTCAATTTTATTATTAATGTCTGCAATAATTTCATGTTCTATTTTTTGTCTTTTTTGGTTCAGGTTGTCTAAAATTGAACTGGTCTTAGCAGATAATACCCTTTGTTTTGATGTGAGATGGTCAACACAGATTCTTGCATGGGAAAGTCTGCCTGCAGCATTTATTCTGGGAATAAGTCTGAAGCCAATATCATCAGAGTCTATATTCTCAATCCTTATACGACTGACATCAGAAAGGGTTTTAAGTCCAATCCTCTTGCCTTTTTTTATGACTCTGATTCCATGAATGCTTAGAATTCTGTTTTCATCTTTTAGAGGGACCATGTCGCCTATTGTTCCCAAAGCGACCAGGTCACAATAATCCAAAAGGTTTGGCTCTTGGATTTCCTGCCAAAAATCCATACTTCGTAAATGTTGCCTTAAAGCCATTAAAAGATAGAAAGCAACTCCTACGCCTGCAAGGTGATTTAATCCTGAATCGCAATCCTGTCTTTTGGGGTTGATCAGTGCAACACAATCAGGCATGGGATTTGGGACTTCGTGGTGGTCCGTTATAATGACATCTATATCTTCAATTTTTGCGGCTTCAATTGCTTTAAGACTGCTTGAGCCATTGTCCACAGTCACAATTAAATCTATATTCTGTTCAACCGCTATGCGAATATGGTCTTCTCTCATGCCATATCCTTCTTTTATCCTGTGGGGGACATACCATGAAACATCAGAATCAATGTAATTAAAAAAATCAACAAGCAGAGCCGTTGATGTAACGCCATCTGCATCAAAATCTCCAAAAATAAGAATTTTTTCTTTATTTCTAATAGCTGTCCATATACGATCCACAGCTTTTTGCATATCTTTTAATAAAAATGGGTCTTTCATGTTTGAAAGACTTGGGTTTAAGAAAAGGTCTGCCTGCTCAATAGTCTCAATGCCTCTGTTTACAAGAATTGATGAAACAATCTTGCTAAGATTGAACTTGGAGCTAAATTCATCAATTGTTGCTGTATTCGTGGTGTTCTTTTTATATATCCATTCTGCTTTCATTATTTATTCCGAATCGCTCAATATATTTGTTAGTTTTCAAGCCGTGCATGCTGGGCATAATAAGCAGCTCCAGTACCTGAGTCAGTCAGTTTCGCCTCAATAATAGAGTTTACACCGCCTTTATATTTCATCCAGTCACCTTTTCGATAAACAATTGTATCGGGGTGCAAGCTGTTGTCAAATTGGATTTCAACTTCCAGCCGGCCAATACATGTAGCTAAAAATATTTTTCCCTTAAGGTTAATTTTAACAGTGTGTCTGATGTCAGGGCTTACAATTACTATTGGTAAAGATTCTTGTTCCTCAGGTAAAATTTGAGAGTGGATATAATTTTTATTGATTAAGCTTAAAAGATGCATTGGGAAAACAGGATCATGCTCTGGTTCTTTTGTTAATGTGCTAACAAGTGCAAATTGACCTGACTCATGCTCTGTACCTTTCGCAAAAGCTGGCTCAGTCTTCCCGGCAAAGGCAAATCCGATTTTTATAAATGTTTCGTAAGAGGTGTTGGTGCTTGATTCAGGAAAGCTAAGGCGAAAATAGTCTTCCATGTCCTGTAGAACAAGTTTTGTATCAAGTTTTTGGTTGAGCTCTTTTACAATCTGGAAGTCAGATTTGCAACCCTCAGGAGCTAGGAATACTTGATTGGCATATTGCAGATAGTCATGCATAAAAGACCCTACAATTTCTTCTTCTTCCCACATAAGCGTACTGGGTAGAATTAGATCTGCGCTGATAGCTGTGTCAGTCATAAATGCATCAACAACAATGGTAAAATTAATATTTTTTAAAGCTTGAAAAATGCGCCTGCTATCCGGAGCCTGATTGACAACATTGCTGCAATTAATAAATGCTGCTTCAATTTTAGGGCTGCATTGTTCTATTTCTTTTGCAAGAATTGGTATTATTACGGAACGGCAAGGTTTGGCATCTGCCCATTCAAGATTGAAATTCCTTAATGATGAGATACTGAAATAAACACCTGCTCCAGCATACCCTACATTGTTGCTTATCCATGCTAAAGCATTAATGTGTCGAACATTTTCCATGCCCCTGGAGTATCTCTGAAGCCCCCAACCAATAATTGTAGACACCTTTTTTTTTGAATATATTGAAGCAAGAAACTTTATATCATTAATTGTGACTCCGCATTGTTTAGACAGGTAAGTAAGGGAATAGCCCTTGATAAGGTTGAAATATTTTTCTTGATTTATACATTTTTCTACCTGTTGTTTATCCACATCATTATTATCAATTAAACATTTTACAATTGCTAGGGCCAGAAATCTATCGGTTCCGGGATTGATCCTTATGAGCTTATCTGCATATTGGTCATAGTCGCCGCTACCAGGCCATATAGATGTGACATGAATATTATTTTTCCGTGCTTGTTTAATTATTTGACTGAGATGTATGGAAGAAGATGAAAAATCTTTTCCAAAATTAACAATGTGTGAAGCGTTGAGAAGGTCGTTAATATTATTGTGGTCCAACAGGCCAAAATCTTCTATACATGCTTGAATCCCTGTTATATCGCAAAGAGAACCAATGGTTTTTGTACATCCCAAACGGGTGAAAAAATTATCTGTGGCAACTTTGCTGACTCCTCTTGCCCCATCACCTTGGATATGGAGGATTTTTCTTGGATCTTTTTTTAAAAGAGGTTTTAATTTCTCAGCACATATTTCCAGAGCTTGATCCCAGGAAATTTCTTTAAATTCATTGCCTTTTTTTAGAAGGGGAGTTGTGATGCGGCTGGGGCTTTTAAGCCGGTCAATATGCTTTTTGATTTTTGCACAGGTGAATCCTTTGGTAACAGGGTGTTCCGGGTTCCCCATGATTATATATCCATTTTGTTTCTCAGCCACTATTATGGAACAGCAATCAGGGCAATCTTTTGTACATGCAGTAAGCATATTTGAACAGGCTTTTGCTATAAAATTATTATTATCGTTTACTTTAAAGTCGTTATATCATTTTTTATGAGAATTTTGTTAAATAGTTTTGACATTTTTATAAATTTTGGTAATATGCAAAACATACCATACGGTATGGTATGTTTATTTAAGGAGAATATGACTAGTTTTTCAAAAGAAACATGGATAAAAGAGGGATTAGATGTTGTCGCCGAATCAGGGGCATCTAATTTAACAATAGAATGCCTGACTTTGAGGTTGAGAGTCACAAAAGGATCTTTTTATCATCATTTTCAAAGCAGGCTCTCTTTTATAACAGAGATGCTTGAATATTGGGAAAATCAGATGACTTCTGATATTATCAAATCAAGCAAGGTTGGAAGGACATTTAAAGAAAAGAATGAAAAATTAATCAGCCACTTGGAAAGAACTAAAAATTCTGAATTGGAAATTGCCATCAGAGCCTGGTCATTACATGATGCCCTTGTTCAAAAATTTCAGGAAAGAGTTGATAAGAGGCGTATTGCTTATTTAAAAGATTTATTTTTTATTATGACTGAAGACAATGAAAAAGCAGATATTTTTTCCAATATTCAATACTTATATTATATAGGAAACCAACAGATTGGCTCGCATTTTTCCGAAGAAAAGTTCAGATATTACACTGAGGCGTTAAATAATATGTTTCGCGTGACAATAGAAAAATAACAGGTTGTGAAAAACCGTTCAAATTAACAGGGAGGGAATATGAAAACAATTATAGAACCATTCAGAATTAAAACAACAGAGCCTATAAAGCTTACAACAAGAGAAGAACGAGTGCATAAACTTCATAACGCATTTAATAATGTTTTTTTACTCGATGCCGAGGATTGCTGCATTGATCTGTTAACAGACTCCGGTACAGGGGCTATGTCAACTCAACAATGGGCGGCAATGATGCTTGGTGATGAAAGTTATGCAGGTAGCAGGTCATGGAAAAAATTTGAGCAGACTGTTAAAGAGATTACAGGTATTAAGCATATTTTTCCAACACATCAGGGCAGAGCTGCAGAAGGGATTCTCGCCCATGTACTTGTTAAACCGGGCAATTTTATACCCAATAACAGTCACTTTGATACAACCCGGGCTAATATTGAATTTGTTCAAGGGATTGCTGTTAATTTATTGTGTGAAGATGGACTGATTACTGATAAAGATGTCAAATTCAAGGGCAACATGGATGTGGAGAAACTTGAAAAGTTTATCAATGAAAAGGGAAAAGAAAATATTCCTTTTGGTATGGTAACTGTCACGAACAATACCGGGGGGGGGCAACCTGTCTCCATGGGCAATATAAGAGAGGTCAAACAACTTTTTAATAAATTTGATATACCTCTTGTAATTGACGCCTGTAGATTTGCTGAGAATGCCTTTTTTATCAGGCAATGGGAAAAAGGGTATGAAGAGACATCCCTCCTTGATATCGCAAAGGAGATGTTTTCCTATGCGGACGCTGCCACTATGAGTTGTAAAAAAGATGGACTTGCCAATATCGGAGGATTTTTAATCTGCAATGACGATAAATGGGCTGAGCAATTTAAAAATCTTTTAATCCTGAGGGAAGGATTTCCGACTTATGGAGGGCTTGCAGGAAGAGACCTTGAGGCAATCGCTGTCGGTCTGATGGAGGCTTTGGAATATGATTATCAGGTGTATCGCCATGCTACAGTAGAATACCTAAGTGAAAAACTGCTAAAAATAGGAGTCCCCATTGTACGCCCGGCAGGAGGGCATGCCGTCTTTCTGGATGCAGAAAAATGTTTGCCAGATATGGATCCGTTGCTATATCCCGGCATTGGAATTGTGAATTCCTTATATATTGAAGGGGGAGTACGAGGAGTAGAGTTGGGAAGTGTTATGTTTGCTGCGAGAGATAAAGATGGCAAAGAAAGTCCTTCTCCATTAGAACTTGTCCGCCTGGCTTTTCCCAGGCGTGTATATACTCAGAGTCATTTTGACTACCTGGCTGAAGTGATTCAGGAGGTTTGGGAGAACAAAGAAAAAATTCCAGGGTATAAAATTACCTATCAGACTGAGTTCTTAAGGCATTTTACATGCCACCTGGAACCGGTTTCTTAGGTTGTAAAAACCCCGTCAAGTTTTTTATATTGTAATTCTTTGATAGAATGTCTGCAAATTAAAAGAAGTATTTGAATAATGCCCCTGTTGAGTGGTATAGTTGCAGGAATGAAAACAATACAAAAAAAATATCGTGTTGACAGGAAAAATATAGGGTTTATTAAGTTTATTTTTGAAGCATATGACGGCGTAGCTGTCGTTTCTACCGTTGATCCTCAAAAGAATTTATTAATGCTTTCTATTGCTCCGGGTCTTGTCGAAGTTTCAAACATGATTGTTAAGGATCTACAAAAGGATTTTTTATTTGAGGAAGTGCAATGTGATTGAATTTAAAGGCTGGGCATACATGTATACAATTGGTTGCCAGATGAATGTTTACGATTCTGAACGACTTTTATTTATTCTGAATTCCATGGGATATGAAGAGACAAAGGTTTTGGAAGAAGCTGACATAATAGTATGTAACACCTGCACTATAAGGCAGAAAGCTCAAGAAAAAGCATATAGTTTTTTAGGGAGGCTTGGGAAACTCAAGAAAAGTAAACCACACCTCATATCCGTAATTGCGGGTTGTGTCGCCCAACAGGATGGTGCTCAAGCCATTAAAAGACTTCCTTACATTGATATTGTTTTGGGTCCCCAGTCTTTTTCAAGGTTTGCTCAATTGATTGAAAAGGCGCAAGGCGGCAGATCAAATCTTGTATCCACAGAGTCCAGCGATACAATTTTTGAAATAATGCCTAATGTCTCAGGCATTAGCAAGAATGAGATTTCACGGTTTGTTACCATCATGCAGGGATGTGAAAATTTCTGTACGTATTGTGTAGTGCCCTATGTGCGCGGGAAAGAAAAAAGCCGCAATCCTGAAACTATTGTGAAAGAGGTCAAAATACTTGCAGAGTCAGGTATAAAAGAAATTACGCTTCTTGGGCAGAATGTAAATTCCTATGGGATAAAAGAGAAAGATATTTCTTTTGCTGAATTACTGAAAAGAGTCAGCATGGTAGATGCCATTAAAAGAATCCGATTTGCAACATCTCACCCCAAGGACCTTTCTGATGAATTAATATATGCCATAAGAGATATTGAAAAAGTGTGTATGCATCTTCATCTTCCTGTGCAATCAGGGTCCAATAGAATATTAAAAAAGATGAATCGTGGATATACCAAAGAAAATTTTCTTGAAAGAATTGCAAAGTTAAAACAGGAATGCCCTTCAATCGCAATTTCAACTGACCTGATAACAGGATTTCCTTCGGAAACACGAGAAGATTTCCAGGAAACCTTGGATTTAATGAAAACAGTTGAGTTTGACGGCGTTTTTGCTTTTTCATATTCTGATCGGCCCATTGCACCAGCAGTTAAATTTGATGGTAAGGTTGATGAAAAAGAAAAACTTGCAAGACTGAATGAACTTTTTTCAGTTCAGAATTATTATACAGAGAAGAATAATGCTAAACTGATTGGGAAGTTAGAAACAGTATTAGTTGAGGGCGAAAGTAAGAAAAAAATGAAACCACAGGTCACTTTATCAAGTTCATCATCAGATGAAGTTGAGGGCGAAGAAGAAAAACGCCAGATGATGGGAAGAACCGAATCAAATAAAATCGTTCATTTTTCAGGCAATAATATTGAACCTGGTACAATGATTAATGTTAAAATTGAACATGCATACCCCCATTCTTTGTGGGGAGTAATGCAAGGAGTTTCTTAAAGATATGAATAAGGTTAATACAAAAAAGATTGGCAGGAATGATCCCTGTATATGCGGTAGCGGGAAAAAATATAAGAAATGTTGCATGAACGCCGAAAAGAGCAATATGAATTTAAAAGAAAAATATAAAAAAAAGCATAATATTATTTTAAAAGAACCCCATGAAATAGAGGGTATCAAAAAGAGCGGTGAACTACTTCTGTCAATACTTGATAAGGTTGAGAAAATAATAAAACCCGGTGTTACAACTGATATGATCAATGATCTTGTTCACGAAGAGCATGTCAGGGCAGGAGCCATACCAGCTCCTCTGGGTTACAGAGGTTTTCCCAAAAGTGTCTGCACTTCAGTGAATGAGGTTATCTGCCATGGTATACCGGGCGATTTGATATTGAATGATGGGGATATTATTAATGTTGATGTTACGCCTATTCTGAAAAATTATTATGCAGATGCCAGTAAAACATTTTTTGTGGGCACTCCTACTGAAGATGGTCTTAAAATTGTTAATATTGCCAGAGAGTCTCTGAAGAGAGGTGTTGATATGGTACAGCCGGGCGCCACTCTTGGAGATATCGGCTGGGCGATACAGGACTATGCTGAATCTTTGGGATGTTCGGTTGTGCGTGAATTTATTGGTCATGGTGTGGGTATTGAATTCCATGAACAGCCTCAAGTGCTTCATTATGGAAATAGGGGTGAAGGTATAAAGCTTGTACCGGGCATGGTTTTCACCATTGAACCCATGGTAAATTTAGGAGGTAAAGAACTCCACATTTTAGATGATAACTGGACGGCAGTTACAAATGATAAATCATTATCTGCTCAATTTGAGCAGACCATACTTGTCACAGAAACCGGATATGAAAGCCTTACGCCTTTTGAATTGTAAATAGCTTTATGTCAAATTTTATCAGTCAAATTTTAACTTACTTATATTTATTTCTTATAGGAATAACTTCAATATTTTTTTTCCTTGTTGCACTTTTAATAAAGGCTTTCACGTTTCCCTTTGATAAAAAATTGATCGTGTTAAATCTGTTTACATCTTTTTGGTCATCCTGTTATCTATGGTGTGTACCTACATGGAATATTAAAAAAATTGGCAGGGAAAACTTCAGTATTAAAAAAAACTATATTGTTGTTTCAAACCACCAATCCCAGATGGATATTTTTCTCGCCTTCTACCTTTTTCTCCCATTTAGATGGATTTCTAAAAGAGAGGTGTTTAATATTCCTTTTATTGGATGGAATATGCTTTTAAATAAGTATGTAGGGATTAAAAGAGGTGATAAAGAAAGTGTGAAAAAAATGATGAAACAATGTGAGTCTATATTGGCTAGTGGCTGTTCATTGTTTTTCTTCCCCGAAGGAACCAGATCAGATACCGGTAAAGTAAAACCATTTAAACCAGGCGCTTTTATTCTTGCTAAGAAAATGAAAGTAAATATACTCCCTATAATTATACAGGGGACAAGAGACATTCTTCCTAAAAACAGTGCCAGGCTGACATGGAGAGGCAAAATGAATATAAGTGTGCTTGATGAAATAAGCTATAAAGATTTTGATGATAAGTCTCCCGAGCAATCAGCTGAAATGGTGCATGATTTATTTGTTAAAATTTTGGGAGAAAATTGAACCTGTGAAAATGGTTAATAAAGGGATCTGGTTTTTACTGCCTGCCTATCTTATGTGGGGCCTTTCCCCTGTCTTCTGGAAAACTTTAGGTCATGTTTCCCCCTTGGAACTTGTTCTTCATAGAACTATCTGGTCGTTTCTCCTTTTAATAATTATAGTGATATTACAAGGGAGAATGGGCGAGATTAAATCAATCTTTCAACAGAAAAAAGTGCTGCGGAGTCTTTTTTTAACAATGCTCATACTTGGCTCAAACTGGTTTGTTTTTATCTGGGCTGTTAATAATAATCAAATACTTCAGACAAGTCTTGGTTATTACATCAATCCGTTATTTTTTATTTTTCTTGGGATGGTTTTTTTAAAAGAACGTCTGAGAAAGTTGCAACTTATTGCACTGATTTTTGCTAGTGTCGGTGTTATATATTTTTCAGTTTCCATTGGTTCATTTCCATGGATAGCTCTTTTATTGGCTGTATCTTTCGGGATCTACGGACTTGTTCATAAGAAAATTGCTGTTGAGTCCTTACCGGGCTTATGTGTTGAAACCATGTTACTTTCTATCCCGGTGAGTGTATACCTTTTATGGCAGGGTTTTAATGGAGAGGGAGCCTTTTTAAATATAGATTTTAAAACTGATTTCCTTCTTGTCGGGACTTGTATCTTTACAGCATTTCCCTTGCTGTTTTTTACCTCTGGTGCTCGTAGAACTACATTTTCAACTGTTGGATTTATGCAGTATATTGCACCCTCATCTTCTTTTCTTTTAGCAATTTTCCTTTACAAGGAGCCTCTCTCATTTGAGAAACTTTTTACTTTTGTGATGATATGGATCGCTCTTTTATTTTATACCATTGATTTGGTAAAGCATCACAAAGCAAATACCTAAGCCTTATTTCTAATTTCCGGAAACTTTGCAATAAAAATAAGAGTGGTAAGTGGTAAAAAAGCAGTGCAAAAAAGAACAGATTCAAGGCCGTACATATCGGCAAGTATTCCAATAAATGGTGATATAGCCCCGCCCAATCCATAAGCAAACCCCATCATTAAACTTGAAACCATTGAACGGCTTTTAGGTGCTAGTTTTTGGGCCATGGCAACACCAAGGGGCATTGAAGCCAGTACTGAAAATCCTGCCAGAAAAGCGCCCAGATAAACAAAATTCCCCGGCAGATAAAGATATAGTAAAAGTGTAGGAAGCATTAGTGCATGGGATAGAAAAAATATTTTTTTAAAACCAATTTTATCTGAGACATAACCGCCGATTAGGCCGCTAAGTGTACCTGCAAAAATGAACATTGCAACTATAAATCCAATGGATATAAGTCCATGCCCATTATTTGAAAGATGTATGGGCATAAATGTTATAAAAGTTTGTCCGGTAACTGCTCTTAGAAACATCACAAGCCAGATCAGGAAAATAGGTTTTTTGACATCTCCCAGAGTCTCTTTTAGAGAATTTAAGAAACCGGAACTCTTTAGTTTTTCACTTGTTGGAGCAGGTAATGTTTTAAAGAAATATAGAAAAAGAATAAATCCAAATATCATTGTGTAGGGCATTTTTTCAAGAGAAAATCGTGTAACATACCATGCTATAAATATGGGGCCGATTGCAAAGGCGAAAGTCCCGCCCGTATTAAAAATAGAAAGGCTGAAGCTTGTTTTTTGACCACTGTAAAGGGGAATCATGCCGGTTGTAGAAGGGTGAAACATGGAAGACCCAATGGAACCTAATGAAAGAACAACAATTAAAAGAATAAAATTTGGTGAAATTCCTGAAAGAGGTATAAAGAAAAATACACAAAATAGTCCACCCAGAATGAAAAATCGGGTTTCATACCTGTCAGCATAATAGCCAACACAGGGTTGCACTACAAAAGCCAGGAGTCTTACTATTCCGGTCATAAGTCCTACCTGGGCAAGCGACAGCGATAATTTATCAACAAATTCGGGGATCAGTGGTGTGATAAAAGACGAGTATAAATCACCTGTAAAGTGAACAAGGGTTAATGCAAAAATGATTTTATAGTTCATACATCATTTTGCTTTATTTTTTAACAATGCAATTTTTGCTTTGTAATTATCTGCATTAAAAATATATGAACCTGCTACAAAAGAGGTGGCACCTGCGTTATATATATCATAAATAGTTGAGTCATTTACGCCACCGTCTACCTGAATAATCAGGTCAGGGTTTTTTTGTTCTTTCATGGAGGCAAGCTGCTCAATTTTTCGGATACTGGATTTGATAAATTTTTGCCCGCCAAATCCGGGGTTTACACTCATGACAAGAATAAAATCAATCTCTTCCATTATCCATTCAACTGACTCCACTGGAGTGGCAGGATTAAGGGCAACTCCTGCTTTGACATTTTCATTTTTAATCATCTGAATTGTTCTGTGAAGATGTGTGCATGCTTCGGCATGTACAGAAATAAGATCTGCACCTGCTTTGATAAAAGCCGGGATAATCAGGTCAGGCTTTTCAATCATTAAGTGAACATCTAAGGGTAAATCAGTTGTTTTTTTGCATGCCTCTACAATTATTGGGCCATAGGTTATAGTTGGTACAAAATGCCCATCCATAACATCGATATGTATCCAGTCAGCTCCTCCATTCTCCACATCTTTGATTTCTTGGCCAAGAATTGTAAAGTCAGCAGAAAGGATAGATGGTGCTATTATTGTCATTGTTCTTCTCCCGGGTTGGCCCTGGTTTTCCAGGGGTTGATTATGTGAGTTTTAACCAGTTCAGCATCTATATATATATTAACTTTTGTCATAATGCCGCCAGGCACGAGAGCATATATGTTCTCCGGGCCCGGGCTATATCTATCAACAAGGTTTAGATCAAAGCCATACATATCAGAAGTGATTCTTACATGTTTTTTAAGAAATCCTGTTTTTAGTTCATGATGTATCAATACAACACTTTCAAGTGTTTTTGGGTCCAGGATCTGTCCCTGTTTTCCCCTGTTTACAACCAGCGATATCCTGGTTTCTTTTGTTACAATGTTTCCTGCTTCAGGAGTCTGCTTAATAATTACATTGTGGGGCAGGGTAATTAGATTATCCGATCCAATTTCAGCGATATTAAGTTTGTTCGTATTCATTATGTTTTTTGCATTTCCCAGGGGCAGGGCATATAAATCAGGCATGGCATATTTTTGCATTTTTTTTCCTGCACTGACGAGAAGATTGACCTTTGAATGGCGAACTTGATCAGAATATGCGTCCGGGTTTTGAGAGAGAATCTGATTTTTAGGCATATTTTTAGAAAATGTTTTTGAAATAAATCCTGTTTGAAGTTCATTGTTCTCAATAAGAATTTTGGCGTCATTGATAGACATATGTCTGAGATCCGGCACACTGATTAATTTTTTTCCTTTAGAAATATAAATAATAACATCTCTGCCTTTTTTGATAACAGAGCCTGGTTCGGGGTCCTGGGATATGACATGATATCTCGGACATTGTTTATTATACTCTGTTCCATATAGCCTGGGGTTTAAATCCAGAGCTGTCAGGGTTTCTAAAACATATATTATATTTTTGCCTTTTAGATCAGGCAGTACAACTTCTTTTGAGTTGGAAGAAACAAGAATAACAGCAATGTAGGTTCCGATTCCTGTTGCTGCAAAAGCGGAAAAAAAAATAAAAAGATATTTAAGTATCGGTTTCATTTTTTTTATCTTATTTCTTTTTTATTAGCCTTGCCACAAAAAAACCATCCATAAAAGGAGCATAAGGGAAACTTTTAAAAAATCCCTGGTCAGTAAAAAAGGGTTTGCTTAACGTTTTTTCTGTATCTCCAAGTGATATGTCTGCTAAATTTTTATCAACTATAAATTCTTTGTTCTGCTCAAGAAAACTTTTAATCACTTGCTCATTTTCTTCTGTTTCTAATGAGCATACAGAATAAAGAAGATATCCTCCAGGTTTTACAAAATCTGCAGCCTTTAAAAGTATTCTTTTCTGTTTGGCAGCCAGTCTTTTAATGTCTTTATGGGTCTTATTCCATTTCGCATCAGGGTTTCTTCTGAGAACACCAAGCCCTGAGCAAGGGGCATCAACAAAGACTCTGTCAAACGCTTTTTTAAAGGATTTGTCCTCATATCTTAAAATATCTGTCTGTTTTGTTTCAACTATTTTTAAATTAAGCCTTTTAATTTCTTTATCAAGATTAAAAAGCCTTTGACTACTGGTATCTATTGCAAATATTTTACCCTGATTTAACATTAATTGGGCTATATGGGCAGTTTTCCCGCCATTGCCTGCACAGGCATCAAGTATATTTTCTCCGGGCTGCGGTTCGAGCAATATTGTTGTAATCTGGGCAGCCTGATCCTGAACCTGGAATAAACCCTCGGTAAAACTTTCAAATAAATGGATAGGTCTGGAAGGATTTGTAAATGATATCCCATCCCGGGCATATTGAGTAAAGCAGGCATTTTTAACATCATTCTCAATAAGTTTAAAAAGAGTGTCTCTGTCAGTCTTAAGCGTGTTGGCCCTTATTGTGATAACGGGAACACTATTAATGGTATCGCATAATTGTAAAGTACTCTCGAATCCATGTTGTTTGATCCATCTTTTTATAAGCCATAAAGGCATTGATTTCTCAATAGATATAAAAAGATCAGGGTCTTTTAGTTTATCCGGGGGCTGGACATCTATATAATTTTTTGAAGCTTTTCGTAAAACTGCATTGGTAAAGTTTGCAGCTCCCCGGCCTGAAATAATTTTGACCATATTCACAGCAGTATTAACCGCAGCCGAAGTGGGAATTTTATCCATAAACATGATCTGAAAGAGAGCAATTCTAATTGCCCAGATAACAGAAGGGTCAATTTCTTTAATCTTTTTATTGGAAAAGGGCCTGATCGTCCAATCCAGTTTTTCCCGGAACCTTAATGTACCGAAAATAATTGAGTTGGCAAGAGCTCTGTCCTTTTTTGAAAGTTTTTCAAGGTTTTTAGAAAATTTATTAAGACTCTGGTCAAGTACAACTCTGTTTTTTTCTGAGTCTGTCAGAATGGTCAGCGCAATATGGCGGGCATCAGGAGTCATTATTATTAAATTGTGTACCTCTCTCAAGTTTATGGCCTCTTAGGAACTCTTCAGCTTTAAGGTGTTTACCAGATTTTCCCATTAATTCAAGAATTCTGATTGCACCATTACCGGTTGCAACACGTATTTCACCATATTGATGCTCTGTGATTGTACCTGGTGAAAAAATGTGTGCCGGAGATTCCGTTTCAATCTGGCATTTATTGGGTTGAATTATCTCAGTTTTAAAAATTTTAAGTGCCTTTCCATTCCAATATGTAAATGCGCCCGGCCATGGAGTCATTGCCCGGACTTTGGCGCAAATTTTTTCACTGGTTTCTTCCCATAAAATCATGCCATCACTTTTCTTTAACATGGGTGCGTAAGTCGCAATTTCATGGTTTTGGGGAGTCGGAATTAAAGAGTTTTTAGAAAGAGCATCAAGGGTTGCACAGATAAGATCACCGCCTATTTTGGAAAGTCTGTCATGGAGTGTCTCAAAAGTTTCATCCGGTGCTATATCCGTTTTAGTTAAAAGTAGAATATCACCAGTATCAAGTGCTTCACCCATAACCATGGTTGTTATACCTGTGATTTTATCCATATTGGATATCGCTGCCTGAATGGGTGCAGAGCCTCTGTAATAAGGGAGAAGAGAAGCATGTATATTAACAGGATAGATTGCAGGTATGCTGAGTATTTCTTTAGACAGTTTTTGCCCAAAGGCTACAACAACAAACAAATCAGGTTTTAAAGATTTTATTATATTTATAACTTCAGGAGTATTAATGTCTTTTGGTTGAAGTACTTCAATACTCAAATCCTGAGCAGCCTTTTTTACAGGCGTCGGTGTGGTTTTTCTACCCCGGCCTTTTGGTCTGTCAGGCTGCGTTATTACAAGGCTGATCGTATTGTCAGAGTCAGCTATTGCTTTGAGTGCCTGAACAGAAAAATCAGGTGTGCCCATGAAGATTATATTGAAATTATTTTTCACTTTCTTTTTGTTTTTTTGCAATCCTTTTTTTATACATTTGTCTTTTAAGAAGGCTTATTCTCTCAAAAAATAAAACACCGTCAAGGTGATCAATTTCATGCTGCATGATCACAGCTTTAATGCCCTGGGCTTCAAATTCTAGGGGTTGGCCTTCCGTATCTATGGCCTTAACAACAACATTTTCATATCTCTTAACATTGGAGGTCAAATCCGGTACGCTTAAGCAACCTTCATTTTCTGAAACAATATTGCCGGTTTTTTTAATAATTTCAGGGTTGATAAGTCCTTTGAATTCTTTTTCAGGTTCCTCTTTAGAATTTTGCTGAGAGTTGGCCCCGGTATCAAAAACGATAATTCTTTTATTCACCCCGACCTGGGGAGCAGCAAGCCCGACTCCGGGAGCTGCAAACATGGTTTCACCCATATTGTCAATCAGGGATAAGAGTTCCTGATCAATTTTATTGTCAATGATGATCACTTCTTCTGAAGGTTCTAATAAAGATTTTTCAGGGTATTTAAGAATATTAAGAATGGTCACTCTTCATGACTCCTTTCAATATTTCTTTTGTTTTTTCAATGTCTTTGGTTATTTGAAGGGATAAATCTTTAATATCAGAAAATTTCTTTTCATCTCTTAATCGTTCTATAATGTTCACACGGATTCTGGTATCGTAGATATCAGAGGAAAATCCGTCAAGTATATGAACTTCAATGGTAAACATATGATCTTCAAATGTAGGGCTGTAACCAATATTGGCCACCCCGCTAAATTTGCCTTTGGTACACTCTACTTCTACAGCATAAACACCAAATTTGGGGCATAATTCATCGTGAAGCTTGATGTTGGCCGTAGGGAACCCAAGCTGGCTTCCGCCCCTGTTGCGCCCTTTAATAACCTTTCCCCTTATTTGGTAAAATCTTCCCAGATATTCAGGTATATCTTTAACTTGCCCATCCATAACAAGTTTTCGAATTTTGGTACTGCTGACCCTTTCATTACTGGTTTTAGTATCATTGATCCAGTCAGGAACTAAAACAGAAAATCCTGCTTTCTTACCTTCAGTTTTTAAAAGGGATATGTCTCCTTTACGGTTTTTACCAAAAAGTGTATCAGGTCCTACAATTATTGCTTTCATACCCAGCCTGGCCAGAAGAAAATTGTAAATAAAATCTTTTGGCGGTGTCTGGGCAAATTCCTTAGTAAAGGGAAGGCATAGCAGATAATCAATTTTGGCAAGTTTTATAAGCTCTATTTTTTGATCCCGTCGGGTTATCAGTGGTGGGCCGGACTGCCCAAGAGCCCTCAAAGGATGGGGGTCAAATGTTATAACAATAGATATTCCCTTGATTTCTTTTGCTTTTTTAATGGCCTGGTGGAAAATAGCCTGGTGGCCCTTGTGTACGCCATCAAAGTTTCCAATGGTTATTACACTGTTATTTAACGGCTCTTTTATATCTTCTATGTTTTCTATTAATTTCATTATATCCCTAAAATAAACTTTAATTTCTGTTATGCAAGGCCTTTGATTTAAGTGAACTTGATAAAAGTTTAGAACATTTATATATACGTTATTAGGCATCTGAAATCAATATTTTATTTTGAATCAAGTCTGTTACAAAGGGGCTTGCAATCTGATGAGCCTATTTTTAAAAGCACTGTCGCAAGATTTATCTATACTATATACTACCCTGCACCTTGCATTTTGAACAAATATCTGGTTTCATAACTATCAACAGTGTTTAAGTTAATTTAAATAGCTTAAGGGAAATTATGGCTATATATGATTTGTTTTCCAGGAGGCAGAAAAGACAGCAAGGTGATTTACCTGATGTCTATTCCTATGATGATATCCCTAATGCCCTTAGAGTTCAAATCATTCATATTTGGGATGACGCTTTGGG
>Ga0307988_1000539_pt1 | contig 25858 bp, 12 predicted proteins | sample EllFjometagen183_FD_203166 | JGI IMG/M metagenome (GOLD analysis project Ga0307988, IMG submission 203166) | Marine microbial communities from Ellis Fjord, Antarctic Ocean - #183 | ecosystem: Environmental > Aquatic > Marine > Unclassified | place: Southern Ocean | collected 2014-10-08 | reverse complement strand
ACCAACTCGACTTAATAAAAATTGAAGGAGCAAGCGAAAAACAGAAAGAGATTTTTTATACTTCGATGTATCACGCACAAATTGATCCTCGTGATTTTACCGATGTTGACGGCCGGTTTTATTTAAAAGAATCAGGAATAAACGAAGCCGCCGATTTTAACTACCGAACTATTTTTAGCGGCTGGGATGCTTTCCGAAGTCATATTCCGTTGCTCACGATAATCGATCCAAACTCGGTGAATGAATTGGTTAACTCGCTAATTGCAAAAGGCAACGATGGCGGATTGGGATTTCCCAAATGGGAAATTGCTGGTTGCTATTCCAACTGCATGTTGGGCGACCCGGCGCTCCCCGTAATTCTGGATGCATGGAAAAAGGGAATTCGTGGCTACGATTTGAAAAAAGCCTACGAAATTGGGAAACAAACTTCGCTGGGACCAAATACAATTCGCAACGGTTGGGAAAATTATAACGAAAAAGGATTTGTTGCCTGCGATCCGGTTCCGGCAAGATGGAACGGATATTACAAAGGCGTTTCTGCAACGCTCGAAAACTGTTATGCCGATTGGTGCATCAGTCAAATTGCAATAGAGTTGGGCGATAAAAATGGTGAGAAATTATTTTCAGAAAGAGCAAATTATTACAATAATATTTATGATTCGGAAGTTGGGTTTTTCCGTGGAAAATATAAAAACGGTGACTGGATTCCGTGGGAAGGCGAATTGGTTTTCAAACAGGGAAACATCGAAAGTAATCCGCTGCAACAAATGTGGTTTGTTCCACACGATATTTCGGGATTAAAATCGTTAATTGGCGAAGAACGTTTTTTAACTGAACTTGAAAATATGTTTGAACAAACTCCTTCCGATTTTCCTTTTAACGAATTTTACAATCACGCCAACGAGCCAGTTCATCACGTTCCGTATTTATTTAATTTCACAAAAAAACCGTGGTTAACACAAAAATGGGTGCGCAAAATTTTGGAAAATGCATACGATGTTGGTCCGTACGGAATTATGGGTAACGACGATGTGGGCCAAATGTCGGCCTGGTATATTTTAAGTGCGATTGGATTTCATCCGGTTTGTCAGGGAGATAATAAATATATGTTGGGAAGCCCGCTGTTTTCTAAAGTTGAAATAAAACTCGACCCTAATTATTATAAAGGCAGAATATTTACAATTGTTGCAAAAAACAATTCGGTTGAAAATGTTTATGTACAAAAGGTTTTGCTGAATGGAAAGGAAATTAAACGCCCCTATATTTTTCATGAAGAAATTACAAATGGTGGCGAACTTGAATTTGAAATGGGAAATATTCCCAACAAAAAATTGTATAATAACTAATGTGTTCTATGTGCCTATGTGTTTCAATTAAATACCACAATAGCCACATAGAGCACAATAGAAAAAGGAATATTATGAATACAACACGTTACATTTTTTTAATCATCATCGCAATTCTTGCAAGTTTTACCAATTCCAATGCCCAAAAAGAAAAATCTAAAAAGCCTAATATTTTAATCATTCAACCCGACCAACATCGAGCTGATGTAATGGGTTGCGCCGGAAATAATATGGTTAAAACGCCCAATCTCGATAATCTGGCAGCTGGTGGAGTTCGTTTTACAAACGCTGCAAGTGCATCTCCGGTTTGTTGTCCTTTTAGAGCAACCATGCAAACCGGTTTGTACATTCATGAACATGGTGTTTACGAAAATGGCATTCAATTGAATTATGATTTTAAAAGTATTGCTGAAATTTTTGTGGAAAATGGCTATGAAACCGGATACATTGGAAAGTGGCATTTAGACGGGTTTTTACCTGATGATGAAAATGGAGTTGGCGGTTTTATTGAACCCGGCGCTCCTCGTCAAGGTTGGCAGGAATGGTACGGATACGAAAAATCGCACGAGTTTTTAGATGTGTGGAAATACAATGAAAACAAAGAAAAAGTTCCTGTGGAAGGTTACGATTGGGAACCTACCTGGCACACCGATATGACTTTGGATTTTATAAAAAGGAAAACGGAAGAAAACAAACCATGGTGTTATTATGTTGCTTACGGACCGCCACATAAACCAGAGCAATGTTTACCTGAATTTCTGGAAATGTACGACCCCGATGCATTTGATTTGCCGCCCGATGCAGAGAAATACATGAAAGCTGAACAGAAACAAGAATTGCGAAAAGTACTTCAAATGTATTATGCACAGGTAACTGCAATTGATTACGAAATTGGCCGCTTACAAAAAGGGTTAAAAGAATTGGCTGTTGACGACAATACAATTATAATTTATGTGAGCGACCACGGCGATGTTTTGGGTAGCAACAATCGCGAAATCGTTAAAAAATACATCGAAACTAATCGTAATTTAAACAACACCATTCGTACCAAAGGAAAGTCATTTTCAACAGCTTTTAGGATTCCATTTATTGTTTCAGCACCAAATTTAAAAGTTCAAGGATTAGAAACTGATGCCTTGGTAAGCAGTGTCGATTTGGTTCCAACGATCCTCGATTTAGCAGGGATTGAAATCCCGGAGTATATGCAGGGAACAAGCATGGCAGATTGGACTACCGAAGGAGATGGGCCAAAACAACCCTACATTTATTTAGGTTTGCACAACAATAAAAATGCATGGCGTGCGGTTTGGGATGGAAAATACATGCTTTCAATGCTCGATTACAAACTTTTTTACGATCTTGAAAAAGACCCGTTTGAAACGAATAATCTTTTTGCAAATCCTGATTCTGAAGAGAAAAGAAAGGAGTACGAAGTAAAATTAATTGATCTGGCAGAAAAAACTGGAGACCCGATTTTGCCAAGGTTAAAAGAAGAAATTACAAATTAGTTTCATTAATCTGTTTCTACTTGATAGGTAAACAATGGCAAAAATATTTTAATTCATACTTTTTGCCTGTTTTATTAAGGTGCAAAATTCATTTCCAGATTTCCACATCTAAAGTTCTTGTAAACATAAGTTTATTTATTTTCTTTTTTCGCCATTTAGTGCAACCCTTTAGCAATGTATGCGTAAATGGTTAGATGTATAGAGCCGATAAAAGATAATACTTAGCACTTTAAAAACTCAATAAATATTTATTAAAAAAAAGTATTGAAGTAAAACACTCTGTACAACAAAATATTGTAAACAGTATATTCTATCACCAAATTGAATTTCAAATTTACTAAACCATTTTGCCTATGAATGAACTCAATTTCTGAGAATACTTAAAACAATTCTTTTCTCAGAATCAAAAATTCAACATCACTTTTAAATATTAAACTTTAACCTAAAAAATTATGAAAGAAATCGTTCATTTTGTCTTTGGGACAAAACATGCAGGTTTGCTGCATAAATTACTCTTGGTATCGAGAATAACGATCTTCCTGCTACTATTTTTTACAATAGAGGGAATGGGAGTTGATACTTATTCTCAAGCATCAAATGGTACTCTGAATATCGAAAATTCAGATAATAATTCCACTCAGCAAAACAATGCAGTTAATGGAAAAATAACCGATTCGGGAGGAATTCCACTTCCAGGTGTTACCGTTATTATAAAAGGTACAACAACCGGATCTGTCTCCAATGTGGATGGCAACTACGAAGTATCTGCAAATTCAGGCGATATTTTAGTTTTCTCGTTTATTGGAATGAAAACGTTTGAAGTTACAGTTGGCAACCTAACCGAAATTAACGTGACATTGGAAACCGATTTTATTGGGATTGACGAAGTTGTTACTATTGGTTATGGTACACAAAAAAGAGAAGACTTAACAGGTTCAATTGTTAGTGGTGATATAGAAGCTGTGCAAGAGCAGTCTAATTTATCGCTGATGGAAGGATTACTTGGATCTGTACCCGGATTGAATATCGAACAAACTGATGAAGCAGGAGAGGATCCGGATATTTCTATCAGGGGTCAATCCACACTTTCCGGAGAAACAGGTCCTTTAATTGTTGTGGATGGCGTAATTTACAGGGGATCATTAATAGATATTAATCCAAATGATATAAAATCGGTAGATATCCTGCGAGATGCCAGTTCAAAAGCAATATATGGATCTCAGGCATCAAATGGAGTTATTCAAATTGTAACAACCGGAGGCAAAGGACAACCCAGTATTAAATACAGCGGCCGGTTTTCTCTGCAACGACCTCATCATGAAATTAGAGCAGAAATGGATGGTGATAAGTTTATGGAGAAAATTGAGCATTCTGACATACTTCAAAGCAGGACAGAAGAATCAGGTTACCTTGTACGAAATCCAGATTGGACAGAAACAACCAATTTTAAAACAAACCACGAAATTACTCAGTTTGAACTGGGACGGACCTATGATTGGTATGATGGTCTCACCACCGATAATCCGTACACCATCAGCCACAACGTCTCTGTTTCCAACTCAACAGAAAGAAGTAACTTCTTTGGTTCCATCGGTTATACCGAGCAGGATGGCCATATGATTGATGAGTTTTATGAACGAATTAACGGAAGGTTTAATTTCTCCAGTTCACTTACCGACTGGTTTAAACTGGATTTTCAGAGTTTTGTAACCATTAGTGAATGGGGACCACAAATTTTGGGAACCAGTGACAGGTTTATCGAACCCTTTGCTACTCCGTATGACGAAAACGGCGAAATAGTGCAGCGTCCGTATGGTAATCCAATAAATCCACTAATTGAAATTGAAGCAGAGAATGAAGATAAACGTTTGAATTTGGGTGCAAACATTACCGCGAATGTATTTTTACCAGTTAAGGGTTTGAAATACCAAATGCGTTTTGGGAATAATTATTTAACCACGCAAGAAAACTACTTTGCTTCTTATGGCAATAGTTTTACCGGACGGGGATACAAAGAGCACCAATCTAATTATACTTTGAGTCTCGATAATATTTTAACCTACACCCGGCTGTTTAATCAAATCCATCAGGTAGATGTAACATTATTATACGGAATTGAAAAAAGAGAAAATGAATATACATATGCAGAAGGAGCAAATTTTGCCAATCACGTGCTCGGTTTCGACCTGCTGCAGGCAGCTGATGCAGCGCTTCAGGCTGTAGAGTCAGGAGGCTGGGTAGAATCAAGCTTGTACAATATGGGAAGAATCTCATATAAATTAAAGGACAAGTACCTGGTAAATGCTACTATGAGGCGTGATGGTTTTTCAGGATTCAGTAAAGAAAATAAATTTGGTTATTTCCCTTCACTGGCTCTGGGTTGGGTTATTTCTGAAGAATCTTTTCTTAAATCAAAAATCAGCTGGCTCGATCGCTTAAAAATAAGGGCATCCTATGGTGCAACCGGAAACCGGACCATTGGTCGTTATCAAACCCTTGCAAAGGTAAACGGAACATCCGGTTACGTTGCCGGCGATGGTTCATCAATTTATTCACAATGGATTAGTGATTTGGCTAGTCCGAATTTAAGATGGGAAACCACAACCGGAGTGAATTTGGGAATTGATTTCAGGTTACTGGACAGCAGGCTGAATGGTTCCATAGATTATTACAACAACAATACGACAGATCTGCTTTATGAAGTTGATATTCCCGCAATTAGCAGGTACGAAGTTTTTCCCGACAATCTTGGGAAAATACACAACCACGGAATGGAAATGCAACTTACTTCCATTAATATCCGCAGCTCAGATTTAAGCTGGACCACTAGTTTTATTTTTTCAATGGACAGGGATGAAATCAAAGAACTACTTGGATTTGATCTCGATGGCGATGGAATAGAAGATGATTTAATTTCGGAAGGATTGTTTATCAATGAATCGCTGGGTGCCCTTTACGATTTTGAAATTGATGGAATATGGCAACTCGGCGAGGATATTCCTGGAGGTTACGAATTTGGTTCTTACCGGGTTGTTGACATGAATGGGGATGGAGAAATAATTCCGGGAGATGATAAAATAATACTCGGTAATGCAGAACCTTCGTACCGCTTCTCGATAAACAATGTTGTAAACTACAAAAACTGGACCTTACGTCTTTTTATTAATTCTGAACAAGGAGGAAAAAATTGGTTTCTTGGAGAGGACACAATGTATGGCTTCTCTATTCTTAATAGCGAAACCCACTTTAATCAGGCATTTTTCCAGGGAGCTGATTACTGGACTCCCGAAAATCCGAATTCAAGATACCAGCGTCCCGGAATAAAAGGTTCAGACGGTATTGCAGGTACCAGATATACTTCACGAAGCTATATTCGCGTAAGAGATTTATCACTTTCCTACCGTTTTACTACAAATCAAATTAATTTTGTTAAAGACATTAAATTGATATTGAGTGGCCGAAATCTGTTCACTATTACGGACTGGCCGGGCTGGGATCCTGACACTGGTGCTGGACTTACACGTAGTGGCAGGCCGGTTATGGAGAGTTATTCATTTGGAATTGATGTAACCTTTTAAAAATTGAGACTATGAACATAAAATATATATATTTCCAAAGAATTCTAATGAAAAAATTAATAAGATCTTTATTGTTGATCTTTTGTTTTTCATTGATTATTTCCTCTTGCAATGAAGAAAATTTTCTAAAGACCGAACCCGTGGATTTTTACAGTCCTGAAAATTCTTACATCACCAGTGCCAATTATGAAGCAGCCATAGTAAATCTTTACGCACGTGTTAGAGATGAATTTTTCAGCAGTGATGGTCATCGAGATTTTCCTTCAGCAGCCATTCAGGCCACTGACGTTTGTTACCAACACAAAAATTATGGTTTCACAACAGATATGAGTACTGTGCTGTTGTCAACTACGGATGCGGTTTATCGGGCTCTCTGGGAACCGGCTTACCGTATTATTTACGATGCCAATGCTATAATTGAACGATCTGCATCGGACGAAAATGAGTTAACAGCTGAAGAAAAAACATATTTTGCAGCAGAAGCTAAATTTTTTCGCGGCTATATGTTTAAAATGCTGGCCAATTTGTACGGAAACGTTCCTATTGTATTGGAAGAAACAAACTCTCCCAAAAGAGATTATGTAAGTGCTCCCAGGGCAGAAGTTTACCAGCAAGCAGCAGCTGATCTAAAAGATGCGGCAGACAATTTGAGTGATATTGATGACGTGTCCGACTCCCGGATCAGCCGGCTGGCAGCACTACATCTTTTATCAGAAGTGTACATTTCTCTGGAACAGTGGCAGGATGCAATCAATGCTGCTTCAGCAGTAATCGATCATTCTTCAACAGCATTGATGACAGAACGGTTTGGGAATCAAAAAAATGATAAAGCCTGGCCCACCCAGGGAAATTATGACACAGATGTTTTCTGGGATCTATTTTGCCAGGGAAACCAAAACCGGTCTGAAGGCAACAACGAAGCAATTTGGGTATTGCAGTTTGAATACCTTATACCAGGTGGAGGCGCCAGTTATGGAGGACCGGAACTGGAAAGATGTTTTGCTCCACGTGCCTGGCAGGCAAAGGTTAAAAACGATGACGGTTCCTCTAAACCAATTGTTAAAAAACCAAATGCTTATGTCGCCGGCAGGAGTTCCGGTTTTGTAAGGCCTACTCACTTTTTCTTTGAAACCATTTGGAACAGAAGTGGATATGACGAGGATATCAGAAATTCATCCTGCAACATTGTAAGGGATTTTATTATCCGGAATCCGGATAGTGACTACGACGGGAAATGGGTTTTTGCAGACAATACGCCTATCCTCATGAAGAGTGTGAATGATACCACACGGAATATGTATCCATGGATTACAAAAACATCCACCCCAGGAAAACAACCGGCAGAAGCATTCCTGGAAGACCAAACAATTGAGGGAGCTTTGTCATGGAGCCATGTTGCTTTCAGAGACGTTTATGCAATAAGATTAGCAGAAACATATCTTTTGAGGGCAGAAGCTTATTTGGGTATGGGAGATAAGCAAAAAGCAGCAGATGACATTAACGTTGTTCGCAGTAGGGCTGAAGCACCGCCTGTAGATGCAAACCAAGTTGATATTGATTATATACTCGATGAAAGAGCAAGAGAACTAATTCTCGAAGAATTTCGTTTATTAACACTAACCAGATTAGGTAAACTCGTTGAACGAGCACGAAAATACAACGGGATAAACGGTGTAACCTATCAGGATCATAATAATTTATGGCCGATACCGTATAGCGAAATTGAGAAAAACCTGGAAGGTGACTTACAACAAAATCCAGGCTATAATTAATCTTTCATTTTAAATAAACGGGCAACAAATTTGTTGCCCGTTTATTTTTTAATTTAACCCCAAATATTATTCTGAATTATTAAATTTGAAGAAATTTACTAAACCAATTTCAAATGAAAAAGCCATTATTCCTTTTGCTTCTGATTATATCCTTTATTTTTAATTCTTGTCAGGAAAAAAAATCAAAGGAATTAGAAGAGTCCAATTCAAAACCCAACATCATTTTAATTAGTGCCGACGATTTGGGCTGGTCGGACATTGGTTGCTACGGCAGCGAAGTTCTCACTCCTAACCTCGATAAATTGGGTGAAGGCGGAATGCGATTTACAAGATTTCATAACACCTCAAAATGTTTCCCATCGCGGGCATGTTTGTTAACCGGCGTTTATGCCCAGCAAAATAATTATCATCGCACTCACCGAAATCCGATTTCAAATGCCGTTACTTTGGGCGAAGTGCTCCAAACTGCCGGGTACAGAACACTTTGGTCGGGAAAACACCATGGTTTGGAAAATCCATACACACGCGGTTTCGACCGATATTATGGGTTAAAAGATGGTGCCTGCAATTTCTTTAATCCTGGCGACCAGCGTCCCGGCGAAGGCGCACCTGCACGAAAAGGCCAACCAGGAAATAAAACGGTTCGTTCGTGGTGCATCGACAGCGTAATGTACAATCCTTATACACCAGTTGAAAAAGATTTTTATACCACCGACTATTTTACCAATTACGCGGTTGACTGGTTGGAAGAATACAAAAATGAAGAAAAACCATTCTTTTTATACCTGGCTTACACAGCGCCTCACGACCCATTAATGGCGTGGCCCGATGACATTGCAAAATACAAAGGAAAGTACGATGAAGGTTACGAAAAAACCAGAATCGCCCGTTATCAGAAACAACTTGAAATGGGTTTGATTGACGAAAAATATCAACTTTCGGAAGCCACTTTTAATAATTGGGATGAATTGAGCGATTCCATTAAAATCGATGAAATCAAAAAAATGGAAGTTTATGCAGCAATGATTGACCGACTGGATCAAAATATCGGGAGAATTTTGTCGAAACTCAAAGAAGTTGGGAAAGATGAAAATACGCTAATCATGTTTGTTTCCGACAACGGAGCTTCATCTGAAATGGTAAACATAAAAGATGATTATGGCGAAATTGGAACAATGACACGCTGGTCGTCGCTGGGAGGTAGTTGGGCAAACGTTGGAAACACGCCGTTTAGATACTACAAAAACTTTAGTTTCGAAGGTGGAATAAATACACCTTTAATTGCTTACTGGCCGGGAAAAATTAAACCAAAAACATTTACCGAATTCCCGGGCCACATTATGGATTTTATGGCAACAGTGGTTGAAATAACCGGAGCAGAATACCCCACTGAATTTAACAACCAACAAATTACACCCATGCAAGGACAAAGTTTGCTTCCCGTTTTTACAGGTGAAAATATTGAAAGAGAAAATCCTATTTTTTGGGAATGGCGGCGCGGACAGGCAGTTTATTCCGATGGATTTAAAATTGTAAAAGAAGGACAAAACAATCCTTTTGAACTCTACAATCTTGAAATAGACCCAACTGAAACCAATAATTTAGCAGCTGAAAATCCTGATAAATTAAAAGAACTTGAACAACAATTTAACAATTGGAAATCGACTTTGCCCGACTTTTCAAAATAGCAATTAATAAAAACTATAAAAATGAATTCAATTTTAAAAAAATTATTTTTTGTTGCCATATTATTTGCAACAATATTTCCTTCGTGTAATTCCTTAAAAGAAACCGAGGGTCCATATTTTGGGAATGGTTTTCATAATGGCTGGGCCGACCAAACTTCAATCGTTCTTTGGACACGTTTAACACAAACTCCGGAAGGAAATGTTGATGGCACACCATTTATAGAAATTTCATCGAAAGAACATAAAGCACTCGACAAGGAAGGAAATGCCGAAAAGATTCACAGTGCACAAATTCCCGAGGGCTTAACTTTAAACGATATGCTTGGCGCGTGCCCGGGAAAAGCCGGCGAGGTTAAACTTGTTTATTATCCATTGACCAATTCAGAAAATAAAATTGAAACCGAATGGATTGCAGTGGATAACAATAAAAATTTCACCAAACAATGGAAGCTGGAAAATCTTTCACCCAACACAAAATATGTGGTTGAAATGGAAGCGCGGATGGATTCAAAATCGAGGGTTTCCGACAAAATCGAGGGTGCATTCAGAACTCCTCCAACTGCTGAAAATGAAGACGAAATTGAATTTTGCGTGGTTACCTGTCACGATTACATCAGAAAAGATGCGCCCGGCGGACATAAAATTTACACTGCAATGATGGATATTTTTCCCGACTTTTATGTGCACACCGGCGACATTGAATATTACGACAAACCACTCCCGTACGCAATGACCGAAGAAATGATGTACTTTAAATGGGACAGGCTTTTTGCTTTGCCTTTGCAACGAAATTTCTGGTCGCAGGTAACAACCTATTTTATGAAAGACGACCACGACGCACTTAAAAACGATGCCTGGCCGGGAATGAAATACGGACCAGTTACATGGGAGCGCGGACTTGAAATTTTCGACAAAGAGCAATTTCCGTCGCACGATAAATTTTATAAAACCATTCGTTGGGGAAAAGATTTGCAGATTTGGATAACCGAAGGTAGAAATTACAGAAGTCATAACGACATGGAAGATGGCCCCGGAAAATCGATTTACGGGCCGGAACAAAAAGCATGGTTGTACAAAACTCTAAAAGAATCGGATGCCACATTTAAAGTTGTAATTAACGCCAACCCAATTTTAGGCCCTGACCGCAAAAACAAAAGAGACAACTATGCAAACGAAGGTTTTCAAACAGAAGGCGATGAGATTAGAGAATTCCTGAATCAGTTTGATGATGTGTATTTATGTAATGGTGACCGTCACTGGCAATATGTAACACACCCCGAAGGAACAAATCTTTGGGAATTCAGTACTGGCGCAGGTTCCGATGTTCATGCCGGAGGCTGGAGTCAGGAAGATGTTCGTCCACAGCATCGTTTTTTGCGTGTAAAAGGTGGATTTTTACGTGGGCATGTTTCTCGTGAAAATGGCACACCAAAACTTACATTTCAGCACATTGATGTGGATGGAAATGTGGTGCACGAAGAAAATTTTATGAAGTAAAATAAAGGTTGAATCGAAAGTAAGTAAAACCGTCATTCTGAACTTGTTTCAGAATCTTAATAAACTGAGAGTCTGATAAATGTAGATCCTGAAACAAGTTCAGGATGACGTGCAAATTGTTTATTAGATTTCCAAAATGTGTTTATAATGATAAAATCAATATTATGAAAAACTATATCTCAATTCTGGTTTTTATGTTTTTTGCTATCAACGGAATTTCTCAAGAAAAGACCATAATCAAATTATGGCCAGACAATGTTCCCGGAGAAACAGAGGCAAAACACGCTCCGGTAGTAACAGATAATAAATCGGGTAATGTTACCCGTTTAACCGATATTACCGACCCGGCAATTGTTGTGTACCCTGCAAGCAACGAAAACAATAATGGAGTTGGAATTATAGTTTGTCCGGGCGGTGGTTATAATATTCTCGCCGCTGATAAAGAAGGTTACGAAATTGCTGAGTGGTTAAACACACTTGGGTATTCAGCATTTGTTTTGCAATATCGCGTTCCAAAAAACCAGGAAGGTGCATTGCAGGATTTTCAGCGGGCGTTTCGAATTATTAAAAATAATGCTGCCGATTGGAAAATAAATCCAGATAAAATTGGGGCAATCGGTTTTTCTGCCGGAGCAAGTTTGAGTGCAAGGGCAAGTGCACGATACAAGGAAAAAACATATCCTAAAGTTGATGAGTTGGAAGAATTAGCTTGTCGCCCTGAATTTGTTTTGCTGATTTATCCCGGCGGTCTTGATAAAGGCGAAAACCGAAGCTTAATCCCGGAAATAATTTTTAATGAAAAAACACCACCCATGTTTGTTTTTGCCACTGCTGACGATACTCACAGTAATAGTGCCCTCGTTGTTACAACTGCCTTACGCGATGCAAAAGTCCCGGTTGAATTGCATTTATTACCTGAAGGCGGTCATGGTTACGGATTACGCCCAGGAAATATAGCTGGCGAAACCTGGCCTGTATTAGCTGAAAAATGGTTGCATAAACAGTTTTAATTTAGCTTAAAACAAAATTGACGTTATGAAGAATTTGATTCTATTCCTTGTTCTACTCGTATTTATTGGCTGTTCAAACTCACAAAAAAAAGACAGTCTAACGACGGAGAATGATTCAAAACCAAACATTGTATTAATTCTTGCTGACGATTTGGGATGGGCCGATGTAGGTTACAACGGAGCCGAATTTTACGAAACACCAAACATTGATAAACTGGCAGCCGACGGAATGATTTTTAATCGGTTTTATCCAGGAGCAGCAAATTGCGCCCCTTCGCGGGCAACATTGCTAACCGGGACTTACGGACCACGACATAACGTTTATATTCCACAAGGATTGGCACGCGGCGGCGAAGTTTCAAAAATGAGATTTAAAGTACCAACACAAGGTCAGGATTCAACCTTTAATACTTTTCAGGTGAGTATAAATACTGTTGCTCCTGAATTTGAATCGTTGGCTGAAATGCTGAAAAAATCGGGCTACACTTCTGCCCGGCTTGGCAAGTGGCATATTGGCGAAGACAATCAGGGTTTCGATGTGGTTTCTGCAAACGGAGAAATCGGACATGTTACCAATTTAAATGGCAACGAAAAACGATATTACGACGATATTCATGTAGCTGAAAAAATGACCGACGCAGCTCTGAATTTTATGGAAGATAACAAAGCGAATCCTTTTTTTCTTTACCTCGCACATTGGGAAGTTCATACTCCAATTGTTGCCCGGCAAGAGCGAATTGATTACTACACAGAAAAACTGGACAAACTCGATGAAAAAAATTACAGTCCGGTTTATGCGGCAGAAGTAGAACAAGTAGATTTAAGTGTTGGACGAGTTTTAGAAAAACTAAAAGAGCTAAATTTGGAGAAAAATACCTTGGTAATTTTCACATCCGATAATGGAGGCGTTTCTAATCAAACATCAAATTTACCACTTCGGGCGGGCAAAGGAACTTTTTATGAAGGGGGAATTAGAACTCCTTTTTGCATTCGTTGGCCGGGAGTTACAAAACCCGGTTCACAAACTGATATTCCAATAAATGGCGTTGATTTTATGCCCACTTTTGCAGAAATCAGCTCGACTGAATTACCACAAAACCAACCAGTTGACGGAACTTCATTTCTGCCAATTTTAAAAAATGAAGCAATCGATTCATTACGCCCAATCTTTTTTCATTTTCCATTGTACATTGGAAGCGGCGGCACCGACAAAGTACTTCCGTCATTCGATGGCACCCCAAATTACTGGCGTGGAGTTCCTTCAACAACTATGATTTCGGGCGATTGGAAACTGATTTATTATTACGAATACGATAGCTTCGAACTTTATAATATAAAGAATGACATCTCGGAAAAATACGATTTGTCTAAAAAAGAACCCGAAATTGCAGATTTACTTTTGCAACATTTAAATAAGTGGGTAAAGGATGTTGATGCTCCGGTACCAAGAATTTTAAATAATTAAATCTAAATATATTTCTTGTAAAGTGTCGGGAAGTTTTCCCGCAAATTCATTCTATTCTCGTTTCTCGTGAAAATTTTGTGTATAAATCAATTCAAAAAACTTTTCAGTGAACACTTTAACAAGTAAACTGTATTGCTTATATTGGCAAAAATAAAACATAAAAAATGAAAATAATCTCGTGGAATGTAAACGGAATACGTGCAGTTGCAAAGAAGAATTTTTTTGAGGATTTTAAAATTATGTCTCCCGATATTTTGTGTTTACAAGAGACAAAAGCACAAGACGATCAGGTAGCTGAAACGCTTGTCCCAATTAGCAATTATCATATTTATTCCAATTCAGCAGAGAAAAAAGGTTACTCCGGAACTGCAATTATTTCTAAAACGAAACCCCTTTCCGTCTCTCGCGATATTGGCATTGCCGAGTTCGATACAGAAGGTCGGGTTTTGTGTTTAGAATACGAAAAGTTTTTCGTAATTGATGTATATGTTCCCAATTCGGGTAGCGAATTAAAAAGGCTGGACTATCGTCAGAAATGGGATTTAGCTTTTTTAAATTACCTGAAAGATTTGGAAAAAACAAAGCCTGTAATTGTTTGTGGCGATTTTAATGTGGCACATAAACCAATTGATTTGGCACGACCAAAACCCAACTATAATAAATCTGCCGGGTTTATGCAGGAAGAAATTGATGGCATGGATCGTTTCGCGCAAAATGGATTAATTGACACTTTCCGGCATTTTTATCCGGATACTTCTGAAAAATATTCGTGGTGGAGTTATCGCGCCGGAGCCAGAGGCAATAATGTAGGCTGGAGAATCGATTATTTTTTGGCCAGCGAATCGCTTATTTCATCCATTAAAAATGCTTCCATTTTAAATGAAATTATGGGTTCGGATCATTGCCCTGTGGAAATTGAAATGAAGTAGCTCTTATTATTTTAGGAATAATAATCAATTACAAATTCAACCAACAATTCACTTTCAACATTTAAGCGCGATATTTTGGGATTCGGTTTTCGATGGAATAAATAACGGTGTAAACCCGGTAAATATCCGACATGGGTTTAAACCGCCATTAAATACGGCTGTTAATATTAAAATTATCCATAATTTGTGCTGTTCTGCCAGGCGTAATTCAGGCTTCTTTGTCGCCACCTGCACCGTTAAATAAATACAATCAATTGCGAAAATATTTAATTTTCTTATCCTTTAAAAAGAATCTGAAATTGTTTTATAAAATCATATTTTAGGCTTATCCTGGTTCACTGAAGCTCTGTTATCGTGTAGAAAAAAATAATTACTTTTAAACAGGAAAAACTGAAAACAATTCACATGAAAAAAATAAATACCGTTCATTTAATAATCTGGCTTTTATTTATTGTTTTAAAAGTTAGTTCACAAAATTCAAATGAAATTAACGGTCTGGTTGGTCATTGGGATTTTAATGACAAAACTGGAAAAGATATTTCTGGCAATGGAAACAATGCGGTACTAAACGGAACTGAAATTTATTCTCTCGGTAACGGACAGTCGTGCATTCAGCTAATGCCGGAAACCGATCCGTTGAAAATTCCAGTCACTGAAAATTCGCCTTTGGCAATATCTCGAGGCACAATTTGTTTCTGGTTGAATGTTGGCTGGACTCATTCAGACATCCTCTCTTTTAACAATGGCGCGATTGAATTAAAAGTTTACCGTGGCGATTTTCAGGTTCGTTTTAAGGGTGAAAACGAATTCAAGTACGGATCGGGAATTTTGGATTATAACTGGCCAAAATACGACATGCGCGAATGGGCTTTTTACGGACATCCACGGGCTGCGGTTCACGATTCAAAGTGGCACCATTTTGCTGTGGCATACGACGACGAGGGAAAACGAATTATCGGTTGGCGCGACGGAGAGTTAATTGCTGTTGTCGATTTGTCGGAAGTAAATGCCGAACCTCTAAAACGCGACGGACTGACAGAGATTTCTACGGGTGAAAGTTTTGTCGGATTTATGGATAATCTCCGAATTTATAATCGGGTTCTTTCTGATTCAGAAATTCGAAAAATATACAATTCCACGAAATCGGTTTTTGAAGGTCGGTTTGATACAAATCCTACAGATAAAACTTCAGAAACTTATAAATATCAGGAAGTGGATCATTCGCTTTATCAGGCTTGGTTACAATACAATCCGGTTTCTAATTCAACTGCAGAAAATATATTTAAAAATATCGTTACAGAAAGCACGAATTCAACCGTTCGAACCGCTGTCACTGAATTGAAACAAGCCACAGAAAAAATGTTTGGTTATTCACCGTCAATTAGTAACATCCAAATTTCAGGTTCCAAAGTTATTATCGGGACAGCAGAAACATCAGAATGGATTGCACAAAATGCAAAAATTTTAGGATTTGACAGAATCAAAGAAGATGGTTTTATATTGAAAACTATTGACGAGGGCGAGCACAAAATTCTGGTTATTGCAGGGCGGATTCCAGCTGGAGTTAGTTTTGGTACATTTGATCTGATTCGACGCATTCAATTGGGACAAAATCCCGAAAAATTGAATGTGCTTGAGAATCCTAAAATCCCAATTCGCATGGTTGATCACTGGTCCTATTTTCGTGGTTTATATGGCGACAAATGGCGGGATGGCAGCAGAGATAATTCCATTTTTAGTTGGGAAGACCTGGCCAAAGGAGACACCAAACTCATTCGCGATTGGGTACGGATGATGGCATCTGCCGGTTGGAATGCAATTTGTCCCAGCGAAGTAAATTGGGATTATCGTGATAATTTTCTCGATCATCTGGATGAAGTAGAAATTCTCGCCGATATTCTACGCGATTATGGGATGAAATTGTACTGGAGCCCAAGTTATTTGATCGCTCTCGATCAGGCAGCGGCAGATTCACTTTATTCACGTGTGCCCGACTTTGGCGGATATATGATGAAACTGGGTTCCGAGAAACAAAATGGTGATCCGCGCCCCCAAATGGCTAATCGAATTGCTGATAATTTAAAACCACACGGTGGCATGTGTTTGGTACGCGGATTTGTTTATGGTAACTCGCGTTATACTCCCGAACCTTATCGTCATCTAATTCCGGTTGATATTTTTGGTCCGGAAGATGGTAATTTTCGCGACAACGTTGTTCTCGTTCCAAAAGGGAGTGCCGGCGACTGGGATTTTTCTGCGCCAATTCCGGCAATCGATGGTGCGCTGAGAAATACTTTGAGAGGATCTGAACTTGTTATCGATAAAAATTTTTCAAGTTCGTGGGTTGAAAAATGGAAATGGTGGCTCGAACAAGATACCTACAGCGATGGTCCGGGAAGTCTGAATAAATTTTCGGTTCATTGTATTATGGGCGTTTCGATGATAAGTCCATCACCTGCATGGACAGATTCGCCGTTGAATATGATTAATTATTACGGTTTAGGTCGCCTTGCCTGGAATCCAGATCTTTCTCTGAATGAAATTTATACAGAATGGATTGCACAGACTTTTGGCAATGACACAGAAGTAATTGAAACCGTCAAAAACATATTGTTTCTCTCGGATGACGTTGCACGAAAACTGTACATGTATCGTGGTTATCGTGGCATTTGGATTGATAGTGGAGATGAACTCATGGTTGAAAGTAAAACACCTTATTCAATTAATAAAAAAGGAATTGGACCTTCGTCTCCTGAACTTCAAAAAAGACTACTCGATCAATACACGCCGGGTTTACAGAATTATTATGGTGATCCTATTCGTGGGGAAGAATTTCTATCCTCGTTCCATTTCCGGCCTCACAATTATCGACTTTCCATTGGCCGAACTCTGATACAGGATGTTTATGGAGGAATGGAGGAAGCTGTGCAATTATCAAAAACAATGATTTATCTCTGGAAAACATTGGAAGACAAGATTGATAAAAACCGGTTCGACTTTACTTTGAAAAATCTCACCGGCTTTGTTGAAGAAGCGCAAACAACCCGGGATGAAATGGCCGTAAGTTTTGAGAAGCACACTGGTCAGAAACAATCGGAAGTACTTGCCGCTTTGACTGCCAAAAGTCTGGCTTCTGAAAATGTTTACAATGTTCGCCATTTTGGTGCTGTTGGAAATGGAATTGCCAACGATGCCCCGGCAATTAATAAAACAATTAATATTTGTAACAAGGCTGGCGGTGGAACAGTGTTTGTACCGTCTGGAATTTACGCAAGCGGCTCCATTCACCTTAAAAGCAATATTACTCTGGTTTTAGATAAAGGAGCTGTGTTAAAGGCCATGCCAGGATTAATGGATCCGTGGGAACACAATCAAAACGATAAAGGATTAATGGATGCTGCTTATTACCATTGGGAGGCTTCTCTTATTTGGGGAAAGAATCTGGAAAATGTGAAGATTATTGGTCCCGGAACACTCGATGGTTCACTATTAACCAGAAGCAGCAAAGTTCCAAAAGGAACAGGAGACAAAGGAATTGCGCTTAAGTTGTGTAAAAATGTAGAGATTCGAAATTTGAATATTAGAGAAGGTGGACATTATGCGATTTTGGCCACCGGTTGCACAGATGTTCTTATCGATAATGTAACCATAAAAACCAGCCGCGACGGTTTAAATTTGTCGCAGTGCAGCAATGTTGAAGTTGCTAATTGTCACATCGATGCAGTTCGTTATGAAGATGGTTACCCTGCCGGAGGTGATGATGCAATTAAACTCGGCAGCGATCTTTCGCTCGGGAAAGCACTACCAAGTGAAAACATAGTTGTTCGCAACTGTTATCTGGCAAGCGGATGCAACGGATTACAGTTTGGCTCAGAAACCATTTCCCCTTTCCGCAATATCCGCTTTGAAAATATTACAATAAATCGTGCAGGGAAAGCTGGTATCAGTATTACTTCCAACGACGGAAGTATAATAGAAGACATTCATTACAAAGACATAAAAATGGAAAAGACTTTTGCACCCATATTTATAAAAGTGTCAGACGTTGCAAGAGTGCCCAAAGGAAGCTACAATCGAGGGAAAATTAGCAATATTAACTTTGAAAATATAACTGCAACAGATTGCTACTCGTATTTCAAAGGCCGCGAAATGCCATCTGTTATTTGGGGAAAACCGGATACTCCCATCGAGAATATCAGTTTTACCAATGTTTCAATTACAGCAAAAGGTGGGCATCCGGTTGCGGATTCAGAATTTCAACCAGTAGAAAACGACGAACGGTTTCCGCGCCACCTGGGAACAATCCCAGCCTATTCCTGGTACTTGCGGCATGTGAAAAATATTAGTTTTATTAATTGTGAATTTCCGTTTGAAAAACCGGATGGAAGACCAGCTTTTGTAATTGATGATGCATCTAATATCCTTATTGATAACACAATTTTACCGATGGGAACGGAGAATAGTTCTCGGGTAAGCGTGCGCGGCGAGACCAAGAATCTGACCATCAAAAACAGTAAAGGTATGGCAGACAGATTATTGAAATCTGTTGCAGGACGGGATTTCTAATTTAATATCAAAATGAGTGATAAAAATTGTTTTAACATGCATTTGGTATAACTCGATCAAGTCAATAAAAATTCATCCGGCCGTCATGCTGAATTCATTTCAGTATCTCTTTGGTAAAAGACAGATTCCGAAACCCCGCCTGAACAGTCGGGCAGGAAGTTCGGAATGATGTACTTAAAATTTGAAGCTTGAGTTTACATTATTTCTCGAAACTACAAATTCAACCAATAATTAACTTTCAACATTAAAGCACGATATTTTGGGATTCTGTTGTCGATGGAATAATTATCGGTGTAAACCAGGTAAATATCCGACATGGGTTTAAACCGCCACTGAATTCGACTGTTTATATTAAAATTGTCGCTTTGAGTTTCGTACTGCATAAAAGTGGTCCAAAACAAGTTTCGCGAGAAGTTAAAATCAATTCGTGGAGTAATATTAAATAGTTTCTGAGAGCCGTAAAGTTCTGGAAATTGAAGTTTATTATATTCCAGCATAACAGCAAAATTTCCCCAGGGCTGAACTCTGTATTTTAAATTCAGCTGAGTTTGTATTCGGGTACCATTGTAAAACCCGCCATAAAGAACCCTGCTACCATAACCAAATAATTTTCGTTGATCCGATTCATAACTAAACTCAGCAGAACTGTATTTGTAAAAACCCGGGGGAAGCGGAGTAGAATCGGTAAATGAAAAAGGGTATAATAAATTTATATCTATTTTAGAAACGGCTGCACTCACTAAACTTGTATTCGAAAAGCGCAGGTTATAATTTATTTCATACTCTGTTAGTAATGAAGTAAAATCGCTTGCCGCATCGTAAATATGTCGCCCGCCAATTTCATGCGAAATTATTTTATCGTTGTTATTTGCGTAAATGGTATAACTACCTCGCGAATACCAATGATGCATTCCAATTCGAATCACTGTATCTCTTTCGGCATCGTAATATTCCTGCCCTCTGAAATATCCCATGTCTGCAATATAATTTACGCCAACACCTGCAAGATTTGAATAAACACTAATATTTTTACTGTCGTAACCTATTCCAAAATTGTAAAAATAGTTGTCGTTATTTTCTCCGGGATTAAACGATTTTGAATAGCCCGCAAAATTCTGAAACCGACCATCGGATGAACGATATAAAAATTCCAATCCGGCATTCCGGTTATAATCCTCATCGGCACTATTTGTTGCCTGCCTGTTGTGTAAAAATCCTTTAATAACCGAACGGGAAAATACCTGATGATGAAATGCAAATGCAGTATAATTCTGTGCAAAAAAATCGTTGGTTTTGCGGGTTTGCATATTCATTAAACCAATTCTCAAATCCTTGTTAATATTTCCACTCACCCGCGCTCCAAACAAAATTGGAATCGGACTTCCATCTTCATCCAATCCAATTCTTCTTGAAAAAAATGGTTTCATTGGCGGAATTCCAAAGTCTTCAAAAACATCGCTGTTTTCTAAAAAGAACAATCGTTTTTCCGGCAAACGAACATTAAAAAGAGTAAGGTTTGTTACTTGTTCATCAATTTCAACCTGAGAGAAATTTGGATTTATTGTGACATCGAAATTTAAACTTGAGGTAAGCGCAACTTTTCCATCAATTCCAGATTGAAACTCAGTTTCGCTTGAAGAACTGTTTTCATAGTCGCGAGAAATTCCACTTAAAACATAGGGAATTAATGAAATATTGCCTTTAACTTTTTGAGGCGGATTATCCCAAACAAGCTGCCCTGTATAACCCAAATCAATTTCGGGGAATTCAACCGGAATATATTCCCAAGTATGAATGCTGTTCGACTGTGCATCAATTCGAAAGAAATTAATTCCCCACACACTTTTTCCGTCATCGAACCGAAGTGTTTTAAATGGAATGGCAATTTCAATTTCCCAACGGTCCTTAAATCTTTTTACTTCAGAATACCATTTATTATCCCACGCTAAATTTACACCTTTTGGAGTTCGACCGGGCTCCAATATTTCTCTGCGCCCGGTTTGCCCTGAAACCAACATTTCGGTTTGAACACCCATTGGATTTACTCCAAAAACGAAACCATTTGTTCGTTCATTTACCGGATCGATAACAATTCCAAAAGCATCTCCGGCTTGTAAAGTATTGTCTCTTTTTAAGGTTTGAATAATGTAATTATCTTCCCCGAAACAGACTGCTCCAATATACAGAAACTGATCGTCGTAAGTCAATTTTACCACTGTTTGAGTCGATGGATCTGCAAGTCGATCATCTATCGGAAAACTCATTTTGAAATCGGTAGTAGATTCAGCACCTTTCCACGATTCTTCATTCAAATTCCCATCGATAATAATATTTCCAGCGGCTGGTTTCAAATTATAATTTCGTCGTAATTTATTTCCCTCATTGTTTTGTCCCTTTGCTTGAAAAATAGAAAGCAAAGATAAAACTGAGACAATAAATATTTTGGTTTTAATCATTCCTTAAAATAATGAATAGGTATAAATTACAAACATATTAAATCATATAATTTTAATGTTGTTTAGTAAGTAAAACCAGACTTCGACTACGCTCAGTCTGACCGTCACCCTGAGCGTAGTCGAAGGGCGTTTTATACTCAGGCTATCTTAATTCGAGTCTTAACCAAAGGACATTGTCTTGTAATATTAATTATTCGAATTTTAAATTTGCAAATACAGCCCTTGTAAACTCCTCCGAATTATGCGATGTAACCGCCAAACCAACAAGCAATTCACCAGACAATTTTTGTGTAAATGTAGAATACAGATTCCATGTTTTATTGTCGTTGCTCATGTACGATTCAAAAACATCTCCTGTTCTTTTTAAACGAATAAAGGTGTTCGGAAAGTTCACGTCAAATTTATTTCCAGCAGTTTCCTGATTCGGATAAATCGCTTTCATTTCTCCCCCTTTTTCCAACCGGTATTGAAATTCGCATCCGCCATTATTTTTATTACGCGGAGTGTTGTCGGGAAAAACCTGAAAATATACATGCCGACTGTTATCGCTTAAATCCGCACGTGCCATAATTCCCGCTTTGGTATATTGATGTGCTTTACTTAAACTTAAAACCTGAACACTTACATCAAAATCGCCTTGCAGTTTTTTATAGCCAAAGTTAAACTCATCGTTTGTTCCCCAAATATCGGCACCACCTGCAATAATTTCAATATCATTATTATCAACAGTTACTTTTCCGGCTTTTGTATCTGCTCCAACATCAGTAATTTTTAAATCTGAAAAAGATGAAATTTTTCCTGTATTACTTTCGCCGATACAAAAAAGATGTTTGTCGCCACGTAAATAAATTTTCCCATTACTGATTGCCGGCGATGCATTCATTCTTTCGCCAATGGAATTTTTTGCTACCGTTTCGAAAGTTGGGCCAGGTTTTATGACTGTAATTGTACCCTCGTCGTTGGGCATGTACACCAATCCGTCGGCCAATACCGGAGATGAATATTGTCTGCCCAGTTTTTCTACCCAAAGTGTATTGCCAGTTGCCACATCTATACAATGTACATTTCCATTTGTCATTGTGGTGAAAACATAATCGCCAGTTGTAATTGGTGAAGGAACATAAACTGCACCTTCTTTCGTTTCCCAAACCACATGACTTTCAGTTACATCGCCGCTGCCATCGGGTTTTATTGCCAATAAAAAACGTTGTGGCCAGGCACTACTCATAATCACCAAACCTGATTTTTCGTTGTAAACCGGGCTTGAAGTGAAATCTTCGGAAGGACCTTTTACAAACCAATATTTTGTCCCATCATCAGGATTAAAAGATGCAATTTCCATATTTCCACCAAAAATCATTTGCATTTTACCTGCCATTTCTCTGAAAATTGGTGTTGTAAAACTATGTGTTGATTCGTTAAGTGGAACTTTCCAGATAATCTGACCATCGGTTTTATTTAATGCTGCCAAAAAACCGTCCTTTTTGCTGTTGCCATTAATAATTACTTTGTCTTCAAAAAGTGCGGGCGAACAACTGTATCCATGCGGACTGGTAAATTTTCCGGGTCGTTTTAACCAAACCTGCTTTCCTGAAAAATCGTAGGCAGCAACTACAACATCATCGACGTCTAAAAACGAGACATATACCAATTTGCCGTCGGTTGCAGGCGTGCCCGAAGCATAGCTATTATCGCGGTGTTTGTCTTCCAACGAAGTTTTGACCACCGTTTTCTGCCACAACAAATCGCCATTTTTATTATCGTAACACAATAGAATTCTTTCCTGAGTTTCGAGGTTTGCCGTTGCTGTAAAAAGCTTATCTTCCCAAATAATGGGTGATGAATAACCAACTCCCGGAACCGGACTTTTCCAAACTACATTGGTAATTGAATCCCATTTTACCGGTAAGTTTTTTTCGATGCTGGTTCCGTCGCCATTCGGTCCGCGCCAATTGGGCCAGTTTTGAGCTTGCGAATAAAAAGTTGAGAAAATAATCAACAGTACAAAAATTAGTTTTACAGGTTTTAAGTTGGTCATTAGCTATATTTTAATAAATGAAAATGTAATTTTCTAAAATTAGAAATATTATTTGATTTGCCTAATTGCAAATTTCAAACTTGAATGTTTGTGGGAATTTTTGATATTTATAAATGACAGATTAAAATTCTAATTGCCAATACAATAAAGATTAGATGCCGTTCTAAAATAAATATGTCCATCTAAAACAGCAGGGGTACTTAAAGTTTCTTCAGCCAAATCATTCTGAGCAAGCGGGTCAAATTTGTCCCCTGATTTTAGAATAGTTGTTAAGCCTTTTTCATTGGTAACAATTAACTTATTTCCGATAACTATTGGAGACATCGAAAAACGTCCTTTCAACCTCTCGCGCCAAACCGTTTCTCCGGTTAATGCATCGAGACAAGTCGCAATTCCAGTATCGTTTATAATGTACAAACGGTTTTTGTAATATGCGGGTGAAGGAACATGCGACCCTCCCCTTTCATTCAACCAAAAAAGATGAGAATTTGTAATATCTCCTTTACCTCCCGGACGGATTGCCATTATTGTTCCGTTTCTACCAGAGGCAGAAAAGAAAAGGCCACCGCCATAAACTATTATTGGTACTGCTTCTTTGGTCGAACCATTTAGCGACCAAATTTCCTCGCCAGAATCGGGATTATAACCAACAACATTAAACGAGCCATTATAAATTAATTCATCGTGATCTTCCACATGAACAATTATTGGACTCGACCAACCCATTCCACTTTCGCGTTTTTGCTTCCATTGAATCTCCCCTGTGTATTTGTCTAAGGCAACATAAACAGATTCTGCATTAGTTTGATCCTGAATTAGAATAACCTTATCCTTGTATAATACCGGATTGGTTCCTGGCCCGTGCATGGTTGTAAAATTTCCTAAATCCTGCGTCCACTGCAAATCACCGTTCATATTATAACACACCATCCCACTATTCCCAAAAAAGACAATAATTCGTTCGCCATCGGTAACCGGAGTCGAAGATGCATAAGAATTTTTCCAATAAAGTTTTTCAACACTTTCAGGAGTTGGAGCGGTTTTTTTCCATAACAATTCGCCATTGGTTCGATTAAAACAAAATAGCTCCCTGCTTTTACCATCTTCCGATGCCGAAGTAATAAAAATTTGATTGTCCCAAATTACCGGAGAACTATTACCTCTGCCAGAAAGTTCTGTTTTCCATTTTATGTTTTCTGATTGACTCCATGTCATTGGAAATTTTTCGTTTACCGCAATCCCCTGTCCCGTTGGTCCACGAAAACCTGGCCACTGATTTTCTGCTCCCGGCACAAACATTACAGGCTTAACAGATATTTTTTCCAATGCTTCAATTGCTGCTGAAGTTCTTATTTCACTTAATAGAAGTTGTTCAATCTGTTCCTGATTAAAATCGGGCTTTTTGTTTTTTGCAAGAATCTCTTCTTCCATAAAAGCAATAAAAATATTTGCAATTTCTTTGCGCTCTTCAAAGGCCGCTTTTAATTTTGGGTCGGCGGTAATTTTTTCAATTCCACCGTGCTTTTCAAGAAAAACCATATAATTGTCGGGCGTAGCCACTCGCTTCCACTCCTCTTTAAGATCCTGATAAATCATCGTCTTCACCACATCTTTGTATGCCTGGCTTTCCAAATCCTCCGAAAGCGTTCTCAAATCGGGTCCGAGTTGATAAAGAGGCTTTTCTTTTTTTGGAACACAAAACAGTAATAACATGGCTAAAGCAAATAATAAAATAATTTTGTGCAATTTTTGAAAGGCCATCATATTCTAAGTTTTAAAATTAATAAGTGGTGCTTTCAAAAATAGAATGAATTTTTAACATTCAGAAGAATAAATGAATTGATAATTATTTTTTTGATCTTTCCTGAAAACTTTTCTCCGAACTAACTGAAGTTTTAATTTTTTGCGAGAAATAATTTTGAGTTTAAAAGCCTGTTTTCGAGTGAACAGAATTATAGTTTGGCGGTGCTAAAATTTTTCTAAACGTAATTCGATTTAATTATAA
>Ga0307988_1000536_pt1 | contig 25941 bp, 19 predicted proteins | sample EllFjometagen183_FD_203166 | JGI IMG/M metagenome (GOLD analysis project Ga0307988, IMG submission 203166) | Marine microbial communities from Ellis Fjord, Antarctic Ocean - #183 | ecosystem: Environmental > Aquatic > Marine > Unclassified | place: Southern Ocean | collected 2014-10-08 | reverse complement strand
CAGGCCTGCGATGATTTTTGCTGTTTCGAGAAGAAGTGCTATACCGCTGCCGTCATCGTTGGCACCCGGTGTTGTGTATACCGTATCATAGTGAGCACTCAGAACAGCAGCCTGCTCTGTGTCCACCGGACCTATAGATCCCTCAATATTCCTGAACGCGACATCAGTTCCATCCATGAAAAAAATCTGTTCACGAACCGTTAGACCATAAGAAGTCATTGTTTTTGCAATAAAATCCGCAGTCCTGTCCAGCTCTCGAGAATTTTGATAATAGTGTCTGACTCCTTCGATCGCCGCTATAATCTGATACATATTTTCGGCACTTTCAGAGGCCTTAACGTTCTTAGGGACTTCTTCCTGCATGGTATGCTCCTCCAGCTCTTTTTTCTTATATTATATCAGACAAGAAATTTACCGTTTCTAAAGATACAGTTTCCATCACCAAATACCTCTGTAGCAGTACGGGCATTGAATATTAAATCCCAATGAACTGCCGATCGATTTTTGCTGCCTGTCTGCGGGTATCCATTTCCCAGAGCAAGATGGATAGTTCCTCCCATCTTTTCATCTATAAGGATTTGGCCGGTATATTCATTGATCATAGGATTGGTTCCAAAAGCAAATTCGCCGAGATATGATGACCCAGCATCAGTATCAATAACCTGATGCAGATATTCTTCATTTTTTTCTGCTGCAGCCTTAACTACCTTACCTTTTTCAAACCAAAGCTTAATCCCTTTCAGTTCCTTGCCCTTATACAGGGAGGGATAGGAAAATGCTATATATCCATCTACCTTTGTCTCTTCAGGACCGGTATGAATTTCTCCATCCGGTAAATTTTGACGACTGCAGGCATTAATCCATTTCCGGCCTGCTATGCCAATCCTAAGATCAGTAGCTTTTCCGATTACATGCAGTTCTCTTATACTTCCTAAACGTTTAATTAAATCATCCTGATCCGTTTCTACTTTTTTCCAATACCCAACAGGATCCTTCATATCCGACAGGCAGGCAGAAAACAGGTAATCCTCATACTCCATCAAACTCATTTCAGCATCCTGGGCATAGGCTTCTGTAGGGTAAAGGGCTGACATCCATCTAAAATCTCCTGTAGCGGTCTTGCCCATAACCTGGACAAGAAGCGGCTGTTCTGCTTTCTGGAGCAGCATCCTCTTCCTGCCGTCGACCCGGGTAAAGTTATGCGTATTGGATTCCGACTGGATAAAAATCAGGGCGTCAAAATTTTCAACCATATACTGTTCAACGGGAGATGTAATGCTCAGCTGCTCCTGACTTCCGTATTTCAGAGCAAGCTCCTGTGTCTGCGGAAAGCGAAGACTGTAGAAAGGGTGGCCTCCTGCCTGAAGAACACTTCTATACAATTCGTTCAGCAGCGGTTCAGCATTAGTTAACCCGCGAATAATAACTCTATCTCCCAGTTGTACACGAATGGAGTAGGCAACAATAAAATCGGCATAGGCTTGCAATCTGGTATCAGTCATCTGTATCTCCTCTATTTTTCTGTCCTATACTGCTGCTTTTTTCGGTATTAGCAGCAAAATCCCTTTCAAAATCCCTTTCAAAGGCACTTTTTGGCGTTATAAACAAATCTTCAATATCCAGATACCGATCACCTCGATCGTGTGCCATAGTTACAATTACCTTACCCCGATTTTCCGGCATTCCGGCTCTGAGCAGAGCAGCAGCAATGGAGGCTCCTGAAGATGGACCTACCAACAGTCCCTCGGACATAAGCATTTTTCTACATACAGCATAACCCTCTTCACGGCAGACTGTTTCAATCGCATCGATGCGTTCACCTTCCCGTTCTATGATTGCGGGAATGAACCCCGGAGCAGTACCGGAAAATCCATGAGGATGAAAGGTTCCCCCTGTAAGCAGGCTTGCTTCTGCCGGTTCAACTCCGATAACCTTGAAATCGGCTCCTATATCATCTCGGTACATGGCTGTTCCCACTGCAGTCCCTCCAGAGCCTAAGGATGTTACAAATTCCGCCGGAGGTCTGCCGGTAAGCTGAAAACATTGATGATAGATTTCCGGCCCGGTTGTTTTACGATGAATATCCGGATTATCCGGATTTCCATGCTGATTCAACTGCCAAGCCCCTGTTTCCCGGGCATAATCAAGGGATGCCTGTTTGGCTCCGGCTGTTCCCTCTTCAGCCGGGGTTACATAAATTGGACAGCCGGATTTTCGTACCAGACCGGCTTTAATCCGTCCATGCATCTTGGAAATAAAAATCAATGGCTTAATTCCCAGCAGGGATGGTAAAATTGCTGACATTGCAAATGCAACATTTCCGCTTGAGGCCTCAATAACCTGAGATTCATGGTCAATTTCACCCCTTTTGACGGCGGCCTGAAGCATACCGAAAACTGTTCTGTCTTTTACCGAACCCGGCTCCATAGATTCAAGTTTCACCAGAACTTCTGCTTCAAGATTCCATACTTCAGGATCAAGACGGTAGAGCGGAGCTGCAGCCTTGACTGCTCTGCATCAAGCACATCAGTATGCAGATCATGAAAGGAGTCTCCCAGTCGGGCAGTCAGGTTGGAAAAGCAGAATCCTGCCGGTTCATAGTTTTCAACCGGTACAATAAGCAGCAGGTTTTTAAAAACCGGATCTTCATGATCTCCAGATTCCTCAGCCCAAGGAGCTACTAAAAGAATATATTCTGCTCTCTTGATGTAAAGTCGAAAGCTATACAGCATGATTCTCTCCCGGTATCAGCTAAAAAAATAGCTGCGGGAGGGCAGAATTCTACCCTCCCGCATGCATCATTCATACAGTATTCGTTCTATTCTGCAATACTTGCATTAAAGAGTACTGGCATTCCGGCATTGATCTCTGACACTCCCTTCACTCTCTTATTAAGTGCGTATACAAACATTGAAGTATAAAGCGGGATAGAGTAGGCTTGATCGACAATCCGACGCTGGGATTCAACTATTGTCATATTGATAGTTTCCTCATCCGGACCGAATACTGCTCCTCCAACAAGACTATTCAGCATCTCATCCTGAGATTGCTGAGTATGATTCATATTCCCGATCATCTGGGGATGATACATAGCAAACAGTAAACCATAATCTATCCAACCGTACCGGTTGAGAGCAAATTGAAAATCACCTTTGGCAAGATCAGTAAAGAGCACTGCCATCTCTTTTTGACGGAGGGAGATATCGATCCCCACAGCCTTAAACTGCTGTTGCAGGATTTCGGCTGAACGAGTCTGTCCACCCATCACATCAAGAACAAGACTAAGCTGGTTGCCGTCTTTCTGCAGAATTCCATCAGTTCCCTTAGTCCATCCTAACTCTTCGAGCAATCCAGCAGCTTTATCGGGTTCATACCTATAACCAATTTCCTCAACCCCATCCCAATAGCCTACAGTACCGCGGGTTATAGGGCCATAGCTGGGCTCAGCTAATCCCATTGCAGCCACCTTCACCAGAATTTCTCGATCAACCGCATAGTTCAGGGCTTTTCTGAAACGAACATCATCAAAAGGTGCTTTCGTTATATTCATGATAATTGTATATCCCGATCCACTGTCCAGACGATCAAAAAGTTGAAAGTTGTCATCATCCTTGAATCTGGCTACATCTTTATCCTCAAGGCGGAGATAATCAATTTCTCCTGATTCAAGTCCCGCCAATCTGGTTGAATATTCCGGTATAAAACGATATTCGATTGCTTCGATATCCGGACCCTCTGCCGGCGCACCTTCAGGTCCCCATGAGTAATCGGGATTCTTTTCTAAAACAAGACGTGATCCGGTAATCCATTCCTTGAAAACAAAGGGACCGACTCCTACCGGATTTCGGCCATAATCCTGACCGGATGCTTCTACAGCACTTTGAGAGAGCGGCTGGTGATAGGTAGGTCTTGACAACACATCCTTCAAGGTCGAATTGGGCATGGCCATCGTTACTTTGAAGGTTAGGTCATCAACAGCTTCTGCTTTCATCATTCCCAGCAAAGTAGCTCCGGCGGTAGATTGAACCGGTACGGAGACAGCCCTATTAAATGTCCATGCATAGTCCTGCGCTGTTAGTTTGCTTCCATCATGGAAATAAATATCATCCCGTAACGTGAACTCATACACCATCCCATCCGGTGTCACTGACCAGCTTTCAGCCAAGTACGGCAGATACTCCCCGGTTTCAGCATCTTTTATAAAAAGACTCCCACCCAGATACTGCGCTATTTCATACACATTAGGTGAAACATGAATATCAAGAGTCGGAGCTTCAGCTTCCAATCCGAAAACCAGAGTCTTTCCCCTACCCTCTAAATCTTCACTTTGTCCAGCAGCAAAAAGTGAAACGATACAGACACTGAGCAACAGTGCAACCAGTAATGTCTTCAACTTGTTCATTTTCATTATTCTCTCCTTTTGGTAATGGTAAATTCGAAAAAACTATTATTCAAGCAAATCAGCGTATTTCTGATTCACTGCAAATCTCAACAATTTCCCAGGCAGTCTCCCCGGCAATCTATTACTCAGGAAGCTTGGCAAAATGGCAGGCTACTCCATGACCGGCCGAATTTTGGATAAATTCAGGAATCTCCCTCCGGCAAATCTCCTGAGCCTTCGGACAGCGTGTATGAAAATAGCATCCTGACGGAGGGTCGGCCGGGTTGGGAAGTTCTCCCTCCAGGACGACCTCTTCCTGATTGCGATCAAGAACCGGATTTGGTATGGGAACAGCAGCAAGTAAAGCCTGTGTATATGGGTGACAGGGACTACTGTACAAATCCTCAACTTCACCAATTTCAACAATCTTTCCCAGATACATAACTGCAACTCTTTGACATAAGTACCGTACCATACTCAGGTCATGAGCTATAAACAGATAGGTCAGCCCGAAAGAGACCTGAAAAGACTGAAGCATGTTAACTATCTGAGCCTGGACTGAAACATCAAGGGCAGCGATTGCTTCATCACAGATGATGAACTTGGGCTGAAGAGCAAGCGCCCTTGCAATACCAATTCTCTGTCTCTGTCCGCCGGAGAATTCATGCGGATACCGCTCCATGAAAGACGGATGAAGCCCAACCAGATCAAAGAGTTCTCTGACCCGCTCTTTACGTTTTTTCTTGGATCCGTACCGATGGATTATCAAGGGTGCCTCAACAATTGCACCGGCACTCATCCGCGGATTAAGGGAAGCATATGGATCCTGAAAAATCATCTGCATATTCGACCGGAGCTGCTTAAGCCCAACCCTGCCGACTTTTCCTACATCTTCCCCTTCAAAGAAAATACTTCCAGCCGTCGGTTTATAGAGCTGAAGAAGAGTTCTTCCGGCAGTTGATTTACCGCAGCCGCTTTCCCCAACTAACCCGAAAGCCTCTCCCTTGCGTATATCAAAGGATATCCCATCAACAGCCTTCAAAGTGGCAACCTGCCGCTGTAAAAATCCTTTTCTAATAGGAAAGTGCTTCTTTACATTCTGGATACTGACCAACGTTTCCACTTTCACTCATCTATCCTTTTTAAGACACCCTTTGTCTTTACTGTCTCCCAGCAGGCTGTATAATGCTCTTCCGCAATCTGATTTAGAGAAGGTTCAGTCTCACTGCAGCGGGGAGTGGCATAGAGACAGCGCGGCGCAAACGAACATCCCGGAGGAAGATTAATAAGACTTGGCGGTTGTCCCGGAATTGCATAAAGCGTTTTTTTCCGGTTCCCTGTCATCGTCGGCAGAGAGGAGAGAAGCCCAAGAGTGTAGGGATGCCGGGGAGAATCATAGAGGGTTTCTACTGGTGCGGATTCCACAATCTTGCCGGCATAGTTAACTATCACCCGCGTGGCAAGCCGGGCAACAACCCCCAAATCATGGGTTATCCAGATTACACTCATACCAAACTCTTTCCGCAGACGTTTGACAAGCTGAATAAGCTGGGCCTGAATCGTAACATCCAAGGCTGTTGTCGGTTCATCGGCAATAAGCAGTTTTGGACTGCAGGTAAGAGCCATCGCTATCATTACCCGCTGCCGCATTCCTCCGGAAAACATATGGGGATAGTCTCTAATCCGTTGAACGGCATTGGGAATATTCACCAATTTAAGGAGCTTGATAGTTTCCCTTGTTGCTTCGGCTTCGGAAATCCGGCGATGCACCTTCAGTGCTTCCTTTATCTGAAAGCCAATTGTGAGGGTAGGATTGAGAGATGTCATGGGATCCTGAAAAATCATAGCTATTTCCGAACCTCTGATTTTTTCCATCTCGCGTTCACTGAGCGCAAGAAGATTACGTCCGTTAAACCATACTTCTCCCCCAGTTATTCTTCCAGGGGGATCAGGAATCAATCGCATCACGGACATCATACTGACACTTTTTCCGCTGCCGCTCTCCCCTACTATTCCCAGAATTTCTCCCTGTTTGAGAGTAAGTGATATGCCTCTGACCGCTTTCACCTCACCCTCGTGAGTGAAAAATGATGTTGACAGATTGCTGATACGCAGTAAATCTTCCATTCCTAGTATATTCCTTCCCTATAATTCAATTTTTAAGGCGGGGATCAAGGGCATCCCGTAGTCCGTCACCAAGCAGATTAATGCAAAGTACGGCAAAAAAGATAGCGAGACCGGGAAAAACCGACATCCACCAGGCATCACGAAGATAGGGTCGCGCAGCATTAAGCATTGCACCCCATTCTGGGGATGGAGGCTGAGCTCCCAGTCCGATATAGCTGAGGCCCGAGGTAGCCAGTATGGCACTACCTAGTCCCAATGTACTGTAGACAATTATTGGAGCCAGAATATTGGGAAGAATTTGAGTAGCCATAATATACAGCTTAGAGGCGCCCATAATCTGAGCAGCTGTAATATAATCCCGATTTTTAACTACAAGCACGGTACCCCGCACAAAACGGGTAGCTCCAGGAATATACGAAATTCCCAGGGCAATCAGGATAGTTGTCAATCCCGGTCCAATGATCGCAACAATACTGATAACCAGAAGAATGTGGGGAAAGGAGAGAAAGACATCTGCAATTCGCATGATTACCATATCTACCCAGCCACCGACATATCCGGAGAGAAGCCCCAGTACTATAGAAACACTACCTGCCAGTAGAATTGCAGTTAGACTGACCCGCAGAGATTCACGCCCTCCCCAAAGTATTCTGCTTAATATATCGCGCCCAAGATCATCAGTACCAAGTAAGTGATCACCACAGGGAGAGACCAGAATCGCATCATAATTCATCTCGGTAGGACTGTACGGTGCAATAACCGGAGCCAGCAGGGAGACTAAAATAATCATAAAAAAACCAGCAAATCCGAACAAAGCAACAGGATTCTTGCTGAATGAACGTAGAATATAGCTATCAAGAAGATGCTTTTTCTTTACGGCTTTTGAAACCTCGGTTACTCTTATATCTCTCATTTGCTTGAATCCTTCCGATTATAACTGATTCTTGGATCGAGAACGGTATACAGAATATCGACCAGCAAGTTCAGTACTGCATACGCCGAAGCAAGAAAGAGAACTACGCCCTGTATCTGGGGAAAGTCCCTGTTTGCTATGGCATTTACTGCAAAACGACCCAATCCGGGTCGTGCAAAAACAGATTCAATAAATACCGTTCCGCCAAGCATCGCAGCAATTTGCAAACCTATCACGGTTACTACCGGGATCATCGAATTTTTGAGCGCATGCACCTCCGTTATTCTGAACCAGCTGAGTCCTTTAGCCCGGGCAGTTCGGATATAGTCTTCCCGAATCACTTCTTTCATGCTCGACCTGGTCAACCTCGCCAAAAATGCTCCGGGAGCCAATGACAACGTAAAAGCAGGAAGGATCAGGTTCTTAAATCCTTCCCCTCCAACAACTGACACCCAACCAAGATTAACTCCGAACACTACAATACAGAGAATCGCCATCCAAAAACTTGGAACAGAAATTCCAATCAGAGCAGTCACCATTACTACTCCTTCCAGACTTTTACGTCGGGTCACAGCGGCAATCAAACCCGCACCAACCCCGAAAACCAGGGCCATAGCCATGGCCAGAGAGGTCAGTTTAACCGTACTCGGGAGCCGTAATAAAATTTCTGTCAGCACCGGTGTCTGCCCACGGATTGACAAACCCAAGTCTCCCTGAACAACCCGGGAGAGATATCTGAAGAACTGAATATGCAGAGGATCATCAAGACCTAAATGAGAACGCAAATCCGCAATATCCTGAACTGTAGCCATCGGACCGAGGGCAATGGCTGCCGGATCACCGGGAGTTACCTGAGCTATGAGAAATGTCAGCAGTATTACTCCCAGCAAAACTGGAATGAGTAAAAGTATCCGCTTGATGATATAACTAATCATGAAAAAACACGCTCCTCAATATTGGTAATACCGAATACATAATTATAGTATTACTATCGGAATAACACAATAAAAACATTGTAAAAATCTGATCAGCACTGCTCCCACAGACTAGGGCTTAGTACAGCTTAAACTTACAGGTTCTTATGCAGTACCCGGTGGGAATTTGCAAGGAAGAAAACGAAACCTTAGCCCGCTAGGATGATGTATTCTGACGCAGCAAAAGCCTGTCGCGTACAAGTAAGAATCCTAAGATTTAAGTTGTACAAAGCACTAGGGCCTACCCTAAAGGTTCAAGCTCGGGAATCACAAATTTTCCATTCTTTCTTATTAGCCGCCCATCACACCAAATTTCTCCGCCGCCCATCTCCGGAGTCTGAAGACAGACAAGATCCCAATGAACAGAGGAGGTATTCCCATTAGGAGCAGTGTCATAGCATTGTCCCGGAGTGAGGTGAAAAGAGGCATTGATTTTTTCATCATAATGAATATCATTCATGGGAACCGTTACTTCCGGATTAATTCCCAGTGCAAATTCTCCAATATAACGGGCACCATCATCAGTATCCAGAATCCTGTTAAGCATCTCCACAGAACCTTTTTCACAGCTGGCCTCAACTATCTTCCCCTTCGAAAAAACAAAACGGACACCTTCAAAATCATGCCCTAAATAATTTGTTGCAATATTGTAGGTCAAATACCCTTCCAGACTCTCCCTGACCGGAGCGGTATACACTTCCCCATCAATGTAGCTATTTTCTGCAGTTCCAATGATCGTATTGATACCTTTCTTACTAAACGTAAGATTCGTCCCCCTGCCGAAAATCTGCACTTTATCTGTCTTATCCAGCAACTCTTTTAACGGCAAAGCTGCTTTATGGAGAGCTGCATAATCAATCCCGGAAACCCGCATAACATAGTCATAAAACTGATTATAGGTCATCCCCGCCTTATCTGCCTGAAGCTGGGTAGGCCAGTCAAGCACCACCCATTTTTTAGTGTTGATACTGATTGCAAACAGCTTGCCAATACCCCTTTGCCACAAAATAACATTATCCGGCAAAACACCCTCGAACGGATTCCTCAACTCCTTTCCCCGTATAATGATAATTCCATCAACCTGCTTCAGTTGATTTTCCAGCCCATCAATCACCAAATTCACAGCAGCCTGCGCCCTGTCCGAATTGGACGGCAGCGTGGAAAGAAAAGCCTGGATAACATACTCCTCCTGTAGAGTATAGATAAGTGTAATTCCACGTTTTACAGCTTCCACAGCCAGATTTTTGAGCAGATATTGCGAACCCTCACAACACCAGACCAGAAAACATTCCCCCTCTTCGACTTTTAGCGAGTAATCAAAAATATTTTCCGTCAGCTTCTCAAGTCTTGCATCCTGCTTCATTTCTACTATCCTTTTTCACATCAAGAATCAGTTCATTAAATTTCAGGCTTCCATGCAGCAGCAGCACGTGAATTGATATCTGTCACTACCTCTACTACAACGGGACCTGAACAAGCAAACGCCTTCTTCAGCGCATCCTTCAAATCCCGGGGATTTTCAACCCTAAACGCAGTGATCCCGAACTCTTCGGCAACCCTGGCCAGATTAACCGGAGTAAAGCGATACATATTTTCAGGATTCATCGCTGAACCAGCCTCTCTATGTACCCGCTTCACCTCATCAACCCCTTGGCTGTAGGCTTGATTGTTATTAATAATGGTAACGGTCTTAATTCCGTACCGTACCGCTGTTTCCATCTCGGCCAAATGATAATAGAACGCCCCATCCCCGGTAAAGCAGACAACAGGACGATCCGGAGCCCCGCATTTTGCACCCAACGAGGCCGGATAGGCCCAGCCAAGCGAACCTGACGCACGGATAAAGGTTTGCCCAGGTCTAATCCTGATCATAGTAGCTGCCCAAACAGCAGAGTATCCAGTATCAGCCACCAGAACAGCATTTTCAGGAAGGATCCGCTCAATTTCATGGCAGAGACGTTCCGTACGGATTGGGATTTCCCCACTAGTCAACTTTGATCCGATATCAGTATGCCATAGCGCAACATATTCAGCCGCTTCCGCCAGCCATTCCCTTCTATTTCGTTTAGGAACGGCTGCAGCAAGCTGATCAACCACCGTCCGGGCATCACCTGCAATTCCGAGAGTTTCAGGATAATTTTTACCCAGCTCGGCGGGTTCAATATCAATTTGAATAATTGTTGTACCAGGCAAGGGAATTGTCCAGTCACAGGTAACCAGATCACTAACCTGACTGCCGACATAGATAACCGTATCTGCCCTGTTCACAATCTGATTGGCGCATGCAATAGAGTAACTTCCCACAATACCACCCCAGAGAGGATCCAGCTCATCAATTTCCCCCTTCCCGTCCGGGGTCGTCACAAGCGGTATTTCCTGCTTTCGGGCAAGTGCCATTATTGCTGCACCAGCCCCAGAGACCCGTGCACCACCGCCGACAACAATCACCGGCCTCTCAGCTTTTTTTAGGACTTCTAATGCACCAGCTATGCGGGAGGCATCCGCAGCCGGTCGATAAGGAGGATAGGTTCCGCAGTCAGCATCAATTGCTGGAATGCATGCCGATTCAGCCAGCTCTATAGTTCTTCCCATATGATTCGGCATATCCAAATGCACAGGTCCAGGTTTTCCGGTAACAGCAGATCTGAATGCATGCCTAAACAGGTGCGATATTTGATCCGGATCGGCTATTTCAGCTTGCATTTTGGTTACCGTCGAGTACATTAACCTATGATCCAACTCCTGATATGCATTACGATTCTGAAAAACAGGATCCTTCATACCCGTGAGCGCAATTACAGGAGAACATCCCAATCGTGCATCCTGCAACCCCGCAGCAAGATTTGCAGCTCCGACAGATTGAGCCATGCAAACACCTGGGCGACCGCTTACCCGGGCATAGCCGTCAGCCATGTAGGCAGCTGCTTTTTCCGAATGAGTAATGATTCTCCTGATACCCAGCGACTCCATCTCCAGAGATGCAAATCGAAGCATCGCTTCCATATAAAACACATGGCTCACACCGTAGGCCTTGAGGGTTTCAGCAATAATCCTGCCACCGTTCATTTTTTTTTCAGTTTGTCGAGTTTGCATGTGACATTCTCCTTTCACTATTCATTAAATTGTAGATTTTCTCTACCTGACTCTTCTCCTGCACACATCTATTATTCATGCTCTTTTTGAATTTCAATGCATACTGACGGTATAAAACTCCCCTCCAGCGGGAAGATCCTGTGCAATATGCATTCTCGGATTATCAGCGTCCAGCTCCATAATGAGGGATCCCAGGGTATAGTGAGTCTTCTCACTTACACACAGAGGTGCTGTTCGATCAGCAAGAATGCCTTGAATCTTTTCCACCGTCAATTCAGGAACTGCATCCAACAACTGCTGAAGCACTTCCAATCGTCGGTAGGTCGTGGTTAGACTAATCCGCTTTTCATCAGCAGGATCTATATAACCTTTCAAAGCTTCGAGGGCACTGCGGTACAAGCCCTGATCCGGATTTACGATAGGATGATTCGTATGGGCAATCCGTCTTTTTTCGGGATCTGGTTTCATAAGGGAGACAATATTTCCAGAACATTCCAGACTTAAAACCCCCTGAGGGGATCCCATAACATAATTCTGTCCTGAAGCATGCGGTATACTTTTCATCCAGGAAAAAGCCTCGTCCAGGCTGTTCTGTTCCAAAACCTTCCTGACAACAAAATCTTCCGGCAGTCCCGAAGCATTGTAATCAAGCTGATGCACGGTATTGCAGCAGACTGCAACTCCCTGGCTGTTCATACCGCAAAGAGAGAGCTTCCCTGCTATGGTAAAGACCATCTGATCAAGATTACGTTCAGGATCTTTAATATGCATAAGCATTTGATACCCACGATAGTATCCGGGTGTATCCATATTCTGCGCCACAATCGGCGACAGATCTTTTTCGCATTCTGCAGCCAGAGCGCTGCAATGTTCTCCGATTGATTCACCACTCAATTTCAGTTTCTCAAGCAACGGAAGGTATTTAAGATTTCTGCGGAACCATGGCTCTTCATCACTGAGCTGCCTTGCAAGGACTACCTTGAAATCCTGACCAGACCCTTCTGCAATCCCCCTGACCTCATCAAGCAGATGAGCCGCATATTTTTCAATAGCCGGCATAAAATTCGTATCCCGGTAGAGAATATTCAGATAATCCGGTATTTTCATACCGGTAGATTTACGACAGTCTTCCTTCCACAACTCTAGATGATCGGCGATATCACTCCGTAATTCTTCACCATGAGCCAATCCCCGCTGTTTTGGTGTCCCTGTAAAAGTATACATACGAATACGGCCTGCTTTCTCTATATCAGCCATTGCCAACTGCTCCTTTTTTTCTTTTTCGGAACTCTTTCTCAATTAATTCACGCTCCGGTATATAATTTTGATAGAGAGTGGATACCTTAGAATGGACTCCCGCCTTCACCACGCCGACTGGCAGCAGTATTTCCTGAGCCGGAATGATATTTCCGGCAGCACCATCCGCCAGCAGAAAATCACCTTTCCGTATCTCCAGAATCGTAATATCTGCAGGCATTCCCGTCTTGAGAGATCCTACCTCGGCAGATGCTCGCAGAACATCTGCAGGATTACAGGTCCCCATTGCCACAACCTTGTGCAGAGGTATACCCAGGGCAAGCATTTTTGACATAACCATGGTAAGATTATAGAAATGGGGCTCCGGATCAGCAACCTTCACTACATCGGTACCCAGCAGTGCCGGTTCAATTCCTGCCTTCAGAGCCTCTCTTGCAACTGAAAAACTCATATGTCCACGTCCGGGAGCTGTATCCAGCAAAACACCACGACCCAAGGCTTCTAGCAATGCACTTCTGATCGATGGATCGATTAAGAGTCCGCCATCCTTTGCTGTAAAACAATGGGTAATGACATCTCCTTTCTTAAGCAAACTCAGTAATCGCAGCTGAGCCTGATTCAGTTCATGCTTTGTTATGCCCATAGTGTTGCTGAACCCGGTATGTACTATAAGAGGAAGACCCTCTTTACAGGCGATATCTGCGGAAGCACCCAATACATCAATTTCATTCCTGCGAATTGTTTCACCAATGAACCTGAGTTTAATACCGCGTATTATATCCCTGTTTTCATCAATAACTGTACGAATACTTTTCTCATTAAATAATTCATATCCAATTTCCGGAAGAACTGCCTCTCCAAAAGGACTCATATGGAGCAATGCAAAAATCCGGGTTTTTGCTTGCGGTATTATAAACCGACGAAATGCGGAAAAGTTGAGCCAGCCACAGCTTCCGGCATCACAAACGCTGGTTACACCTGTCTGCAATCCGGCAAAATCAGGATCCACAGCCAACGGAATCACTGTATCAGCCACATGTGCATGAAAGTCAATGAGTCCGGGCAACACCAACTTTCCCCTCACATCAATCACAATTGGCGAATTCTCTTTTTCAAATCTCTGCCGATTGCGATCCTGGGATGTTATGCGGCCTTTGGATACGTAGAGATCCGCAATCTCATCACGACCTGACTGTGGGTCAAGAACTCGCCCTCCACGCAGAATCATATCTATTGCCATACAGCTTTCTCCATCTTTAAAAACTCTTCTGTTAGTGCAGCAAGTGAGGACAATTTTCGCTGATATAAGGTTTCAAGCGGTTCAGAGAACCATCCAGTGCCTCTATTGTCATCCCAATCTCTTTCTCAGTCATGGGAGTGGATATATTCAGCAATCCTCTGTTAGCACTAAATATACCACGATTCAGCAGTTCCAGATGCAGCAGCCGGGGCAATTCTCCGGCACGTTTTTTCCAACGCGGTATATCGGATGCAGCGAGAACAGGTTTCTCAGACCAATGAAAATAGAGAAGTGATCCAACTTGCGTTGTCTGCTCCCATATCCCATTTTCCGCTGCAACCCTGCGAATTCCATCCCGGAGTAAAACCCCAAACCGATTGATCCTGTCTATAGATTGCCGGTCAAGTAGCCTTAACGATGCGGCTCCAGCAGCCATAGCCAGATTATGCCCGTTAAAAGTTCCTGAATGGTGAAACCCATTTACCTTTGCCGGATCAAACCACTCCATAATATCTTCCCGTCCTCCAAAAGCACCAATGGCAAATCCGCCACCTATAACTTTTCCCAGTGCGGTAATATCGGGTATTATCTGATACTTTCCCTGCAGACCATTTTCATGCAGCCGCATGGTAACAACTTCATCAAAGATAAGCAGAACATTATATTCATCGGTCAGCTTTCGTAAATCACGCAGGAAGGTTTCATCAGCGGGAATAATTCCTGCCGCATTCATAACAGGTTCTATAATTACAGCAGCAATATCATTGCTGTATTTTTTCAGTATTTTTTCCACACTACTGATATTATTCATTCTGGCTACCATAACACCGTTCAAAATACTTTCCGGTATGCCGTTTTTCTCAACTCTCGCGGTCGGAAGTTCAGCATCACCGCTGTCAGGTGTAATGTTTACTTCAGCATAGTCGTGAGATCCATGATACCCTCCATCCATTTTCAAAATGATATCTCTCTTCATGAATGCCCGGGCAGTGCGCATCGCCATCATGGTCGCCTCGGTTCCTGAGTTAGTAAAGCGGACTTTACTTACCCCGGGCAGGCGTTTTGTAATGATACTGGCCAACTCTATCTGAATTTCAGCCGGTGCACCAAATATAATATCTTTTTGCATTTGAGTGCTGACTGCATTCAGTATTTCCGGATGACGATGTCCGTGCACCAGAACGGTATAGTTATTCTGGAGGTCTATATACCGATTCCCATCTACATCCACCAGATAGCAACCATCAGCTTTATCCATATGCAGGGGATAAGGCTTGTAGTAGGTCGACCAGCGGGTATCTCCTCCCGGCATCACTGTTTTAGCTATACTGTCCTGCTTTTTTGAGCAGGGTGTTTTTTCCAAATAGTCCTGCAGAATCTCATATTTCACACTTTCAGAAGCTGTCATCGATGTTCCTCTCCTTCATGCTGAATGTTAGTATTGCTTAATAATTCTATAACTTTGATTACAGCGGAATGATCCAGATCACCATATCCGTTGGCCAGCAGACTAGAAAAAAGCTGTTGGGCCAGAGCTGTAGCCGGTAATGATACATTGAGACTTTTTGCTGTATCCATGATTATACCTAGATCTTTATAGTGAAACCTACTTTTAAAACCAGGTTCGAATTCTCCTTTAACCACCTTAGGTCCCCGAACATCCATAACTCGTGTTTGCGCATACCCTCCGCTGAGAACTTTCAGGATTATTTCGGGATCAACTCCGGCTTTTTCTCCAAGAACGAAGGCTTCCGCCATTCCTACAAAATTCAGAGCGACCTGAATCTGATTACAAGCTTTCACGGTCTGTCCTGCCCCGGCTGCTCCGCAATGGGTTATTGTTTTTCCCATTACAGATAGCAGTGGCAGCATTTCCTGATAGACATCCAATTCTCCGCCAACCATAATCGATAAGGAGGCATTTTTTGCTCCCATCTCTCCCCCGCTTACTGGAGCATCCAGGCATTTCACTCTTTTTTCAGATAAAACCTCTCCTATTTTAATTGAGGTTGCTGGTGCAATAGTGCTCATATCGATAAATACCATACCTGGTCTTGCGGCTTCAAGAATGCCTTTATCCCCCAATACTGCAGCTTCCACATGGGGGGAGTCGGGAACCATGGTTATAACAACATTACTTCCTGAAGCCGCTTCTTTAGGACTTGCTGTCCGTATTGCCCCGTCGGCCACTATTCTATCAAGTGCTTCTGTATTGATGTCATATGCGGCTACTTGGTATCCGCTTTTTATCAAATGGTTTGCCATGTGATAGCCCATAATTCCAATACCAATAAATCCAATTTTCAACTCACTCATGTTCTCTCCTTCATAATTGCCACTAATTTGTCTTATGAAATTTTCAGGAATAATATATAATATGTTATAATACAAAAAATTAATTGAATCTAAAAACTTCTTCTAATAGGAGACTCTTTCAAAATGAAGAGCTTTGAAAAAGTCCCAGTGTATACTGTAATAGATGGTGTATTTCGGTAATTGTGTATTTTGGTATTACAGCATACGAAATGATAGCATTCTTTAAGCCTGTTGACAAGGTTTTCTTTACCCTCTTTACCCTCTTTCAGCGCTATGGCAAATAGGGTATATAGTTACCGCATGTATTCCCAGAACAGATCAAAAATCTCTAAAAACAGCGCTAACTGCATCAAGTAAGACAAACTCCTTGCGATAGCTGTAGAATTGCAAACTTAGTTTGTAATTTCTCTGTCACTACTGAGGCAGTAAGGTTATACATAGAGAGATTTTAGAACCAACAGGGTAATAGAAGACCGCATTCTATCAGGATGTGCTATTTACTTAGTTATACGAGGCAATTTCAAATGTAAATGGTATAAATACTAAGACATAAGCAAAGCTTATGTCTTAGGTAAGCTCTGGACTGGGAGCCGTAAGCGGTCCATTCCGCCAAAAAAAAGGGGGGAGGGTATTTTGCAGCCTCTGCCCGGACAACTAAAGGCTGTCTTTTCGGAAACGGAACCGGCATAAGGGTTCCGTTTCTCCCGCTCGTTTATGACGCAAAAATTCCAGCATAACAATTTTGAAAGATTATCAAACTAATTACTTATTCATAGGTCATCAGTGAGGTATCCCGAAAGCTGGCAAGATGATCTCTCATGCGTTCAGCTGCACCTTCACTATCCTGCTCTTTGATTTTTTCCAGAATATATCGATGGGATTCTGCTGTTTTCTCTGCCCGTCCCGGTAAAGCATTGCTCCTATCCATGAGGTTTTCGATATTGTAAAAATACGGATCAAGAAACATTTCAAAAAAAGGATTTTGTGTAGCTTTGGCCAGAGCGAGATGAAATAAAACATCCAAACTGGAAAACTCTTTCTGATTATTCAGATTAAGCTGCATACGGTTGATTACATCATCAAGTTCCTGCAAGTTTGCTTCTGTTCGCCGCAGGGTGGCAAGACGGGCAATTTCAACCTCAAGAGTGAGGCGGAATTCAAAGGCATAATTTATCAAATTTTTATCAGTTTGTGTCGTAAAAAAGAGTGATAATGCATTTTGCACATTCTCCGGCCCTATCTCCTGAACATAAGTCCCACTACCTGATTGTGATATAAGTAGACCTTTTGCTACAAGTATGTTTATTGCTTCCCGGATAACGGTTCTGCTGACTCCAAACTGATCACACAACTCTCTTTCCGCTGGAAGACACTGCCCTGCTGTAATCTGACCATTTCGGTACAGTTCTTCAAGCTGATCTGCTACTTGATGAGATAGTTTTTCCTGCCGCTTTACTCTTTGGTACATATCCCCTGCCTTGAAACGGTGTGTTTTTATTTATAAGAATAGTCGCATTATACCACAAAAGGCAGTGATTCACAAGACTGGACAAACTGAATGCAGACAGACCAAATACAGAACGATAATTTTGCTATAAATTTATTTTGCACCACACTAAAGAACACTAAAAGAAAAATCGCTTCCTGCGCTTCCTGCGCTTCCTGTGCTTCCTGTAAAGAAAAATTACTATTCAGGTAGGAGTCATGCTATGATTCCGGTATGATCTCATGCATAATTCCCGCAGCAGGACTCTCATCACGAATGAAGGGCTCTTCACGAATGAACGAGTGGAAAATAATGCTTCCGTATCAAGGAAGACCTATCATTGATCTGGTGTTGGAGACAGCCCTTTCAACAGCAGATAAAGTCATCATGGTCATTGGGCATAGAAGTGAGGACCTACATAAGCATTTTGCCGGAAACCCGGACATTACCTTCATTGAGAATACAAATTATACTCGCGGAATGTTTTCATCAATACGTGCAGGAGTTGCCGGACTTGGAAATGAGCTGTTTTTTATTCTCCATGCCGATCTGCCGTTGATAAAAAAATCTCACATCACTCCCCTGCTTGACTATTTTACTATGCAGCAGGAAAACAGTATTGATATCGTTCAGCCTCTCTGCGGAACCGTTCCAGGTCATCCGGTAATTTTTTCAGGATCTGTGAAGGAGACCATTCTTGCATCAAAGGACAGCGATTCCATGCGGGACATATTCAAAGCCCATGCTGTATCCTATTTCCCTACCGATGACCCGGCTTATATTACTGATATTGATACCATAGAGTCGTACCATAGTTTGATCAACGGGTAGTAAGAACCAGCTCTGTCCCCAAGCCGTCCTTTTCTCTGGCATCAACCAATACGGTATCACCCTCCACAACTGTTCCATCCAGCAATGCTTTTGCCAAAGGATTCTGCAGCAGGTTCTGAATTGCTCTTTTTACCGGTCTTGCACCGAACGCCGGATCAAATCCTTCAGCAGCAATGCATTCAATCGCTTTATCCGTTATTTCCAGTAGGATATTGCGGCTGATCAACCGCGCTTTAAGCAGGTCAAGCTGGAGCTGTATAATCTTACTGATCTGCTGCTTATCCAATCGGCTGAAAGGAATAATATCATCAATTCGGTTCAGGAATTCAGGCTTGAATGTCTGCTTTAGTAACTGATTTATACGCGGACGAACTTCATCAAAACTTTCTGCAGTAAGCAGGAGATCACTTCCCAGATTACTTGTCATTATAATAATTACATTACGGAAATTGACTATGCGGCCCTGGCCATCAGTCAGCCTTCCATCATCAAGAAGCTGAAGGAGCACATTAAAGACATCCGGATGAGCTTTTTCAATCTCATCAAAAAGAATTACTGAATAAGATCGTCTTCTCACCGCTTCTGTGAGCTGTCCGCCCTGATCATATCCTACATAGCCCGGGGGAGCTCCAATCAATCGGGAAACTGAGTGCTTCTCCATATATTCGCTCATATCTATCCGGGTCAAAGCCTTCTCATCATCAAATAAAAATGCCGCCAGAGTCTTTGCAAGCTCAGTCTTGCCCACACCCGTCGGTCCTATAAAAATAAACGAACCAAGCGGTCTTCCTTCATCAGAAATCCCGGCTTTATTTCTGCGAACTGCATCGGAGACTTTCTTAATTGCCTCCTGCTGTCCTACAACCCTTTCGGCAAGGATATTTTCCAAATTCAGATATTTCTGCATCTCTGAAGTGAGCATTTTTGCTATTGGTATTCCAGTCCATGCAGCCAGCACCTGCGCTACATCCTCCTGCGAAACCTCTTCCCTCAGCAGCTGTCTTTCGGACTGCACATCTGCAAGTTCAGCACTTTTTTTCTCCATGTCCGCACTTAAACCGGGGATAAGTCCATGCTTAATCTCTGCGGCCCGGGTAAGATCTCCGCTTCTCTCAGACTGCAATTCATCAGCCTTTAACTGCTCAATCTTCACTTTCAGCTTTCGAAGTGCATCAATTATCTCCTTCTCATTCTTCCACTGCATACTCAACCCATCATACACTGATTTGAGATCTGCAAGCTCTTTCTCCAGTTTCTTCAGCCTCTCCTTGGAATTGGCATCCTTCTCTCCTTTCAGAGCCTGCCTTTCAATATTCAGCTGAAGGATCCTCCGGTCAATCTGATCCAGTTCAGTCGGTTGGCTGTCAATCTCCATTTTTAATTTGCTGGCAGCTTCATCAATAAGATCTATCGCTTTATCAGGAAGAAACCGGGCTGTTATATATCTGTCAGAAAGAGTCGCAGCAGCAATAAGTGCCTCATCCTTGATCCGAACACCATGATGCACCTCGTAGCGCTCTTTAAGCCCCCTTAAAATAGCTATCGTTGACTCTACAGATGGCTCTCCTGCATAAACCGGTTGAAACCTTCTCTCAAGTGCCGCGTCTTTCTCTATATATTTACGATATTCATCCAGAGTTGTTGCACCAATTGTTCTGAGCTCTCCTCTGGCCAGTGCCGGTTTCAGTAAATTTGAGGCATCAGTTGACCCCTCTGCCGCACCGGCTCCAACCACGGTATGCAGTTCATCAATAAATAAAATGATTTCCCCATCCGATTCCACCACTTCATGTATAACCGCTTTCAACCGTTCCTCAAATTCTCCCCGGAATTTTGCACCGGCAATCAAGGATCCAAGATCAAGCGTGAGCACTCTTTTTGATTTCAGCATTTCCGGGACATCACCCGAAACGATACGACGCGCAAGGCCCTCTACAATTGCCGTTTTTCCTACTCCGGGTTCACCAATCAATACCGGATTATTTTTGGTTCTTCTGGATAATACCTGCATAACCCTGCGAATCTCCTCATCCCGGCCAATTACCGGATCAAGTTTCTCCTTCCTGGCCAATTCAGTGAGATCTCTGCAATATTTATCAAGTACCTGGTAGCGGTTTTCAGGGTTCTGATCTGTTACCCGCTGGCTGCCTCTGATTGTCTGCAGTGCCAGCAGTATGTTTTTTTCAGTTACTCCATAGTGTCCCAGTAATTCAGGTACTGTCCCTTTGCTCTTCACAAGGGCAATCAGCAAGTGCTCTACACTGGTATATTCATCCTTTAATTTTGAGCTCTCCTTATCAGCCTGACTAATTACCGATAAAGCGTCCCGGGTCAGGCCTGTCTGTTCCTGAACACCGTAAGCCCGGGGTAATCCCTTAAGCCGTTCTAACAGATCATCAGAAAGTCCGGATCTGTTAACTCCTATTCGATCCAGAAGAGGTGCAGCCACCCCCTCTTTTTGATTCAATAGTGCATATCCAAGATGTTCGCATCCTATTTGCACATGGTTGTACTCTTTTGCCAGTGCATCAGCTTCCTGCAGGATCTCCTGCATCTTTACCGTCATTCTGTCAATTCTCATATTTTATGTACCTCTGTATAACAACATCCCGGCATCCTGTGATAAGGGTTTTTACTCTCTCGTTTCGTTGTACGGGCTGTCTGATTAATTATTCTTTCTGAAATAATTCTATTTTCTTGAAATTTTCTTTTGAATTTTTTGGAAGGTTAACTCTAAACACATACATTGAAAATAATTACATGTTTCCAAAAACTTCTGGCAAATCGAAGTATGCAAAGCATACTTTTAAGAATAAGATGCTTTGCATCTTATTCCAAGGTAAATCTATTCCAAGGCTAAAATGAAAGATTATAGCTTAATAATTTTGAAAGATCCCATCGGGCTACCTTATTCTATCAACAGTTTTTGTTCTCTCCGCAGTCTTTTGCTCTATAAGATGCTATTGGTGCTCTATTGGGAACTTACTCTCTATTACTTTCTGTTTAGAACATAATGAAGCTTGTGGAGGCAGGCAAGTATTTACTAAAAAAATGTTGCTTTTCGTATGTTTTTTAAAGAGATTTCAGCCGTTTTTTGTCCATCCGCTCTTTCAGGGTATACCATAGAATAATACAGGCAGGAAGAATAAACAGTGTAGCCATGAGGGTATTAAATAAAGCCACGGATACCAGGATACCGAAATATCTAATAGGAATAAAGCTGCCGAATGAAAGCACCATCAAACCACTGATAATCGAGACAGAAGTCAACGTAATTGGTCTACCGGTAAGTACCAGCGTTTCATGAACTGCACCCCTGACATTTCCTGGATATTGTTTATAGACCTTTCGAAATCGGAGAATGAAGTGGATGGCATCATCAATACCTACACCAACAGTTACACTCGAAAAGGCAATAGTAACCATATCAAAGGGGATTCCAAAAGTCATCATAAATATATAATTAGCCATAATGCCGGTAACAATCGGGATCAAAGAAAATAGTCCATATTTAATTGATGAAAAAGTAAACGCAGTTATAAGAAAAACTATTACCAGCGACCAAGCGGTAGACCGTCGCTGATCGCTCTTTATCAATTCATTTAGTGCCAGAAATCTGTTTCCCTGTCCCCATATTGTGGAAGTACAGTCCTCCGGCAGCATATAGCGGTACTTTTCGAGCAGATCTATAACATTTTGAGAGTTTTGCAACTCTGCAAGACTGCCTGTCTCACCATCACGATAGCGCAATGAAATGGTCATACGATTTTTATCTTCACTGAGAATGAGTCTGAAATCACTGTTATTTCTATCCAGCTCAGAGAGAATGGAGAGATATCGGGAAATCAGCATTATCAACCCACGGGATTCAGGAATGGTAGATTCTCCCTTCATAACCTGATGCAAATAGCGGGTATAACTTGTAAAGGAGAGGATGTGAGTTATATCGGGACCATTTTCATGTACAATCTGTTCAAAAGCATCCACTTTGGCAAGTATCTCCGGGTTCAGGAAATACTTATCTGATCCTTCGGGAGCATCGAGGGTAATATAGACGACATCAATCCCACCAATTCGCTCTACTGCAGCAGCAGAATCAAGAACCAGCTGATCGTTAGCCGGAAAGTAGTAGACATAATTTGTCTCAAATTTGACTCGGGAATAGGAAAAGAAAAAACCACCAATAATTAGCAGGAATATCCCAATAATTATATACCATCTCCTGATAACCAAATCCGCACACTTACGAATTAATTTTGTAAATTTTCCATTTTCTACTGACTTACGATGATGTATGGCCGGGTTTTTCATTCTGGATAATATGGCCGGAAGATAAAACAGAGAGAGTACGGCGCAGGCAGTAATTCCTAGTGATGTAGATATTCCAAACTGGTTAAATTCATCAAGCTGTGCAATAAGCAGACTGAGAAATCCTGCAACGGTTGTTATACAGGCAACTATAATGGTCTTATTCACATGATAAGCAGCTTTGAGTATCCAACGTTTACTATTTTTAAGGTATCTATGATTTTCATCAGGACTCATCCTGTAGTACTCGTTCAGAATATGTATGCTATAGGAACTTCCGAGTGTAAGTACCAGCGGAGGGGTTATTATATTAATAATGGTGAGTTTATAGCCAAGAAGCTTCATCATTCCCAAACACCAGATTGTTCCAAAAACAACTACGGTTAACGGTAGGATAACTGCTCTTTTTGCTTTAAAGCTCAGGTAATAGACTGCTAATATCACTATAAAGCAGATAATCAGCAGTCCAAAAAGGTCCTTCATAAGATAGAAGAAAACCCGGTCAGAAGAGAAAAACGATCCAAGATATTTCACACTTCCATATTGTTCAAGCGGTTTAAGAATCTCTTTAATCTCTATAACCTGCTGCTGCATTATCTCATTATCAACCTGCATCGGAAAATAGAACTGAACCATTCCACCATCCTGGGAAATAATCAGGTTCTTGGTTATTATATCATTTTTCAATCGTGAAGTAAAAATATCGACATCTTCCTGAGTCCAAGCCCCATCACCTGTGTGAGGAGACATCGGTACAATTACCAGTCGGCCATTTTTATTTTCCGCTGTTATCATGGAAAAAGGATGTATGCCAAAATCAATATTTTCATATGCTTCCAGCTCTGAAACAATCGATTCCATAAGTGGTAGTGATTCTGTGGTAAAAATATTATCGCCGTCTATGGTAAATATGAGGCTATCCTTATAGACACCATCATTATAGTATTCATTGAAATTCTGGTTAGTTATATCATCTTCCGGCAAAAGAGAATTCAGGTCGGGATTCAGCTCTACCTGCACGGCAAAAAAGAGGAAGAACAGCGTTATAAGCAGAGTAAATATTATTACTGCGATGGAGTTTCTTTGAGAAAATGCTATGGATGTAATTATTGGGCTTTTTGCCCGTCGTCTTCTTCTGCTCATCTGCCTCAATCTATTTTTTATATAAGAGAGGCTCTTTCAATAATACTGATTTTTGAAAGAGCTGCCTTTGAATAAAATGCAAAGCATCTTATTCCAAAAATTATGCAAAGCATAATTCAGTATGCATAGCATACTTCGATTAGTGAAGTTTTTTGAAGTCATACAATTTTATATGAAATAACAAATTAACATGTTCTTCAAAAAAATTCAAATCTATGTATTCATAGATCAGGCTACTTCCTAGAAAATCGATTCAACCGAAGGTTGAATTTAGAATTTTGAAATTGCCTCGAGACACTTTCAATTCGTACTAGCAAAAACTAAACTTTTTTTGTTCAGGTTTTCTCAGAAAATGTCTTTTAAAGTTTTAATATACAATAACATATCAAATTTTATAAGTAATAGTTACAATTAAAAAACTCTCTTAATATTAAAATTTTTTTCCATGCAACTGGCTAATTTTTCAACAACTTTCACACATTCTACATGTTTTTCTTAAGGAGGGAAAGGGCTGGATGCAATTTATGAGCGTTCGCTCCCCTATCCAAAAAAACAGATAAACACGTTGGGTCTTGTAACCTGTTGGAGATTTTGTTATTTTAATTACATACACAAAGAACCAGCAATAATCAAAAATCAGGAAACAATTGCAACAGCAAACCTGGTTTTGTACTATTTTGCAGGGTCTGTACATATTACATTTTGCAAAAGGTTGATAATAATGCGCACACATAAATATTGGGCTGTATGTATAAAAATTTTTCTGGCAATTGCCTTAACGGCCGCAACTTCCTCCTGCACGATAAAACAGCAGATTACTGTTCATGTTGACGAATCAGGCGATGCTCAGTTTGAGATTGTAATTGAGGACTATTTCATTGAGGTGGTAAAAGATTTTCAGGTTTTTGCTGAAGAAGAAACGGATGTAACCCAGGATAATCTGGATGAGCTTGCAGTAGATCTTAATGAATCTGACTACACCTCTGATGCCCTTTTTGAAAAGGTTGATGATAATTTCTATCGTGGAAGTTTTAATTTCAGCGATCTTGAAGAGTTCTTCAACGAGCTAAAAGAGGAAGATGACGAGAATCTCTCTGTATTTACTTATACAAAACGGGGATTTGTCCAGAGTCTTACTATTTATATTGATATTGATAACTACTACCAGTTAAAGAAGCTTGTTCCCATGCTGGACGATCCGGAATTTTCCATGTTTGGTCCCGAGGAAAATATAGGGGTCAGTGAGGTGGATTATATTGATATGATCGGATTTGCCCTTGGTGACGAGGGACCTCCTTCTCTCAGAAGATCGTACATAGAGGTTATAATTGTAACTGATCACCCTATTATTACGCAGAAGGGCGGCACACTGTTATCGCCGAACGAAATTTCTTTCAATATTCCCATGCTTGACTTTTTGCTCCTAGCGGACCCAATAGTTAAGACTGTGACCTGGTAGAGGGGAACAACGGAGACCGGAACAACGGAGACCGGAAGCTGGAGATCGGAAGAAAAGAGTTGCTCGGAACGAGATTACTGGTCGTGGAATGAGATTGTTTTTTGAAGTTAAAAAGCCGCCAAGGATATGGCGGCTTTTCTGTTTTTGTCTGGTTTAGTGATTGTTTCTTAAAAAGAATGATTCGTTCTTGCTGTCTATGAGGCTATCTTCACTTCAATTTTTTTAGGCTTTTTTTCCGGTAATTTCGGGATAATCAGTGTAAGGACTCCATTCTTAAATTCACCCTTGATCTTATCCTCAGACACTCCCTCAGGAAGAACAAAACTTCTCTGGAATGACGAAGTGAGTCTCTCCCGAACAAGAAAGGATTCATTCACTTTTTCAGTTTTCTCAACTTTCTCTTCTTTCTCAAC
>Ga0307988_1000535_pt1 | contig 25960 bp, 26 predicted proteins | sample EllFjometagen183_FD_203166 | JGI IMG/M metagenome (GOLD analysis project Ga0307988, IMG submission 203166) | Marine microbial communities from Ellis Fjord, Antarctic Ocean - #183 | ecosystem: Environmental > Aquatic > Marine > Unclassified | place: Southern Ocean | collected 2014-10-08 | reverse complement strand
AAATAAGAGTGTCACTAATAATGAGTCACCTATAAACTGGCTCTCATAATAAAAGGAACTACTAAAATGAAAGATCCAAAAGAAAACACAGAAGTAACTCGTAAAAATGTCAACAATCCAATTGTAAATACAAGAACATTTGATTCGGAGGTAGATAAAACTAAGGGAGATTTTATAAGACACTCTGCATATTTATTTGCAATGTTAAACAAAGAATGTGAAAGTAAATCCAGTCTTCCGAGTCAAGTTCTTAGTGTTTATGATAATATTCAAAAATACAATGAAAACATCGATAACATTGAAGCAAGTGTGATTCGAAATCAGCTTATTGAATATATAGCTATTTCAAATTCTTCATTTTTGGAAATTCTTATGGCCAAAAATGACCACAAACCAACGGATAAAATTCTTGCTAATAAAATGAAAGTCGATAAACATGTATTAAAACTACTTAGTTTATCCAAGAATGAGCAAACTCCCCCCAATCATATTAAAGTCAAAGCAAAAAATGTAAACATAGCTATGGAACAGAAAATTGATCAACGTGCTGTCAAAGATAACATTTTTGTTGGTAAAATCAAACCTAAGAAGTCTGATAAGAAATCACCCCCTAATCAACATGTTGCATAAAAAATGAGGGTTCTTTTATCAATAGAACCGTCTGGAAAGTTTTTGACGGTTCTATTTTTATATACTTTATGTTTGCTGATCTGATCACTTATACTTACGGTTAATATCCACCGAGCCGTCAGTCGAACCACCATCAATGATGATATATTCAAAATTATCATAATCCTGCGACAAAACGCTCTCTATAGCTTCTTCAAAGAATTCCGCGCTATTATAGCAAACCGTAATTATAGATATTTTCAAAGATTTATTCATTGGTTTCTAATACCTTTTTGTATAACTTTAGATACTGCTCAGCAACTTTTTTTACATCAAACTTATCTTCTACAGTCTTTCTAGCTGTCTTGCAATTTTTTTCATATTTCGGGTTCTCCAAAACCCAGCTTATGCCATTGGCAAAATCTTCACAATCAAAAGCTTTTGCTAAATATCCATTTTTTTTATGTTCTACTATATCAGCTATTCCTCCAGTATCAAAAGCAACAACAGGCACATTACAGGCTGCGGCCTCGATTAACATGTTGGGTAAATTGTCATATTTTGAAGCCAATACAAATACATCAGCCTTTGGGTATATTTTAGCAATATCCTCATCTGAATCAACAAAACCTGTGTTTTTTGACTTAAATTTTGACTCAAAGTGACCGTTCCCAATCAACAATAACTCAAGCTTATCTTTGTATTTATCCTGTAATAAGCTTAGAGCCTCACTTAGTTCTTTTCCACCTTTGTTCCAATCATTTATATCAAAAGCACCAAAAGCTATAGTTTTTTTATCTTTTTGAACTGCCTTTATATTATCAGCCTTAAAAATATTTAAATCAACTCCATTAGGAATAACATGGACACTTTTATTAGCCATCACACAGCTTTCTTTTGCCTCATCCCCCAACCAGGAACTAGGCGTAACTATATCTATATCAAGTTTATTCCAATACTTCATTTTTTGTTTCCAAACATGTCTATTTAGATCAAAAACAGAACTTTGATCGTATCCTGTTTTAAAGCGTTCGTCTTTGTGCTGATGATGGTGTTCAGCTCCACAATAAGCCCAGCCATCATGGAGAGTCCAGACTATAGGAGCTTTAATCTGCCCGATTTCTTTTATACTCATCATGCAGCCGTTGATCCAATGCAAGTTTACTATATCAGGATTAACGGAATTTATTTTATCAGCCAAGCCTGATTTAAAAATATTTAGAGAATGTGGAAATCTATGTTGTTTGCGGCACAAACTAGTCAAAGCAACTTCTAAACGCTGTTTTATATGTAAACACCGTAATTTACCTGGGGAAAATGCTTCAACTACATAGTCATCATTAGATTTTTTTTCAGCAACCAGCATAATAGACTCATGTTTAGCATCAAGTAAAGCTTGATGCAGGCGGCAGGCAGCTTTAGCAGCTCCGCCTTGAGTATCATAATAATTTACATGAAGTATTTTCATAGATGTTTAAACCTGAATAGTTGCTTTTTAAATTCGTCAAGATTCCAGTTTCTGACCAAGCTACGCGGTATTTGATATGGATCAGTCCATGAATGAGACTGTCCGGGAAAATTGGCCGCCGCTTTAGTGATATTAGCTTGTTTACAGATTTCCATAGTTACGCTGGAAAAATCATCAATATTGCCAAAAGGATATGAAAAAGTATTTACTTTATGTCCTAATATATTTTCCAACTGTGTTTTTCCTGTATTTATTTCATATTCCTGTTCTGTCTGCTTTAGGGCGGCAAGCTGCGGGTGGTTAACAGTATGAGAACCGATGCTAACTAATTCATCCGCATCCAACTGCTTTAATTCTTCTGTCGTCATTGGACGATATTCTTCTCTTGTTTTCAGTTCAATTCCAGCTTGTCTTGCGAGTTTAACTATAAACGCGTCCCTTTCCTGCACTGCCAGACTTTTCAAGGCTAGTTGCGTTTGAATAATTGCCTCTTCTTTAGATATAGGTAAATCTAATTTATCAAGTTCGACTTTTGTATTTAAAATTATTTGTTCAAGTTGATCCCACCAAAACTCCTTGGCGCTTTGAACATTTTCAGAAGCAACAAAAAAAGTAGCAGGAACAGAGTATTTCTTTAAAATGGGCAGTGCATTATTTAAGTTATCACTGTAACCATCGTCAAAAGTGATGACAAAAGATGTTTGTTTGACCTTTTCCCAGTTATCCTCAAAACGAAGGATTGGATAATTCTGACTTAAAAATTTGATTTGTTTATCAAAATTCTCGGGAGAAACAGCTAATTGCTGGCAATCATCATGTCTTTCACAAACACGATGATAGAGCAAAACAATGACCGGAGCTTCTCGACAATTAGCCATTACATTTACAGCAAATTGTTTAAAGCGTTTTATTTTATGTAATAATATATTATTTAATCTGTCCAATATTTTTTGCCCAAACGTTTATTTGAAGATCAAAATCATTTATTTGAGACATATTGCTCAACGGCATTCCTGCATAATGAGGATTTTCTATATTGTATCTGAAGTTTTTTGCTTCCAGGATATTCAAAAACTCTCCGAGCTTTTGTGGAGAATCTTTAAATGCGTGATATTCAAGAAAGATATTATCAACTTTATGCAAGTTTTCCGCAATCTTGTCAAACATTTCATTCTCAGCTCCCTCAATATCCATTTTAAGGAAGTCAACTCTATCGTAATTACTAAGAATTTCATTAAAATCAACAGCTTTTACCGACATACCGGAATCATCATCTGAAACATGCCCTCCATCTGCGTTATCAGCTTTAAAAAAGAGTGTGTCGTTAGTATTCCAAACAGCTAAGTTATATTTTTCGACATCTTCAAAGCCGTTATTGTCAAGATTTTTAGATAATATCTCAAAAATATTTTTATCGGCCTCATACGCACTAATTTTTGCCTTGGGATAAAGTTGTTTAAAGAAAATAGCACTTAATCCAATATTAGCACCCATATCAATAATCACAGGTTCGTCTGAGCTTGTTTCAAACTGATATATTTTTTTAATAAAAATCTCTTCAAAAGCAGAAAAAAATGAAGGAATATCAGGGACAATCAAAGAGAGACCGTTAAACTTCAATACAAGTTTTTTGCCGGCAGGAATTTTTTCATATTTTGTGCGAAGCCAATAGTATTCCCTATATATCGGATCTGTGAATAATTTTACAGCATGTTTCAGTGGGGATTTTACAAATTCTTTGAAAGTTCCAGCCATATTTATACATCCTAAATAATATTAATGATTAGCTCTAATTTTCCATTTTGCGCAGTCCAAGGATTTCTGGAAAGAATCATAGGCAAAACGATAAGGCGCACAATTCAAAAAATTTAAATTCTTTTTAAAGAGACGCAAATGAACCTGACCTGCTATAACTTGAGCACGGCATATTGCTGACATTGTTTTTCCCAGACATCTTATTTTTTCTTTTTCGTATTCATCCAACATATCCTTATACAAATAAATGATTTCCTCATCACTCATATCTGACATATTAGCAACTACTTTCCATTCAAAAATACCTTCCATAGACATATAGCGTTCATAAAACTCGTTATCGTCTTTCATTAGTCCACGCCTGAACAATTCCGAATAAAGCTTGGAGCCAGGGAATGGAGTAACTATGGAAAAAGTAAGTTCGGTATTCGGAGCAATTCTGACACATTCCTTCATGACTCGTTTCGTTTCGGCAACATCTTCTCTGGTTTCTGATATTTCACCAATCATAAAATTGCCAGTGGAATATATCCCATATTTGTTAAGGCGCTCAACCTGAGTCAAAATCATATCGGAGGTGCTTCGCTTGCCCATCAATTTAAGAACTCTGTCTGAACCGGATTCAAAGCCTTGTGCAATCATACGGCAACCAGTTTCCTTCATTGCCTTTAGTAAGTCATCTTCAAGTTTTGCAATTACTTCAAAGTGTCCCAGCATATAATATTTTATCGGTTTCTTGAGCTTTGCAATATGTTCGACTAATTCTCGGACTCTTTTAGGATTTACCATAGCTAAATCATCAGAAAAGTTAAGAACATTACCGTTGAACTGTTCCATGTTTTTCTCTGCTTCAGCCATCATGAGAGGAACTGAGCGCATCCGGAACTTACTATGATGATAGCAAAAATTACATTTATACGGGCAACCGCGACCTCCGTGAACAGGGATTACCCGATCAGTGAAGCGCAGCAGCATTCTCGGTGCGTATGCTGCATACCAGCGTCCAGTTGCCAGCCAATTATCCGGGAAAATGTCAAAAGGTACATCCGGCAAATCATCCAGATTTTCAATAAATTCTCCTGGTCCGGTCAACATAGTCTCTTCACCATCACGAATAACCAAGCCTTTGATTTCAGAAAGGTCGTTACCCTCACGCATTGCTTGAGCAAGCTTAAACAGGGTAATTTCTCCTTCGCCAATAATTCCAATATCAGCCTGAGTTATATTTACTGCAAACTCAGGAATCGGCGAAACCATTTGTCCGCCTATCACTATGGGAAAGTTACGCCCTGCTTCATTTAGTAACTCTATATATCTTTTAAAGATGGGAAGTTCAGGGTAGAGATTTCCAAATCCAACCATTAGAGGTTTTAAGTCAATAATTTTTTGAACAAGCTCTTTTTCAGGAATATCTCTGAATAATATAATAAATTTTTCATTATGCTGCTTTAAATAAGCTGCAAGATATCCAAAAGAAAAAGGAAAATTAGCACCCATAGGAGCACTGACAAGAACAATTGGACCAGAAGGATTATTGCTTTTAAGAATACTCATTTTGTTTTATCTTATCCTTGAATTTATTTATAAATCTATTCATTTTATAAAACCATTATTTAACTTAGCATAATAACAATGTTTGAGCAAATGTTTCTTCGATTTTTCAAATCATAATTTTTTTATGAAAAGTTTTCGTATTTTTCTGTAAATTTTAACCAAGACATTTACATCCGCTATTGCTTTATCAAACAATATTTGATCCGCAACAGTATTGATAATCATAATAGAGGGATGTTTAATTTGGTCAATTCCAAATCTTGGTACATTCATTAGTGCAGAAGTCATTTCGTGAGTACACTCAATGCCGATGTTTGAAACCATATTGACCTGAGGAGAAATTGATAGAATATTATTTGAAAATGCAGCGTAAGTCCATTGAATATCCCATGCACTAAAACTAGAATCTTTATTGTATACTTTCTCGAAAATTTCCATCCAACGTTTTTGAACATATTTACAAGGAAATAATTGCATAATATATTTTTTCTTCTTAAATTCAGGAAATGTTTTCATTCCAAAATCAAATAAATTCCATGCTCTGCGCCAGCTTGCCCATCCCCAAGTATTTGAATAGCGTGAAAAGTAATAGCTATTATCATCATATATCTTTTCAGATTGAAAATTGTTTCCACTAATACAGGAAATACGTGTATCATTGCGATAATATTCGAGTAATTCTTGACAGAACAAGAAGAAATCCTGGTGTGGTAAACAATCGTCCTCGAGAATGATTCCTTCTTCAACATTCTCAAAGAACCAATCAATTGCAGTTTTCACCCCTATACCGCAACCCAAATTTTTATCTTGAAACAATGTTTTCACGTCACAATCCCAATCAATGGAATTCATTATAAATTGACGTACAGATTCACACTTCTCAGCTTCTCCCGGCTTATCTGTGCGTGCGCCATCAGACGCTAAGAACAGTTGCTCTGGCTTGGCTTTGCGAATCTCTTCAAAAACCTGCCTGACAGTATCCTCGCGATTAAATACTATAAAAAGAACTGGAGTATGTAATTTTTTATTTTTCATTAATATCTCTAACTTATTTTATTACAGAGTAAAAGTGCAAAGCCCCGATAGAAAGTTTGTAATGAAATCAACTTATATAAAGTATCACTTTCAAGGGGAATGTCAAGCATTTTTTATTTTTTGGCTCTTGCTCAAACCAAGCAGTACTAGACATTCAATTTAAATAGGCTTGTATTTATATTATAATAGTGATATTTTTATAAAAGTGCTGCCAATAAATGGCAGCACTAGATGAATTTATATCTCTGAATGTTTCTCCATTAATAATCCGTCAAAATCTTCATAGACCTCAAAACATATCTTAAGATAATGCTCTTTGTTATTTCTATAGACATATACGGACTCAGGTATAAGTACCGCCTTTGGAAAACAGTAAGAGATGCTTTTATTCCCAGAAACAGGCGATAAACAGAGATGTCCGCCAGTAAGCAACACATTTCTGTCAAAAACAATATTCGTTATATCCCCTGATACATTAAAGAAATTAGTAAAATCACTATTAATTTCTTTTATATCTGCCGAAACTATTATTTTGACATTAGTTATAACTTTAGAAATAGTTTTATCGCCAATTTTACTAGCTTTTGCTTCATAAAATTCCGGGTCAATATTCAGCATTGGACTGTCAAATGTTACGCCAATGAGTTTTCCTTTGTAGCTAATACAACAAGGACCTGTCTTTAAAAACTCTGTATTAAAATTCATAAAAAATCATCCTTTTTGATTATTAGCTTTTCTTTTTTGCATAAACACATCATTACCATCACATAGAATTTCAAAGCACCAGCTAATGTTGTTGTCGGCTTTTATTTCAGGAGTAGCCTTCAGCCTAGCTAAAGGAAAATAACAAGCAACTTTGTTTTCCGGATCCAAAGGCACAAATTTTAAGACACCTGGTGAATCATTAAAATCATGAGGTGAATCTAAGCTCTCAGGATTTAAGGCAATAAATTCCAAACTTATTGAATTCCCCAGGGTCAAATGAGCCAAAGCCCCGTCAAATGAGCTCAAATGACTGCTTTTTATTACTAACGGCTTGATTTCCCATTGCGGCATTACTGTTACACCACCAAGCATTTTTCCTTTGTAAGCAGCGATTACGGTTCCCGAGGGAAACAACATTGATTTTTCGATTGAGTTCATCTCAATACTCCTTTTTCAATTAATTAATTGATTTTAACGAAAAACAATATATATCCAAATCAACAATTTAAAAAAATATTAATGCGCAGTTTACCTGCATTTGAATTTAAGGTAGGGGTTGCTTGATGACTTTTAAAGAGGCTGTCTTAATTATATTAAATTATCTATTTTTTCGATTAAAATATCCATATCGACATAAAAATCAAAGTTTTCATTTTGTGAAGGAAAAAATAAACAACTATAATCTATTCTGGCATTCTCTGCAACCATTTTGCAATAATCACTTGAATATTTATTCGACAATATTTCAATTAACCTAGTCTTAGGTTTACAGAATATTAAATTTGCAAGTCCAGCTCCATGCGGAGCTACAATAGTAGAAGCACTCATAAATAACTCAGCTTGCTCTTTTATATCAAGCCCTTCCAAATCTATTATTTCAAACCCCTTTGATTCTAAATATGAAATGAGTTCACCCTCATTTAACATCTTCCTCTTATATGCGTTAACACGAGAAATATAAATTTTCTTTCTTTTTTTTGAGTCTATTCTTAACAAAGAATTCAATGCAGTATAAACCCAAGAAGGCAATACATCTGCATAATTACCGGCAAAAGCTGTTTTCTTTTTAGGTTGAAAAGTCAATGATGGGACTATTAGATTTGTTGCTTCAATACAAGTATTTATTTTAGGAGAAATTATTTTATCTTCAGGGATATTGAATACATTAAGAGCATTTTTATGGAATGGAAGCTCGTTAGAGATATAATAATAGTCTGGATTAATTCCAGATTCTTTAATTAGAAATAACCTTGGCAATGCTTCAATAATCCAATGAAAATAATTATGTGAAGAACAAGAGCTATTTATAACAGCTACTGTTCCGTTGATCTTTTTTACCTTATTAAAATATCTCCATCTATATTTTTTATGAAAATAATGCTCGTTAAAATCCAAATCAAACATTGGAACTGAAAGCTCTCTAACGAGTTTAATTTCTTTTTTTTGTTTTAACAAAACATAGCCATAATCACTAAAAACAATCCCATTTTTCAAAGTCCACACGCTCGCAGGAAATTCAATTATTTTTCTACCTTTGAAATCTGGGTGTGGAGTGCCATATAAACAATTAGCATCACTATATTCATTATGCTTCTCTGGAAATATGATTTTTTCTGACACTCCAGATTTTAAATCTTTCAAAGAAATATAATCTTGAGGATATGGGAGATAAATATTCTTCAAACCTGGCAAGCAACAAGCAATTTCATTAAAGCAAAAAGCTATATTTCGTATAATATCTACAATTTTTCCCATTATTTATTAACCTCTATTTTATTCAGAATATTACTTTATTTTTAAATTCATGGTACAAACAATCTCTAGATGAGGAAATTTCTTCTGAAGAAAGTTTTGTTGTTCTGACAATTGCTTCAGCGGCGCCATGCTTTCCTTTATAAACCCCTTTATACTGGTCTGGATTATGATCCAAGAAAAGGTCATAAGTATTATGAGAATTATCAATAGCATCGCGAATTGCGGTTCCTTTATAAGGAAAATATATACCTAGATCAAAATCATTAGATGATATTTTTCCTTCATGGTTAACAAAAGTTTGTGACATAAGAAAATCTAAAAAATTTACTGTTTCGTTAACTGTATCTTTGTTTTCTCCTGGAAGTCCTAACATTAGAAATGCTTTTACTTTAATATTTTTCGCATTGCAAATTTTTACTAGATCTCTATTCTGGCATACAGTAGTTTTTTTATTAATATTATCAAGAATTTTCTGAGAACCAGATTCAGCACCAAATCCAATTTCAACACACCCTGTACTAGCAAGAATATCAGCAATTTCTGTTGTCATAGTTCTGGCATGGGCAAAACATCGATAAGGCATCTCTCGTTTTACAATTTCCTGACTAAGTTCTTTTACTCGCTTTTTAGAAAGACAGAAAATATCATCAAAAAACATAATGGCATTAAATCCAGCAGCCTTAGCCTGATCAATTTGGAGACCGATATTTCTTGAATTATAAAGTTTTATTTTGGTACCTGCATGTTCGCAGAAGGCACAATTCATTGGACAGCCCTTGGCTGTAAGAATAGTCGTCGCCCTAAAACCATGCATCGAGAATTCATATTGGTTTAAAAAAGATGGTTCACGATACGGCAATGGAAATTTATTCATTTCTTCTGCTGAAATCGGAATTGTAATTACGCGTTCTGAAGTTTTTCCGCGAATAATTTGTTCCAGTGCAAGTTCTCCGTCACCAATTACGATGTGATCAAATGATTCCGAAAGACATTCCTGTAAATAAAAGTTAGCATGCGGACCTCCAATAATGACAATTTTTTCAGGATAAGATTTTTTGATAGCATTGATGATTTCATGAGCTTGGTCTTTCTGGGGAGTCATGCAGGAAATACCGATGTGAGTAAAATCCTGATATTTACTCAGATTATTAAAATCAAAATCATTTTCGATGACAGAATCAATGCCGCAACCAAGCATATAGGATTGCAGAGCCATCACTCCTAATGGCGGCATTACTCGGTCTGAATCCATATATGCGTCATGTAACGATACTAATAATAACTTTGGAGCCATAGAGTCCCTCTTTTTTTATTTTTTCATAATTTTCTTAATAAATCTGAGTTTTTTTCTCATTAGAATATATTTCTTGTTTATCCATGTTCCAAGATGCCAAAAGATTCTTTTGCATAATCCACGAACAGGTTGAGGATCTCCAAGTAACTTTGATACTAATAATAATCTTTTAATTTGTTTATTTTCCTGATCTGTTCTCAAGGCGAGTTCCGCGCATTCTTTCCATTGCGCCCGTAAGGGATAAGAACTTCTCAACAGAGCTTTGGTCCATAAAGTGTAAACATTTGAAAATTCTGTATGTAAAGGAGTCACAGTACCCGAAATAGAGGAAACATTATTATTTTTATCGCAGTTTTCTATTTCCGCAAACAATTTTTCTATTACCTTTGAGCCTTCATAATCTCTATTCGCGCGAATATATCCGGCTTGAGCAATTTTTTCACGTTCAGCATCGTGTTTCAAGTAATAATTGATTTTTTCAACAGCTTCTTCGACTGTCTTGAAACAGACAATTTCTTTATCAATTTCAAAAAACTTTTCAATTATCGGTGCATATTCACACAGTAGAAAACCTCCACAGAGAGTAACTTCAAAAACTCTGCCCTTAAGTTGGTCAACTAATTCTCCATTAATAACATGTTTTGAAAAATGAAGATTTATTTTTGACTGATTAATGATTTCCACAAACTTAGAGCAATGAACTTTTTCATTAGGGATAGTTCCGCCTAAAAGATTTAAATCAACACCGGCTTTAATCAAACTCTCTACCCATAATTGTCTATCCGCTACATGTTGATTCCCAACGAATGAAACATCATATAATTTAGAACCGTTTTCAAGACGGCAAAAAATATCAGATGGCATGGGAATTGGAACCGAAAAAAATGCCTTTCCTCCGTCAGCTGTATATTTTTCTACAAAATCAGGACTTGTAACGGTCACACAATAATCAACATAAGGAATCATGTATTTGGAAGAAGAATCATAGTAAATATCATCATCGCAAAAATATCCAATAACTTTACATCCCAACTGCTTTAATTCGAGTGATGTTTCAAGCGTAACTAGTCCAGATAAAACAGATGGATGGATAATATATTCAGGCTTATAAGCTTTGGCAAATGCTATTAATTCCTGATTTGCCGCTATTATTCCTTCTGAATTTGCCCGTTTGTAAATATCATAACAAATTAAGTCTTTGAAGTAGCGACTAAAACACAAGCGCCACTGATCATCAATATCTGAACCACAATTCAAGCCAAGCTTATTTTTCCTTTTACTCAAGCCCCAGTCTTCCTGATCGGTTAAAGTTATAAATAATGTTTTTGAGTCGTTTTTTAAAGATTTTTCTATTGTTATCAAAATTTTAACTCCTTTTAAAATTCATTATTGCTTTAAATACCCACACAAATAATATTGCTTTCAACATCATAAAAAATTGATGTCTAATTTTTTTGCAACAAATAAAGAATAAACCTTGACTAATAAATGGAATAATAAGAGTTGATAAAGCTGCTCCGTTCAAACCGTATAATTTAATAAAAATATAATTTAATATAATATTAAATGGAACACCAATAATACTAACATACATTGATAAAAGTTGTAAGTTTTCAATAACTACCCATTGTCCTAAAACAGAACAAAGTGAAATTGTTAATATAGTCCAAATATAAATATTCAAAACGCCGCTTGCCGGGCTATAGCTAGCTCCGTATAGAAGCCTTATCAAGAAAGGGCTTATTATAAAAACACTCACCGATAGGGCAATAGAAAATGTTGCTAACAGGCTGTATAACTTTTGCAGTCTTCCTTCATAATGCTGTAGAGAAACTTCTCTTGACCTTATTATTGCTGGAAAAAATGAAGTGCAAATTATTGTAGGTACAAAGTACCATAGTTCACTCAGCCTGACTGCAACTGCGTAATACCCCACTTGTGTATCACCTAACATTGATTTTATCATCACCTGGTCAATACGCATATAAATCATTACCGTTCCACTACTAAGAAACAAAGGCCAGGAGTTTTTTAATAAATCTTTCGCTATGCTGAAATCAAAACGCCAGTGAAATGGATGACTTATTTTTGTTATATAAAAAAATAAATAGCCGAAAGCCATCAAACACATATTTATTGCTTCTAACCCGGCAAAATAAATTAGCGGATAACCTTGCCATGCAAAAAATGCCCGTCCGCATGAAACCAGACTCCATGCGATTATTTGCGAGATCGCTACGTATTTGGAAAGCACCTGCGCTTGAAAATAAAATTCAATTGTCTGAAAAATTTGAAACAAATAACCAGCGGCAATTACCAAAACAATTAAATTAGTAGACTGGTCGTTAGAACTGAAATATAAGCCAATTCCGATTCCAGCCAACATTACAAAAAATCCTGCTAGCTTCATCACAAAGGTTGATCCCAGTAATTTGTCACGCTTATCAGGATATTTCACCAGTTCCCGCACGACAATCGAATCCAAACCTAAGTTAGCAAGTATTGAAAATATCGCGGCAAAACTAATTGCGTAATTCAACAAACCATATTGTGTTGGTCCTAATTGTCGAGCGACATATATCCCGACCGTAAAACCGATTGCCATACGGAAGATTTTTTCAACGAACAGCCATGAGGCATTCGCGCCGTAAACCTTTAATCCATCGTGGGCGACGGCACGGTTAATAAGTTGTTTTATTTTTTCAATCATTAACTTACAATCCAATTATTTGTGCTGCTTTGTGATATGCTTCGGGAACGCCTATGTCTATAAATGTACCGCATTGGGTAAAGCCTAAAAGTTCATTTGCTTCAACCAGGCTTGGGAAAACTTCAGTCTCAATGGAAAAATTTAATTTATCAGGACAATATTTTTTAAACAATGCTTTATTAATTAAACTGATTCCGGCATTTATCAGCCCTTCTCCAGAATTCTCGCCTTTCTCTGAAAAAGAACTTATTTTTTTATCTTTAGCTAGAACAACCGCCCCGTATCTTGATACATCATCGACTTTTGCTAAAGCCATGACAGCTTTGGCGTCAGAAATATTTTGTAAAAACTCTTTTCCGTCAAGGTCAAGAAATGAATCACCGTTCATCAGCATAAAATAATCTGTTTCGACTAATGTTAAAGCATTTTTTATCGCGCCACCTGTACCTAGAGGAACTTCTTCAAGGGAACATACCACGCTGATTGGACCATCATATTTTTTAACAACGGCATCTACAGTTTCTGACATATATCCTGTACAGATAACAGCTTTCTTTATGCCGAATCGTTCAATCTGCGCCAGTAATATGTTCAAAAACGGCTTACCGTTAATCTGAGCGACGACCTTCTGACGGTCAGAAACAAGCGTTTGCAATCTAGTTCCATTACCCCCTGCAAGGATAATAGCAGTTATATTATCAAGTTCATTCATACAAATTCCTTTTAAACTTTTTTGTAAGAATAATCAAGATATCCGAAAAACAGCCTGTTAAGCTGTATTTTCGGATATCCTGAAATCAATAGTATTAGTTCATTGCTTTCTTAATATCAGTCACCACACTGTCAACATCCACCTCGTAATATTCGTGAATCTTACTACGTCCACCATAAGTATAACAGTAGCCTTTTTCAAAACTCAATCCGAGACGTGTTAATGGGATACATGTTTTTTCATCATTCAAAATTTCCAGTAAATAAGATCCCATACCACCTGGAAGAAAATGTTCTTCCAAACTAAAAAGCTGCTTGCTACCACCAATTGCGTTCATTAATTCAGGAATACAGACCGGAATACGAAACAAGTCAATTACGCCAAGCGAAATGCCATCAGCCGCAAGTTTTTCAGACGCGTTTAATGCAGTTTGAACCATACGTCCAGTCGCTATAATGTATTTATCAGCATTAGGTTTAACTACCGCAAAACCTTTAGAAAAATCATCGCCTGGCTTATAAATATCTGGAGATAACTGACGGTCAAGGCGGATATAATTTGTACTGGTCATAGCAACTGATTCATCAGCCACAGCCGAGGCCATTATCGCATCCGAAATACTGTTTATAGTTATATTGGGCATTGAACGCATAATTGCGATATCCTCAATCAAGTGATGAGTCGGACCGGAATCATCATATCCAAAGCCTCCCCCCACACCAACAATTGTCAGTGGAATATTCATAATAGCATTTTCGACTCGAATCAATTCCAGCGCACGCAAAGTAACAAATGGCGCAATCGCGTAAACAAAACAGCATTTGCCTTCCATTGCTAACCCTGAGGCAACAAGAAGTCCATTTTGTTCGGCAATACCAACATTAACAAACTGATCGTTCAAATCAGTACGGAATTTATCTAGTGACGGTGCTCCCATATCTTCTGTAACAATTATAATATCCCGGTCAACTTTTGCTAACTCGTAAACTCGGTTCCAGAATGAATCGCGTTGTGTAATATTACTCATTTTACATATCTCCCTTCTAGTGTTTTCATCGCATTTTCCGCATCAGTTGACTGCGGAGCTATCCCATGCCACAGTGGCACGCATTCCATAAAATCGACGCCTTCTCCTTTGACTGTATCAGCAATAATGGCCAGTGGTCTGTTTGATTGGCGACTTCTTGAGCCGTCAAAGGCATCAAGCAGCGCGGCATGATCATGACCATCTATACGTTTTACGTTCCATCCAAAAGCTTCCCAGCGGTCAACCATTGGTTCCAATGCTACAATATTTTCTGTAAAATCAGTTACGCACTGAAAATTACGGTCAATAATTACTACCATATTGTTTAAACGATTATGAGAGGCAAACATCGCAGTTTCCCAAATAGAACCCTCATAGCATTCACCATCACCTAACAAGGCAAATACCATATTGAGTTTCCGGTCTTTTTTCGCGGCAAGTGCTGAACCAGCGGCAATTCCGAAACCATGTCCGAGTGAACCGCAAGTAATTTCAACACCCGGTACGCTGTTCTGTAAGTGAACTCCGAATGCGCCGCCATGTTGTGCAAAATTTTCCAGATGAGCAGCGTCAAAATAACCAAGATCGGCTAAAATTGTGTATTGTAATGGGCTTGCCTGTCCTTTGCTCAGAAACAATCTGTCGCGATCTTCCCAATCAGGATTGTTTGGATCATGACGCATTACACCTCCATAATACAATGTAGTTAGAATATCAGTAGCGGAAAGAGAACTTGTGCAATGTCCAGTCCCTGCCTTAATGCACATTTCCATCATTCGTTTCCTGATTTCGAATGATTTCGACTTCAGATTTTCGATTTTTTGTTGCATTTTTCACTCCTTTTTTTGTGTTATAATATAATATAAATATGAAAAAATCAATCTCCAAGTATTTTCCTTTTGAGTTTAATTTTTGTCATATTACGAATGTATTCTACAGTTTTTGGTCCAAAACGCTGTTTTATAAATTGTAAATACCCCTCATTTGTGTAATATTCTTCAAAGGCCTCATCCCTGAATTTTATTACTTGTTCAGAACTGAGGTATTTAGTCGGCAGCGGTTGAGTCTCATAACCGTGTTGGGTATATCCAGCCCAGGATGAAGGCAGTTTGTCAGGTGCGTTTGCTATCCAATAATTATATAGTTGTGATCCCGGGTATGCCATGGTGCTATTGAAGTTGATAAATTCACAGCGCAGTTTAACGGCCATGTCTAAGGTTGCGCGCATTGTCTCCAGATTATCTTCAGGAAGACCAAACATAAAGTTGCCGAGAACATATATATCATTATCCTGAATCATTTTGACCGTATCGAAAATATCACGTTTGATAGTTTTATCAACGTCATCACGAACTGCCGCTGCTCCGGCTTCAATTCCCAGACAGAGCCATTGCAATCCGGCTTTTTTCATTTTTTTGAGCAAGCTTTCTCTGACCGTATCAACTCTGGCATAAGCCCAAAGGTTCAAATCATAACCGCGTTCGATGATCATATCACAAAAAAGCTCGATTCGTTTTGGTGAGAGAATGAATAGCTCATCATCCAGACGAATATGTTTTACGCCGTGTTTTAATACTAGAGTATCAATCCATCCCATCACGGTTTCCAGATCCCAATAACGAATGCGTGGTTTACCAAACAGGGAATTGATACAGCAGTAAGTACAATGGTATGGACAACCAAGCGAGGTGTAAAGCACAAAATAAGGAGTACGAACATCTATAAAACCTGGCTCAGTGCTTTTTTCAAATTCCTGAAAACAATGTGAGTCGTGGGCACGATAACGGGTCAAGTCAGGCAATAGATCAAATGCGTATGATTTATATGTTTCATCCAGATCTTCGGTCATTGGCGGCATTCCACTGTCAAACAGTTCTCCGTCTTTTTTGAGAAAGTTAACACCAACAAGCTTATCACATGAAATATCACCTGTGAGATAAGCATATAGTTTACGGATTGGAATTGCCCCTTCGCCGCGCAGGACAAAGTCGCAAGCTTCTTCCTTAAGTGTTTTTTCAGGGAGAGCTGAGGGGTGCAGACCACCCATTGCCAATGGAACAGTATCATTAACTGATTTGATGTCAGCAGCAATAGAGGAAGCTACCGGCATAGTTTGTGTGGAAGCGGATGGATTGTGACCATATACCATCATAACGATTAGTTTAGGATTATATTTTTCCAGAATTTCTGCACACAGTTCTTTGCTCCAGCCTTCAACGTTTGTATCTAAAATAGCACATTCAATACCATGCTGTTTAACGTGATGAGCAAGCAGACCAATCCAAACCGGCGGGGCAATGGCAGAATGTAGATTTCCCAGTTCTTGATAGGTTTTTCGATGATTTCCCGGATGAATAAAGAGAATTTCAGACATTACTGTACCTTGAATTGTTAATGATTGTATAGCCTTTTATTAATTCACGAATGCCGTGATCTAGAGAATACTTCGGCATAAATCCGGTAGCTTCTATTTTGTCATTGGATACGATGTAATCCCGTTTGTCAGGGTCTTCTCCAATTTTCGCTTCGATATATACAAACTTCGGAACCTGCTCTTTTATCTTCGCGCAAAGCTCTAATTTTGAAATATTTGCGTCCGAGAGACCAACATTGTACGGCTGTCCTTTCAGTTTATCAAATTTATTCATCACATGCACGAAAGCGCGTGCGACATCTCTGATATGAATATAATTACGCTTAAAATGTCCTTCGAAAATAACTACCGTTCCATCTTTGACCGCACGATAAACAAAATCATTGACCAGCAGGTCAAGGCGCATTCTGGAACTCATTCCAAATACTGTCGCGAGTCGCAGACTGATACTGTTAGTTCGGCTTAAAGCAATCTGTTCCGCTTCAACTTTTACTTTACCGTAAAGCGAAATTGGGTTCAATGGGCTTTCTTCCGTGCAGAATTTACCTTTTTCGCCAACCCCATAACCGCTGTTGGTGATGGGGATAATAATTTTTTGGTCATCAGAAATGACTTCTGTCAAAGTCTTGATCGCATCACGGTTCACAGTCTCGGCGGCGATAACGTCACGATCGCAGAGTGGAGCCCCGACCAGAGCCGCTAATGGAAAAATAAAGTCTTTGCCTTTAGTTAATTCCGCTAAAAGTTTTTTATCCCGGCAATCTCCGCGAACAATATCAAAATTATCATTAGCGCAACATTCCGAAAGCGGATGTTGTTGATACATAAAAGAATCAAGAACCGTTACTTTATGTCCGAGTTCAAGAAGTTTCGGTACCATTACCGACCCAAGATAACCTGCTCCGCCTGTTATTAAAATATTGTATGACATGATTTACCCCTTAGTTGATACTATTTAAAATTTCACAAAGTTTTTCTATTCGCTGCTTATCCAATGATGGATAATTACCTATATAATATCCATAAAAATGAATATGCTCAATCTCTGGATAATTGTTCCATTCTCCCTCTTTGACAATGCCTTTGAGGTATGGCTGGCGCAACTGGTTGCCACCGCCAGAACTGCCTCGTCTGAACTCAACATTGTTTGCCCGCATAGTTTTTTCAAATCGAGCTCTGAACTCAGGATCAGCCTCTTTTATAACCAGGCAAAAAGCGTAATTACAACTACCTTCGACATCAAAGTCTGTGCGATATTTATTTGAATCAAGCAATTCCAAAAACAGTTTAAAATTATCCTGGCGCTTTTTGTTGTTATTATCAAGTTTTTTCAACTGCGTCCTGCCGAGCACTCCACCAATTTCAGTCCCCCTGACATTGTAAGCAGGGTAAGCAAATATAAAGTCAGGAGATAATTCGGGATTTTCAGACTTATAGCGTTCTATCAGTTCATTGTCATTAGATTCACGAACCATGCCGTGCGAACGGAACATTCTGATCGTTTCATAAAATTCTTTATTATTAGTACATACCATGCCACCTTCAATCGTACTCATGTGATGGGCAAAATAAAATGAAAAGTTCGAGGCAAAACCATAACTTCCAAGCTTTTGCCCTTTAAAAGTCGCGCCGTGAGATTCACAAACATCCTCAATCAAAAGGATATTTCGTTTTTCCAGTTCATTTAATAATCTGTCCGACAGGCAATTAAAACCCTGCACATAGGTTACAAAAACCGCTTTGGTCTTATCTGTAATCGCATTCAATACCTGATCTTCATCCATCCCTAGATTATGGGGATTGATATCGACAAATACTGGTGTTAAACCATTTTGCAAAACCGAAGCTATATCAGATACCCAAGTGAGAGTCGGAACAATAACTTCACCTTCTCCGTAAAGGCATTTTAGTGCTGCCATTGTTATTAGATTCGCTGAAGCTCCGGAATTCACATACACGCTGTATTTTACTCCGAGCCATTCCGACCACTCCTTTTCGAATTCTTTAACATTTTCAGATTGAGTCAATCTCGGATTCTGCTTTAAAAAATCAATAAGGACAGCCAAATCATCTTCGCTTATATTATTCTCCATTAATGGTAAATTAAAACTATCATCTTTCATAAAAATATCCTTCATTAATAACCTGGTTGATATACTATTACTTTAGATCCTTCAAAATCAAACTTGAAAGGCACATGTAAATAATCTTTTAATTTCCGCTTGACCGCAACCTGCTTTGCCTGCGGAACATAAAATAACATAAAACCGCCGCCACCAGCACCAAGGAGTTTCCCGCCTATTGCGCCAGCGGATAATGCTTTCGCATATATATCATCAATCAAACCATTACTGACTTTAGATGACAATTGTTTTTTGAGATGCCAGGTCTCATTCAAAAGAGACCCGAAATCGTTCAAGTCATTTTTTTCATTCGCTATAATCTGTACTGCCTGATCAACCAAATCTTTCATCTTGTCAAGTTTTGGAATATTTTGCGAAGTATTCTTCACCTGCTCTTCTGCAATTTCAGAAGAAAATCGCGATAAACCAGTAAAGTACAGCATAAGGTTCCCCTCGAATGACTGCATCCTTTCCTGTGGAATAATTATTGGATTAACCTCGATCTCACCATTTTTCTGGAATTCTATGAGATTAAAACCGCCATAAACCGCAAAGGTCTGATCCTGAGAACCAACATTCTCTTTGATAAGTTCCTGTTCAACATAAATAGATTCTCTGGTCAAATCTTCTTTGGAAATATATTGTCCTTCAAGCGCATGCATGCTTTTCAATAATCCCGCAGTAAAAGCAGAACTGGACCCCATGCCACTCCTTGCCGGAATATCGCCGTCATGATGAATTGATGTTCCAAAATCAACGTTCAGGTGTTTCAACACCATTCGGACTGAAGGATGTTGAATCTCATCCAGAGTCTGGGTATTTTCTGATTTCGAATAAACTATACGGTGTTTATGTGTGAAAAACGGAGGCAGTTTTCTGACGTTCAAATAACAATACTTATCAATAGCGGTTCCCAAAACTTTACCGCCATGTTTCATATAATATTCAGGATAATCTGTCCCGCCGCCCAAAAACGATATTCTATGTGGTGTTCTTGATATAATCAATGTTCTATCTCCTCTTTAGTATTATTGTAGAATTCCTCGTCAAACAACCAGTACATTTTCTCTGTTCGCTTGATGCCGTCGGGTAATTCAAATTTTAACATCGGATTGTGTTCGTCATAAGTGCAAATAATCAAAGCATCAACATCTGTATCAATGAGTTCAGAAAATGCTTTAACCGGCACTCCTAAAAATTTTTCAGCTTTATCCGCGTAAACTATTTTGATATCTAAATTCCATTCCTTAACACCTAAATAAAATATCTCCGCCAAATCACCAGTACCAATAAATGCTACCGTCTTATAGCCGCGTTCAGATAAACGACGACAAAGCATAGAACTCGCTTTGCGGGCTTCATGATAGAAATATCGTGAAAATGAAATAAATTCCCGAGTCAAACGGGCTTTCTCGGCGATTCCTTTAGGAGTAAGAAAATAATCCCAGCGGCGGGAATGAAGTTTTTTGATATGCAGACAGCCGCGATCGACCATCTTGCGCAATAACTCATGCGCCAGTTTCACGCTACAGCCAAGCTTAGAAGCCGCCAAACGGTTATTTAACCGCGCGTCGTCTTCGACATGCTTTAAAATCTCAAGCTCAAATAATTGATTCTTTTCAACCATAATAAAAACCTTAACCTTAAGTAACGTTACTAATAGTAACGATAAAAACAATAAAAGTCAAGTCTTTTACAAAAAAAAGTCAAAAAAATGTAAAGCATCTTCTTGTTTTGGCCCTTGCTCAAATCATTATGGCCTGAGGATATATTATATAGTAAGATCATTTTGACTGACTGGCACTTCACTCACCGCTTTATGACGATCAATCATTTCTATTTTCTGCCAGCGGTTTGAGCGGAAACGCCAGAACATCACCATTGACTCAAGCACAACATACACAGATAAAAAGCCCCATACCATAATAACGGAACCCTTTATGACAAAAATAATCAGCAGAACTCCTGGAACCATTATCCCCCAAGCAAAGAAAATAGCGATAAACATTACCGCTTTTGTATCTCCCGCTCCACGCAAAGCTCCCATGTAAATAAATTTTGTCGCGTCAAAGAAATTATAACATGCAGCCAAGGCAAGCAATATCGCTCCGTCCCGCAGGATTTCGTCAAAGATAATGGCACTTTTGTTTTGCGGTTCAAACAGCTTGAGCAGAGTCACTGGAAATAAAAGATAAACCGCTCCGGCAATGCACATATACAAGGCGACAAGCCGCCAGGAGTGCCCGGCGCATTTTTTTGCAACATCCATCTTATTCATACCGATAAACTGCCCGGTGACAATCGAAGTAGCATCAGTAAATCCCAATAGTGGAAGAAAAACTATTTGATTTATTGCCAGAGCAATAGTCGTAGTCGCTAAAGCAGTACTGCTGATATGACCTACCAGGAACAGAATCATTGTAAACGCTCCGACATCGAAAAAGACTTGAACTCCCGCTGGCGTCCCGAAACTGAATAGCTTTTTGAGGTAATCAAAACGAAAAGCTCTGTATTTGCGTGTAGGTAGTTTTGCCTGATCTCTTGATAAAAATACAATAAAGATGCAAACAAATGAGAACACAGTGGATAGTGATGTTGCAACTCCAGCCCCATAAATTCCCATCTTTGGAAAGCCCCAATGTCCAAATATCAAAAGATAATCCAGTAAGATATTAATAGCGCAGGCAATAGTATTTATCGTCGCGACGTAAGAGGTTTTCCCCCTCCCCGAGAAGAACGCAAAAAAAGCTGCCGCCATACACATAAAAGCACCGCTGGGAGCAAGAGCTAGAAAGTATTGTATTTCTTTATCAATTATTTCTGGTGAATGACCTCCGTGTTGAATAATAAAAATCCCCAGCGGCGGAACCGCTAAAACTATGAAGCATCCAGCTGCAAGCGCAAAGTAAAAAGCTGTCCAACAAGCTCTTACACAGGAGATCATATCTTTAGCACCAAAAAATTGAGCAACCAGCGCGCCAGTAAAATTTATTGTTACCATAAAGAAGCAAAACATGGTAAAATACAAAATTCCGCCCGGCAAAGCCGCAGCAACATCTTCAGTAGAATTAAAGGCCAGAAACTGCCGGTCAACAAACTGCATTACAGTATGGCTTGCGCTCAAAATAATTAATGGATACGCAACTTTTAAAATCTGTCCATAACCACCTGGCTCAAGAAATTTTTCTTTATCAAAAACTTTACCCATAATCATCCTTAAAAAACATTATAATACAGCACGAAACCCTACTATACACTGCTCAAATACAAATAAAATCCTGATTCTAAAAAATATTGCTTATTCTTGTCCTATTCTTTGACTTTTATAGTTCGAGTTGTCTATTTAATGCATGATTGAATATATAACAGAATTTTTTAGCGCCTTTTGGATGGTCAGCTGTATGATGGCTCCATGGCTGCTCTTTGGTTTTTTCGCCGCAGGTGTACTGTCAGTGTTTTTCTCGCCAGGCTATATCTATAAACACATGGGTAAGCCCGGTCTAAAATCAATCTTTAAAGCAGCATTATTTGGCGTTCCATTGCCAATATGTTCATGCGGAGTAGTTCCTATAACTGTTTCACTTAAAAAACAAGGTGCCGGACGTGGCGCGGCAGGATCTTTCCTGATCTCCACACCTCAAACCGGATTGGATAGTTTTTTTGCCACATACGCTATGCTGGGCTGGGTTTTCGCAATATTCCGTCCGCTAGTAGCATTCATTACAGGAATCATCGGTGGTTTACTGATGGAAAAGTTTGGTGCGCCTAAAAATGAAACAGAATCTGACACCAACAATCTTGAAGACGAAGATCAACCGCGTATACGGGGTTGGAAAACTATTCCGGCAGTTCTCCATTATGGATTTATTAAATTATTGGGTAATATATCTTCCGCTCTAGTTGTAGGTTTGGTTTTAGCGGCGTTGATTCACTTATTTGTCCCTAAAGATTTCGGAGCTAAATATCTCACATCAGACCTACTGGCAATGCCCGCGATGCTGCTTTTTGGAATACCTTTATATGTATGTTCAACGGCATCAATCCCAATTGCTGCCTCGTTAATAGTCAAAGGAATCAGTCCGGGAGCAGCTTTGGTTTTCCTAATAACCGGTCCGGCAACAAACATTGCGACTATCACTATAATGTCTAAAATATTAGGTAAAAAAGCTGTTGCGATTTACATTGCCACAGTAGCGATCGCCGCAATTATTGCCGGCTATATATTTAACATGCTTAATATAAACTTATCGCCTTTTATTCAATCCGGTGGAAAAATGGAAATAAGCTTGCTGCAGAAAACCAGCTGTATAATTCTTTTCGCACTTCTTGCCTTCACTATATTACAGCGTCTCGGCAAACGCTTCGGTACAAAAAACATGCCCAGCGACCTGGAAATCGAAGTAAAAGGAATGACTTGTGAACATTGTGCAGACTCAATAACTAGAGCTATCAAACACATTGACGGAATATTGAAACTGGATATAAACGTGGAATCAGGGATTATAAAAATCAACGCTGAAACTCCGCATTTACTATATCCACTTATTGCAAAAGTCATTAATGACTCTGGTTTTACTTGCTCTCTCAAAGCAGACAATGAAGAAAAATCCTGTTGTTCAAGTTGCTACGACGATAAATAGCTTGTAAAGTCAGTTATTTATTGTATTTTTATAAACTATATTAAACATTATTAAAGGATATACACATGACAGCATCAAAACGCCCTGATTGGGATCATTATTTTATGGAAATAGCACAGGTAGTCGCAATTCGCGGAAATTGTTCGCGTCGTCAAGTCGCGGCTGTCATCGTCAAAGATCACCGGATTATCTCTACTGGCTATAACGGCACTCCACGCGGAATACAAAATTGTTTTGACGGAGGTTGCCCCCGCTGCAGTTCGAACACTCCATCCGGTCATGACCTTGCAAGCTGTGTTTGCTGCCATGCAGAGGAAAACTCCATTGTCCAGGCTGCATACCATGGCATTTCAGTCAAAGACTCAACGCTTTACACAACTTTCAGTCCATGTTTGCAATGCGCTAAAATGATTATCAATGCTGGAATAAAGGAAGTAGTATACCATCAGGAATACACCATCGTGAATCAGGCTTTTGCATTACTGGAAGAAGCCGGCGTAGCTGTTCGTCCTTTAGATGAAAACTAAGAGGAGTAATAATTTATGAATAATCGTGATCCCAAAGATCAAATAATGGACTTATCACAGGCTAAAGCCTGGCGAGATGGATTAAAGAAAAAAAATATAAAATTAGTTATTACCAATGGTTGTTTTGATATTCTCCATCGGGGACATGCTGAATATTTAATGCAGGCTCGCGCCATGGGTGACGCAATGCTGGTACTGATAAACTCTGACCGCTCAGTCCGGGAATTAAAAGGTGCGGATCGCCCGCTAATTGATGAATACAATCGTGCATATATGCTTTGCGCTCTGGAATCAGTAGACGCGGTGCTAATGTTTGATACTCAGCGCTGTGATGATATGTTTACTGAATTATGCCCTGATGTCTATGTCAAAGGCGGAGATTACACGCTTGAGACCATTAATCCCCAAGAACGTGAAGCTTTGCAAAGTGTCAATACGGATATTCGTTTTCTGCCATTCGTCGAAGGTTTTTCGACAACAGATTTAGTTGAAAAAATAAAAAAGACAAACTAGACGATTTTTTATCAATCGCCGAGAAATTTATCTTGCAGACGGTAGTTGCCGATGTAATCGGCTATAGCATCTTTCAAGCTGGTCGCCTCTTTATTATAACCGAGCGCCTGTAATTTTCCCATTTCCGTTTTTGTGTAGTACTGATAACGGTCACGCAAATGATCCGGCATTTCGATATATTCAATATTCACGGGTTTATCCATGGCTTCAAAAGCAGCTGTTACAAGAGCGTTCCAGGTTTCAGCGCGTCCACTACCGATATTGTACAGTCCGCAAGTATCCGGGCGATCCATCAGGAATAATATCATATCAACAGCGTCTTTTATGTAAATAAAATCGCGCATCTGTTCGCCGTCAGCATATTCATCTATATATGATTTGAATAAATCCATTTTCCCGTTTTCAGAAATCTGCTCATAAGCACGACAGACAACGCTACGCATTTCTTCTTTATGAATTTCATTTGAGCCATAAACATTGGAAAACTTCAAACCAGTTATCTTAGATAGTAATCCGGTACGTTTAGCCCACAAATCAAACATTTGTTTGGAATAACCATACATATTCATTGGGCGGAGATCTTCAATTTTGTTTTCGTCATCAAGATAGCCCTGACTGCCGTCACCATAAGTAGCGCAGCTTGAAGCATAGATAAAACGAATATCATTAGCAACGGCAAACGCAGCTAATTCCTGAGTGTATTTATAATTATTATCGATTAAATATCCCGCATCACGTTCTGTAGTAGACGAACATGCTCCCATGTGGATAATAGCATCAATCTTTTTATTATCAAAAGTACCATCCTGAATCATTTCACGGAAATCTTCTTTTTCTTCATATTCCGCATATTTCAGCGCGCGAAGGTTTTTCCATTTATCTGATTCTCCGAGATCATCAACTGCAATGATTTTATCAATCCCGCGTTGATTAAGTCCCCAGATAACACCACTGCCAATTAATCCTGCCGCTCCCGTAACTATATACATTTATTCGTACCTCCATTAATATTTTAGCATCTCGAGTCTTTTTCTGTTTATTTTTTGCATCGGCGTCTGCATACCGACTAAAGTAAGTGTCATCATTGCTGTGTAGTTATATTTCGTAGAACCTTCAGAATCGTTCTGACGATTTTGCGACAATTCAATTGATGCATCCC
>Ga0307988_1000534_pt1 | contig 25960 bp, 20 predicted proteins | sample EllFjometagen183_FD_203166 | JGI IMG/M metagenome (GOLD analysis project Ga0307988, IMG submission 203166) | Marine microbial communities from Ellis Fjord, Antarctic Ocean - #183 | ecosystem: Environmental > Aquatic > Marine > Unclassified | place: Southern Ocean | collected 2014-10-08 | reverse complement strand
TAAATTCAAGTGATTTGTATTTTGGGGCTCCCTTGGTCTTTTTTTTGTAACCCTTGGTATCCATGATAAAGGTATCCTTGAATTCAGTACCCGCATGGAGACTTGTTGTAACAAAAATCACAGCAATCCCTGCCGCCAACAGTAGTGTGATCAATTTTTTGTTCATGATTCCTAATGCTCCTTTAATAATTAATGATTCCTTTTGCCATATTTACCAATGACAGAATCTGCCATTGGATCATCTTATAATTCATTTATTTTTTATACCCAAGAGCCTTTAAAGTCAATGAAAAAACAGAGCTGTTCTAGGCCTCTGGCGGCTCTTCTTTAGTATCCTTATCCGGGTCAATATCCTCTTTTTTTTCATTTTTAGAATCACTGACGGATTTTTTTCCAAATACCCTGGCGCCAATAATACTGATTTCATACAAGACCATCAGGGGCAGTGCCATCATGACCTGGGTTACCACATCCGGCGGGGTGATCAGGGCTGCCCCTACAAAAAAGACCAAAACTGCATATTTTCGATTTTTTTTCAGGAAATCAACTGTGACAAGCCCCATCCTGGCCATGAAGGTGAGCACCAGGGGCAGTTCAAATACAAATCCGAATGCCAGAAGCATCTTGGATGCAAAGCTCAGGTATTCCTTCATGGAGGGCATGGCATGGATGGTATCATTGGCAAACCCCAGAAAAAACTTAAACCCATAGGGGAAAACAATGAAATACCCAAAGGAAGAACCCACAATAAAAAAGAAAAGGGATAAAAAAACAATGGGGAGTATGTATTTTTTTTCAGTTCTATATAACCCGGGAGATATAAACATCCAGAATTCATAAAAAAGTACAGGGGTGGATACAGCGACACCGGCCAGAAGTGATACCTTCAGGTAAGTAAAAAATGCTTCGGGCAGTCCTGTGAAGATCATTTTGGCGTTTCCAGCGTCCCCCATGGCAATAACAAGGGGGGCAGTCAGGAGTGCGAATAGTTTTTCCTTGAAAAAATAGGCACAGACAAATCCAATGCCAACGGCAATAAAGGAACGGACCAATCGGTCCCGTAATTCGCCCAGATGCTCAGTAAAAGGGCTTTTATCTTCTTGGCTCATAATTTTTATTTGTTTTTGTTTTTTTGTTCTTTAGGGATAGCAGGCTCAGTTTCCTTGGGGCTATGGCCGGATGTTTCATCATCTGCAATTGCATCCTGATCATTGGAACTGATTGTTGTTGAGTCATCACCTGATTTTATATCAGTTTCAATGTCAAGTTCAATGTCAAGTTCCACATCAGTCTCTTGTTCTTTGCCGTCTTCTTTCTGACTATCTTCTTCCTGACTATCTTCTTTTAGAACGCTTTTCAGGTCAGAGGCCGGCTCGTCAAGATCTTTCACCGTGGTTTCGATATCAATACTATCTTTAAAATCCTGGGCAGAGCGTTTAAACTCTCCCATGGCCCGGCCCATGGTTTTGGCAAGGTCAGGCAGTTTTTTTGGGCCAATAACAATAAGGGCAATTGCCAGTATTATAAGGATTTCAGGCATTCCAAGACCAAACATTTTATTTCAAACTCCTTTATGCAGATTGCTTTTTATATGAACCTGGGATTTTACACTGAATTTTATCACAGTGTCAACCATAAGCAGGTCAGTCTTTTTTGATATATTTTTTCTTGTTAGGTCTGCGCCTGGTTTTAAAAGGTTTTTTTTGCGCAGGATTTTTTTTGCTGGCATTTTGTTGAATTGGTTTTGGCAGGGGGCGGTCCAGCTCTTCAGACGGATATTCACATTCAATTTTATGGCCCAGTACTTCTTCTATTTTTGGTATATGAAAAGAACTCATCTCATCGGCAAAACTGATGGAGATTCCATTGGCGCCTGCTCTTCCGGTTCTGCCAATCCTGTGGATATAATGCTCGGGTTCAAAGGGCAGATCATAGTTGATGACATGGCTGATATCTTCAATATGAAGTCCCCTTGCCGCCACATCCGTGGCCACAAGGAAATTGAGCCTGCCGCTTTTAAAATCGTTCAGTACCTTGAACCGTTTGTCCTGGGATACATCTCCTGACAGTATTCCGCATTTTTGTCCATAACGTTCCAGTTTTGAGAAAAGATATTGTGCTGTGTCTTTCCTGTTTACAAAAATAAGTACCCGTTGCAGTTTTTCGCTTACCAGCAGGTTGTATACATTCTTAAACCTGTCCTTTTCCGTGGTCAGGTAGATAATCTGGCGAATACTCTGGGCAGCGGCCTGGTCCGGATCTATTTCAATCTGTACAGCATCCTTGGTCCAGGATTCAGCCAGGCGCAACACTTCATCGGTAAGGGTGGCGGAAAAGAACAGGGTCTGGCGCTTGTCCTTGTGGGGAGTCATATAGATCAGCCTGCGTACATCCGGGATAAATCCCATGTCCAGCATTCGATCTGCCTCGTCAATGACAATGATTTCAATTTTGGACAGGTTGATGAGCTTTTTGCTGATAAAATCCAGAAGTCTTCCAGGGGTGGCTGCAATAACATCCACGGGCTTTTCCTGGAGCATTGTCTGCTGCTTGTTGTAGCCTGTGCCGCCGTAAACCCCAATAATATTCATCCGGGAGTATTTGGCCAGGGCATTGAAATCCTTTTCAATCTGGTGAACCAACTCCCTTGTGGGGGCGAGGATCAAAGCCCTGGGCATTCCATTTTTATTTTTTAAGGGGTTTTTTAAAAATGTTTTTATAATGGCAACAATAAAGGTGGCGCTTTTGCCTGTGCCTGTCTGGGCCTTTGCCGTGGCATCCTGGCCTTGCAGGGTGTGGGGAAGCAGTTTTGCCTGGATTTCAGTACAAAAATTAAATTTAAGATCGCAAATGGCGTGCATGAGGCTTGTTGGCAGGTTAAGATCGTGAAATCTGGTTTTCCCTTCTTCAGGTTCCACCATGAAATTTTCCAGGGTCCAGGTTTTTTTTGGGGGCCTTGGGGGCCTTTTTTGGGTGGGGGGAGGGGGTTGCCTGGTCTCTGGCTTTGGACTTGGTTCCGGCTTTTTTTTAGGGCTGATCTCTGGCTTTGGTACCGGCTCTTTTTTTGGCCTGGTCAATGGTTTCGGTGGGTCTTCAGTCTTTTTTTCTTTGAACAGATTCTTTATAAATAAGCTTATTCGTTTCAATAGTGTGCTCTTTTCAGGTTTATAAAAGTTAACTGACTGTGTTATCTAACAGACAGGCAGTCATTTGGAAAGCAAAATTTATTCCAGGGAGGTTTATCCCCCTGCCACCAAAGGCAGCAATTGGATGATGGAATTGTCAGGGATTTTTGTTTCGGCAAATTGAGGGCTGGATACCAGCCTGTTGTTGAGTCGGACCACGGAACAAAATTCAACATCATCCAGTTGTTCAAAGATGGATGCAATGGTCATGTCTTGTGACCATTGCATTTTTTTTTCATCCACTTCTATCATTCGTTGCTATCAGTCAATCTTTTTTTATTTACTAATTAGGGTTATTCAACCCCGTTTTTTTTCAGGACTTCCAGAACCTCGGGAAAATCCATGCCCAGTCGTTTGATGGTCTCTACCGTGGGGATCCCGTTTGATGTCCAGCCTCGGCGTTCATAAACCGCATCCTTAAGCTGCTCATACTGTTCTTCCCTTTTTTTTCGCAGGGCCGCCACCTTTGCTGTGGTGTCCATCTTTGAAATATCCATGGCGTATTTTTCAACCAGCTGGGTGTCATAGCGTTCGGCACGGGATTCATACTCTTCATTGGTGACAGGTCCCATTGCACGATAGGGTATTGTGTCATGCTCCCTTGTGCCGTACCCCATTTTCAGGTTAAAGACCCGCTGGAAATTATAAACCCCCTCACTCATGGCAAGAAGATCATCGGGAGTTGATTTTCTGCCTGTAACGGCAGAGAAAAAATCAGCATACCAGCCCAAGTGTTTAGTAACCTTTGCAGGTTCAATGGTATCTTTATTGTCTTCGGGTACAATATCGTTCCAGGGCAGTTTGCAAAGACCGCAAAGTCCGAACCAGGTCCGAAACATAGGGAACCAGTGAAGGGCTTCTGCCTTGTTTTCAAATGTCGGCATGAAATTGTGCACCATATCCAGAAAGATCAGCCAGGCTTCATCATGCTGTGGACCTTTCAGGGTAAGGCCGTACCCTCCCTGCTGTGCCAGGGATTCTTTGGTCATGTATTCAGAAAATTCAAGGCCCTTGGATTCCATGCCAATGTCCTGCATAAAGGCCGCATCAGCACCAAAGTCTTTTGCAAAGATTTGTTTCATTAATCTGATGCCCTTGCCGACAATGACGCCAAATCCTTTTCCCTCTGCCATCTGGTGGATGATTTCCAGGGCATTAAACCGGCTGCCAAAGCTTAAATCCATTCCCCCCGTATGATCCGTTGTAATTTGATTATTCTCAAAACATTCCATGACAAATGCAATGGAGGTTCCTACGGAAATGGTATCCAGGCCATATGCATCACAATAAAAATTAATTTCAAGGATGGTATGGGCATCAAAAATACCCAGGCTAGCGCCGCAACCGGCTATGGTTTCATATTCAGGCCCGTCTACAAAGACCTTTTGTCCTCTATAGGGTCCTGTAAAGGGTGAAAAATCTTTTACCCCGTGGGAACAGGCAACGGTACAGCCTTTCCAGCATCCGTCATAGCCCTTGTCAAAAATATGTTCAAAAACTTCTTCTCCAATGACCCGGCTTTGAGGATGGGATCCAAATTTGAAATTATACACAGGCAGGCAGTCATGGTCATTCATAATGGGCACAAGGTGAGTGGTTCCCACCAGGGACATCCTGTTTTGTTTGGGATCCAGTTCTTTTATTTCTTTTGCATGGGTTTTGGTGACAAGCTTAAGGCCATCAAAATCTGCAGGGTTATTGGATTTCATTGAAATAGTACCAAATCTTGCCACAATGGCCTTGATTTTTTTATGGGCAAACACAGTACCGATACCGCCGCGGCCGGCCTGTTTGTAACGTACCATTTTTCGTCCGGCATCCCACCAGGAAAAATTCAGACAGCCGAAAAATGTATTTTCAGCCCCGGGGCCGGCAGTCACACAAGAGACATTGACTGGTTTTTCTTCATCAAAATAGTGGGTCAGGGCAGCTGCCATTCCATAGGAATCTTCTGGAAGGCCGGAAGCTTTGAATATTTTTATTTTGTTTTCAATGCCGTCAATGAGAATAACGGTGTCTTCTTCGGCTTTGCCGTCCACCTGAATTACATCAAAACCGGCGAATTTTTTGTAAGGACCAAAGTATCCACCTACATTAGAATCAATGGGTGCGCCGGTAAGGGGAGATATGGCAGTCACAATACTTTTCCCGCCACCAGGGTATCCGGGTGTCCCGCCAAGGGGGCCGGAAGAAATGCAGACTGCATTTTCCGGGTCATTCCATTTGGTATCACCGGATACGGCATTCCACATCAACCATAGGTCATAGCCCTTGCCACCAATAAATTTTTCTTTTATTTTTTCTTCAATGGGGTTTATGCTGATATCTTTTGTGTCAAGATTAATACGAAGGGAGTGATCCGTGTACCCCTTTTTTACCTCTGCCCGTTCATAGGAGACTGATTTTGTCTCTGTGAGATTCATTTGATCCATTTTAACTCCTTTAAGATAGAATCTTTTGCAGATTTGTTTTTATTTGAAAACCAGGCCTGGAGACCTGATCGAGAATACTATTGCTGTGCCGATGTTTATACCATATTTCCATTCCCGCATATATACAGACGTCCGCCATTTTATAAATTTGAATGGTTTGACCATTACTAAGCTATTCCCATGGGCTTGTCAACAGGAGAATAGATCCAAAGTTTGACCGGAGCAATTACCCCTTTGCAATCAAAACGAATACTTTTCAGAAAAAGATTCTTTGTCATCCACAATGAGCCTGGACATGGTTTTTATAATATGATCCCGTACCATGTCCGTCAGAATACGTTTATAATAATTATCTTCGGTTAGCGCAGCTTTATGTCCTTGTCCAGCACTTCCCTTACCTTCCTGGCAAGCTCGATCTTGTCCAGGGGTTTCATGGCAAATGCACACACGCCAATTTTACCGGCTTCTTTTTCAGACATCTTTGCACTATGGCCAGTACAAATAATGGTCCGCATATTGGGGCGGAGTTTTAAAATCTCGATAATCAGCTGGTCTCCTGTCATGTTCGGCATGGCCATATCCGTAATGACCAGGTCAAATTTGTCTGGATTTTTTTTAAATATCTCCAGCGCGATTAACGGATCGGTAGTTGCTTCAGCCGCGTAACCAAGGCTTTCCAAATGCCGCATGCCGAGTTTTGCTATCCCAGGTTCATCATCGACATACAGAATGCATTCATTCCCAGTGGGAATGACAAAGGCTTCATCTTTCTTTTGTTCTTCCATGCCTTTGTAAGCGGGAATCAATATGGTAAAAGTGGTTCCTTTGCCTGGATGGCTCTCAGCCAGGATGGAACCATTGTGTCTTTTGACAATGCCGTGAACAATGGCCAGCCCGATACCTGTCCCTTTACCAATTTCTTTGGTGGTGTAATAAGGTTCAAATATCTTATCAAGGGTTTCTTTGTCCATTCCGCTACCATTATCACTGACAACCAGTTTTATATGGGGACCGGATTTCAAGGAATGGACACCTTGTATAAGTGATGCATCAACAATTTCATTACTCAGATCAACTGCAATGGTGCCGCTTTTGTCTTCCATGGCATCTGCCGCATTATTGCATAAATTAATAAGTAATTGATTGACCTGTGTATGGTTCCCCAAAATCGGAAAAATATCATGGGAAAGGGTTTTGTGAATATTTATGTATATCGGTGTGTAGGAACGAATTAATTGTAAGGATTCACTGACAATGGTTCCGAGATGGATGACTTTTTTTGCGGTATTGTCCTGTCTGCTAAAAGTCAGGAGCTGCCTGATCACATCCCTGCCCCGTATCCCAGCTATTCGTATTTCATCAATATTTTCTCTGACAAGACTCCATTCAGGCACCTCTTCCTTGATCAGTTCATTGTTGCCAATAATGATGCTGAGGATATTGTTGAATTCATGGGCAATACCTCCTGCCAGGGTGCCGATGGATTCCATCTTCTGGGATTGCAGTAAACGTTCTTCCAATTGTTTTTTTTCCGTTAAATCCGTGCAATAGGCCATGTAACGATTTGATCCCAGTGAAACAGCCTGTAAATCAATTTCCAGAAGAGAACCGTCTTTTTTCTTCAACTTCATTTCGGAATTCAGATACCCGGTTTCCTTAAGTTTGGAAAAAAGACTGCTGGTGCATTCATCGGGAAAAGTTTTATCAAGTTCGGAAATGGACAATAAAAGCAACTCTTTCCTGGAATATCCAAGAATACTGCAGGCAGTGGAATTGACATCAATATAACTGCCGTATTCGTTCATTATAAAAACGCCCAAAGGAGAGTTATCGATATATGTTCGGTATTTTTTTTCGCTTTTGCGAAGTTTATTTTCTGAATGTTTCCGTTGGGTAATATCGTTGATTACCGCCACAAGCGCCCAAAATGTTCCGTCCGGGTAAAGCAGCCGCCGGCCTGAAAGGTGCCCCCAGAAAGTTGATCCGTCTTTGCGCTTGTAAAATCGTTCCAGGGACACCAGGCTGATTTCACCACGAATCAATTGACACATTTTTCCCCCGGCCTCAGATGATTCTGTGTCGTGGGTGTGTTCAAGATAGCTGGTTCCCACGACTTCTGAGTTGTCACACCCAAATATTTCAGCCATGCGGTTGTTGGAAAAAATGATTTCCCCGGACTTGTTCACCAGGATAACACCGGACTGCATGACATCAAAGATTCCCCGCAAAGTTTCTTCGCTCTTTTTAAGATCCTTTTCAGCTTGTACCTGCCTGGTTATGTCCACACCGATTGCCCAGGTGTACCAGCCGGGAATGGGAAATTCGTCTGAAATATTAGACCAGTTGATGGTTTTCTTCGTTCCGTTTTTGCAGGTAAGCTTATATTCTTTGTTGCGGAAATTAAATTTTGAATTTTCCAGTTCAATGATCATTTTTTTACGATATTCAGCATCTGGATATAATAATTCCAGCATATCGGGGTGGTTCGATATTTCCTCGGCACTGTAGCCGGTGATTCGCTCACATTCCCGATTCCAGGTAACAATATTAAAATTTTCGTCCAGGGCATCCATCATCACCGGCATATTTTCAACAATTTTTTGCAGGCGGTTTTTGTTTGTTTTCAACTCTTGCTGGACCTTTTTGTTTTCAGTGATATCAATGCCGGAACAAACCACGAATTCTACGGTGTTGTCTTCATTAATTTTAGGGGTTTTGGTAATCTTTATGAGTCGATTTTCTCCCTGGGCATTTGGAATCCACTCTTCAGTGTGGACTGATTGCCGTCTGTCAAACACTACCCTATTGTTTTTCCTGCATACCGCGGTCACATCTTTTGAAAAAACGTCTTCCAGCCTTTTGTAGGCGATGTCTTCAGGGGAGTATCCCAGAAAGTCAGCATGGGAATGGTTCACCGCCCCATAGGTTTCTGCATCGGTTAAATACCATATCTGTGTATCAATCGTGTCTAAGAGCATCCGCCTTTCTTCGGATTTTCGCTTAAGAGCCTCCTTGGTTTGTATATTTTCTGTGATATCCGTTGCAACAACCAATACGCAATCTTCACATCCAAAGGTGCTTATGGGGATTTTGGACAAATGGAAGGTATGTACTTCGCCATTGGGCAGGGTGAATTTTCCATTGGGGATTATTTTGGTTTCCCCGGAATCGATGACTTGTTGGTCCTCTTCCAAAAAATTATTAATTTCAGCATGATCGGAGCTGTGTAAACCTGCATATTCATATTCAAACCTGCCGATCATCTGGTTTACATCCGGACCATAAAAGGAGGCAGTTTTTTTGTTTGCCAGAATAAATTTACCCGCTCTGTTTTTTATTGTTATACAGCTTGGAATCAAATCGATGATCTGGCGCAAAAAATTTTCATTTTTTTTCTTGTCCAGCTCCAATCCCTGAATCCGTTGCTTTAATTCTTCATAGGAAGGTTGTTCATCCATTGCCGGTTCCAATATTTATAGAGCTGAATTGCCCATGCCTTTATAATTCATAATTTTCAAACACCTGAAAATACCAATAACCTATCTATATCCATTCAGTTTGTGCGGCAAAATGTACCAGAAAGCACCTGAAAATGCAAAATTTTTAGAAAATTCAATTCGATTGTCCATGGGTACCAAAAGGGAGTAGCAAAAATAAAGGCAGGGACAGGCCCCCTATAATCCTTGGCAGGCTTGGTGGATTTTTTTGTTTTTTGTCCGCCAGGGGAAACAATCCTGGACAATTCTCATATTGGCCAGGCAGATTGGACATCAACCCGTCAAAAAAACTTGACTTTTCAGGCCGTTTCAAGGTAACCAAAACTAATAGAACTGGATAATTTTTTAATAGAAGGGTTTTTTCATGCTTATTCTGGCCAATTTTTTTGAAGCAATCGCCGTGGTATTAGACTACGCATTAAGTATTTATATGTGGATTATTGTTGCGGGGGCCGTACTTTCCTGGGTAAGCCCGGACCCACATAACCCCATTGTAAGATTTATCAATACAGCAACAGAGCCTGTATTTTATCAGATTAGAAAAAGACTGCCGGTTACTTTCGGCGGTCTTGATATATCTCCTATAATTGTGATTTTAGTGATCATTTTTCTTCAGACATTTGTTGTGAACAGCCTCCACGGGCTGGCACGTTCAATTATTTGATCTATAATAAGGAGGTTTTCCCATGGGGGTAACACCACTGGTCGTAAGGCAAAAGGAATTCAGTACCAGATTCAGAGGATTCGATGTTCAGGAAGTGGATGGGTTTCTCGAAGAAATTGCTAAGGAAATTGAATCCCAGGATCAGGGTATTGAATATTTAAAGCAAGAGAAACACCGCCTGGATCTTGAGAATCAGGGATACCGAAAAAGAGAAGATTCCATGAAAAATGCCATGATCCAGTCCCAGAAGGTCTTGGATCAGATGAAGGTAAATGCAAAAAAAACGTCCCAGATTATCATTGCCAATGCAGAAGTGGAAGCTGAGAAAATGCTGAACCGGTCACATAAAAGGCTTTCCCAGCTTCACAGCGATATTATTGAACTTAAACGCCAGAGAATTCAGCTGGAAATGCAGATCTCTGCAGTGCTTGAATCCCATTCAAAAATGCTTGAAATGACCAAGGAAGAGAATAAGGCGGCAGATGAAACCGATTCTACACTGAAATTCATTAAACATGCCTAATTTCCATTAACCATAAAAAGGTTTCCAAATGGCTGAGATTGATGCTTTTTTTAAACTCATGCACGACCAGGGTGCGTCTGACCTTCACCTTGCCTCGGGTCAGCAGCCTGCATTAAGACTGAACGGGGATGTTGAACGGATCAAATATGAACGGTTGACCAGTGATAAACTCAGGAAAATTCTTTATGAAATCACCTCCCAGGAAAAAATTAAGGTATTTGAAGAAACCGGGGACGTTGATTTTGGATATGAAATTCCAGGGCTGGCCAGATACAGAGCCAATTATTTTATGCAGAAAAATGGAATATCTGCTGTTTTTCGTGAAATTCCCTCCAATGTTCTGACAGCAGATCAACTGGGTCTGCCACCGGTTATATCCAAGCTGGCTGATCTGCCCAGGGGACTGGTGTTGGTAACAGGCCCCACAGGATCCGGTAAATCCACCACCCTTGCTGCCATTGTTGATCATGCAAATAAAACCAGAAAAGATCATATCATCACGGTGGAAGACCCCATAGAGTTTGTTCACCAGAGCCACAATTGTATTGTGAATCACAGGGAGGTGGGACTCCATACACAGACCTTTTCTTCGGCTCTCAGGGGGGCTCTGCGTGAAGATCCGGATATCATACTGGTGGGAGAACTCAGGGACCTTGAAACCATTTCCCTTGCCATCGAAGCTGCCTCTACCGGCCACCTTGTATTCGGCACCCTCCATACCTCCAGTGCTGCCAAAACTGTTGACAGGATTATTGAGGTTTTCCCTTCCACAGAGCAGGCCCAGATCCGGTCCACCCTTTCCGATGGTCTTCGGGCCGTGGTTGCCCAGGTATTGTTCAAAAGGGTGGATAAAAAGGGTCGTTGTGCTGCCATGGAGATTCTCATAGCAACCCCAGCGGTTCGGAATCTCATCAGGGAAGCAAAAACCCACCAGATTCCCTCCATGATTCAGACAGGAAAACAATATGGGATGCAATTGCTGGATGATGCCATCATGCAATTGTATAAAAAAGGCTGGATCAGCCCGGATGAGGCCTATGGCAAGGCCAATAACAAGGGTATTTTCAGGCCGTTTCTGAAACACTCGCCAACTGATTTTACAGAAGCCTGATCCATTTAATGGAACCCAACTCATGCAATGGGAAATGGTATGAAAAAACATCAGATTGATCATATTCTTTCAAAAATGCTGGACTCCCACAAGAATGTCTCAGATTTAAATCTGACGCCGGGCAAGCCGCTTCAGGTGGAGAGTTCCGGGCAATTGGCCACGGTCAAGATTGAACCGGATTATGTAATTTTAACCCCTTTTCAAACGGAAATTTTTGCCCTTAATTTAATTAATAATAATCGGAAGCTGACGGAAACCCTTTTACGTGAAGGGTCCTGTGACCTTTCCTACCAGCTGGGCACCAGGGCCAGGTTCAGGGTGAATATTTTTTCAAGATCTGGTAAATATTCCATTGTCCTGAGAAAACTTGAAACCAAAATTCCCACCATTGAAGAACTGAATCTGCCCCCAAGTTTTTTGCCCATGGCAGAGGAGAAAAACGGGATTATTTTTGTCACCGGAGCCACAGGCTCTGGTAAGTCCACCTCCCTTGCCGCTCTTCTGGACAAAATCAATGAAACCAAGTCCGTCCATGTCATTACCCTGGAAGACCCCATTGAATACCAGCATCCCCAGAAAAAATCTACCTTTAACCAGAGGGAACTGGGTATGGATTTTGACACCTTTGCCAGTGGATTGCGGGCTGCCCTTCGACAGGCCCCCAAGGTGATCCTGGTGGGGGAGATGAGGGACAGGGAAACCGTTGAAATCGGGCTGACTGCTGCCGAAACCGGACATCTGGTTTTGTCCACCCTCCATACAGTGGATGCAGGCCAGACCATCAACCGTGTTCTGGGCATGTTTTCCACGGAAGAAGAAAAACAGATCAGGATCCGTCTTGCAGATACAATCCGGTGGGTTGTGGCCCAGCGCCTGCTGCCCAGGGTTGGTGGCGGCCGGGTGGCAGCCTTTGAAGTCATGGGCAGTAATTTGCGGGTAAAAGATTCCATCCTTAACGGGGAGTCTGAAGGGAAAACCTTTAACGACATCATCATGTCAGGCCATGCCCAGGGAATGATCTCCTTTGACGAGTTTATTTTATCCCTTTATGAAGAGGGGAAAATAGATGAAGCCACGGCATCGGCCTATGCTTCAAGAAAAGATATTGTGGGAAGGGGCCTTGATGCCATAAAGAGCTCAAGGGGAGAGACCACCACAAATATTGATTCCCTTGAGATTGACCATGGGTATAAAGGGGAAAAATAACCAATGAATATTATATGCCCCCATTGCAAAACAAAATTGAATATTCCCGACCACAGGATACCCAGAGACAAGGATTCCTCATTTAAATGTCCAAAATGCAGTGAAAAGGTTCAGGTCCTTCTGTCCCAATTGAATTTACCTGAGAATATGTCGAAAGATAAAGGGAAACCCCGAAAACAAGACATGGGCTTAGTAGGTTTATCTGACCAGATCTCTGGACAGGCCCTGGTCTGTATGGATGACACAGAAAGGAAAACAAAAATCCTGGCCTCTGTTGAACGGGCAGGATTTACGGCCGATACCCCGAGTAATATTGTAGACGCATTTGTGAAAATGGAATACCATGTTTATCCCCTTGTCCTGGTGGATGAATTATTTGACCAAAATCTTGGATTCAAGAATATGTCCCAGCGTATGAATGAACTGGACATGTCCCTGAGAAGGCGGTCATGTTTTGTATTGATCAGCGAAAAATTTTCCACCGGGGACAATATGGCAGCCCTGCATTCAAGCGTTAATTATATTATAGGGTCCCAAGGACTTGACCAGCTGGATTCTATTCTATCAAGAATTTTATTGGACCATAAAAATTTTTATACGGTTTTCAATGAATCCATGAAGGCGGCTGGCAAGGCGTAAATATCTATGATGCAAAATTGGTATGAACCCCCTGACGCTGTTGAGTGGGCCAGGCGAACTTTTTCTTTTTTAAATCTCTGCATTCTTATTCTTACCATTGTCTTTGTGGTATCGGAATTTCGGTTTGACTGGGGAGAAAAGCTGGTTGGCAACTATTTATTGACCACAAATTCATTAAGGCCTGAAACCGGAGCCCTGTGGGAAGACGGCCGTCAGGCCTCCAATGCCCACGAATCGCTGAATAAGATCATCACCCGCAGGGAAGACACCCGTAGAAATGTTTACCAGGCAAGCTCATTTTCCCATCTTGCCCAGAGTCTGATGCCAGGGGAATGGGTTCCCCTTGATAAAGAGCAGTTCAAGACCCTGTATCTGTCCCTTTCACCTGCCGTTGCCAGGCAGATAATTGACCCGGCCCAGGTGGTCTGGCTTTTGAATACAAATATTGCAGATCGGATTTTTTGCGAAGGCCTGATGGGGGAGATTAAAATCTATTTTATTGATCCCCAAAACAGGGTGATCCGCCAGATTGATTTAAAAAAAGAAACTATTATAGAAATTGAATCCAGGAATGCACCGATACAAGGTAATCTTGATGAAATAGAGTCCTTTTCCAGCCGTATTTATCCTGCAACTGAATTTTTTGATGCTGTTTTCAAGCTGTCACCGGAAATGATTTCCGACCTGATTATGGAACCTGAGCTTTTGCTGAACCAGGAGGGGACCATTCAAAAGGTGGGGATCTGGAATGAGGCCCGAGACGGCTATATCAAGCTTGGATTTGAGTTGGAATACAGGGGCATGTCAAGGGTTGTCATGGTTCAGGCAAGGGAATGGGCTGTATGGCAGGTAAGTCTTGTCCTGAAGGGGGATGATCAATGAGATTGTTTTTACAGTTCACCTCCCTGGTTCGGCTGGCCTTTTTTGGCTGCCTTGTGGTTGCTGCAATCACAGGCCTTGCAGGCATCTTTTGTATATTCCAGGTGGCCAGAGATCTTCCCAAACTTCCGTCTCCCCTGAGCCGTATCATTGAAACCCCCCAGAGCCTTATTTATTCATCCACAGGCCAGGTGCTCATGGGTATGGGGGAAAGAAAGGCTGTGCCCCTGAATATGGTTTCCCAGGATTTTATCAATGCCATTGTGGCAACAGAGGATCATAGGTTTTTTGAACACCATGGCATTAATAAGCTTAGAACTATTAAGGGTTTATACATTACCCTTTTTGAACCGGGCAGGGTACAGGGGGCTTCAACCATTACCCAGCAGCTTGCTAAAAATTTATTTTTCAGTTTTGAACAATCCTGGCAGCGTAAATTTAAGGAAATGTTGGTGGCCCTGCAGATAGAAGCTGCCAATACCAAGGAGGAAATCCTTAATGCTTATGTCAACCAGATCCATTTTGGTGCTGGAGCCCAGGGGATTGAAAGGGCATCCCAGACATTTTTCGGGAAATCAGCCCTGGAATTGAACCTGGCTGAAGCATCTCTTCTGGCAGGTCTTCCCAAATCACCAACCCATTACAATCCCTTCCAGCATTATGATGAAGCACTTCAAAGGCGTGATATTGTCCTGGGCCGCATGGTCCAGGCTGGATTTATTTCACAACCTGAGTACCAAAAGGCATCTGAAGTCAGGCCAAAGCTGTATAAGCGCAGGGTTGATGCAAGGAGCGGCAGTTATTTTCTGGATGCATTAATTAAAGATCTGATTCAAAAATATGGTGAGGATGTGGTTTTTCACGGTGGAATAAGGGTCTATGCCACCATTGATACTCGGTTACAGACCTTTGCCCGGAATGCTTTGAAACAGGGGCTTGAAACCATGGATTCCCTGATGGGGATAGGCCCAGAGGAGAATACCCGGCCCCAGGGAGCATTGGTGGCCATTGACACTGGATCGGGTGCAGTACGTGCAATGGTGGGGGGCAGGGATTATTATGCCAGTGAATTTAACCGGGCCAGGAGCGGCAGACGTCAGGCCGGAAGCGGGTTTAAACCTTTCCTCTATTATACTGCTTTCCAAAAGGCAGGGTTCCATCCCGGCACAATTATGAGGGATCAGCCGATATCTATTCCCATTAAAGGAGCAAAGGACTGGGAACCCAAAAATTTTGAACGGATTTATAGAGGGGACATGATTCTGAAAAAAGCCCTGACCATGTCTGTAAACACCATTGCTGCCCAGCTGGTGAGTATCACAGGTCCTGATGCCGTGGCTTCTCTTGCAAGGGCCTGCGGTGTGGAAAGTCCCCTGGAGAATGTCTATTCCATTGCCCTGGGAACCTCAGATGTCACACCCTTTGAGATGGCTGCCGCTTTTTCTGTTTTTGCCAATCTTGGGGTTAGACATGAACCCTTTCTTTTCTGGCGTGTTGAGGACGTATTCGGGCGGATACTGTTTGAACGGATTGTCCAGGATAAAAAGGTGCTGGATACAGCCCTGGCCTATCAGGTAGTGGATATGATGAAATCAGTTGTGGATACAGGTTCTGGCAGATCCATCCGGCAGCTGGGTTTTAAAAGGTCTGCTGCCGGGAAAACCGGCACAACAGATAATTATAATGATGCCTGGTTTACCGGGTTTACCCCGTCTTTGTGTACCTCGGTATGGACCGGGTTTGATAAAAAGAAAAAACTCAAAGATGCCAATGGGGTTGGGATTACCGGTGGCAGGGGGGCCGGACCCATCTGGGCTGATTTTATGATAAATGCCATGAAAGGGGAACCTGAACGGGATTTCGCCATTCCTGAAAATATCAGATTTGAGAAGGTTGATCCAGAAACTGGATGCCCTCCTGAATTTGATGACCAGGGCTATTCCATTCCTTTGAAAAAAGGTCAGACCCTTTGCAAAGAGGCAGTCAAATGATAAGAGCCCTGGGGAATTTCAGCCTTTGCCTCTGGATTCTGGCAATGCTTGCAGGTCCTTTTTGTTTTTTTTTCATGCCATGGGTATTACAGGTTTTTCCCGGGGTTCATCCTGTTGCAGCTGGGGCGGGAATGATTGCTGTTCTTGGCCTTGCCATTGGGACAGCCCTGGACTTTATGGGTAAAAAATGGATAAATTCAAGCATTAAAGAAGGAGAACTCTGGGAACGGACCAATATTCTTTCCCGGGCTGAAAAACATTACGCCCAGGCAGTTCGGATATATGACACTTTTCTTTTGTCACCTTTTTCTGCCAGAAAAATCGGTAGCAATTTGGCCGGTTCCCTGGCAAGGTTTTCCCTTACCACGAAGCGTGAGAATTCAGGTTTTAAACTTGCTTCTGCAGCCTATCTTACATCAAATCCCGGGGATGAAACCCTGGCAGTCCTGTGGCTTGGGCAGCTTAAAAAGGATGGCATGGCCGGGGCTCTGGAACAGGAAGTGGTAACAGTTCTTGCTGATATCCATTATGCCCATGATAAACTTAAGGTCATCATTGCCGATACTTTGCTTGATCTTGGCCGCATGGATTATTCTGCCAAACGTTTGTATAAAAACCTTCTGGATGATCAAGAACTTGCACCGGAGCTTTTAGCTGACTACCGAGAAAAAATATATGAACTACTGGGAGAGCCCGATGAAGTCATTGAAAAGGACCCGGACAGCAGGATTGTATCCATATCTTCCAGGAATCTGGGCCTGGGACAATTGTTTAAAAGGCAAATGTCGATTTTTGTAAGTTTTGGTAAAAGAGTTATAAAAACCTCAGGAATGGCCCTTGCCTCGGGCCTGAGTTTTTTGATTCTTTTCTCTGGTAAGGCAATTGCCCTTGCCAGAGAAAGGGGGAAAATTGGATTTTATGTCCGGGTCGGCCTGGTGGGTATTTTGTCTGTATGGCTTTTATTTTTTATGTGGAATACTATTTCCCATATCGTAAAATCAACTGCTGTGGAAAAAGAGCCCCGTGTTATTGAAATTCAGGTTTCTAAACCCTTTACCATTCAGGTGGCAGCTTATTTAAAGCAAGTCCATGCAGACAGGTACATTGCAGTTTTGAGAAAAAAAGGTGTTACCGCCACCATTAAGGAAGTGGGTGGGGGCGGTAAAACCTGGTATGTGGTCAGGATATCAGAATTTTCGGACAAAGAGGGCGCTGCGGCCTTTGGGAAAAAGCTCAAGGACCAGAAAATAATAGATGATTTTTTTGTGAACAATAAATAAGAACCGCAAATTAAATATATGCGATCCAATGATTTTTCTGGAAAGTATAAGCTAATTACAGATTAACCACCTTGTCAGCCAATTGCATGGACGTGACAATATCCAGCATATTGGTGGTCTGGCCCACCTTTTTTCCTTCCATAAGCCCCAGGAAAGTCAGACAGGCACCGCAGACAAGAATATCCACCTTGTCTGCTTCAAGGGCCTGAAGTTCCTCCAGGACCGGGGAATCAATGGTGGCTAATTTTACACCGTGATTTACAAATACCAGACGCCAGAGGTCTTCTCCCATCTCTTTCAGGGTTTTAATGAAATTGATCATGAGTTTTTCACCCAAAATATCATCACCCTTGCCCATTTGGATGGAAGAGATCATGAGCATGATTTTCTGGGGCTGGGAAGTGTCTGTTTTATCAGTTGCTGCCGGGGCAGTCTCTGACCAAGATTTCAGCACTTCAGCCTCCTCTTTTATGCCTTCCACAGCAGAGGTAATTCCGTCTGAATCAACAGAGACAGCAAATCCGTTAAAGCTTAAAAACCTGCTGACATTTTCCACGGCAGCATCATTGTCAACCAGGATCCTTATTTGGGCAGTTGCCTCGGCTTCAAGCAGTTTTTTGGTCTGGAGTACAGGGCCGGGGCAATCCAATTTTCTACAATCAAGTTCTTTACTCATATTTTGTCTTCTCTTTTGGTTACGGGTAAATCCTAATTTAACCATGGCAAAGATGAAGTCAAATGGAAATATTCAATAAAAGGCCTACCTGATATTTAAATTACTGATTCATGAAAAAGATTTGACACATGGCCTTATCTATGGCCATTATCAGGGGTAGAAACTAAGGACCGCAAATTTTATAACTTGAGCGAAATTGCTTGTCTTTTGGTCCATCTACTGCGTTGCATCAAAGGCCCGATAGGCCTGCTATTGAACCTTTAATGCGCCTTGTAGATAAACCAAAATCCTGCGCTATTTCTGCTTAACTTATTTCATCTGCGGTCCCAACATCCTGGAAGGAGAAAGACCATGATTATTATTTCAAATGTGACCTATCCGCCGGAAAGTACCCGGGAAATTGCCAATCGTTATCTTACTGCACCTGCATTGCCGGACTATATCACTAAAAAAGGCCCCTATATATCAGCCAGCAATACCCAGGGCATGCATTCCATTACCTATTATGAGCTGGAAAACCACAGGCTGGCAGACGGATTAAAGGCCATTGGCGACAGCCTGGCCATTTATTTTGGCGTGTCAGGATATAAATATGACATCAAACCCTATTTTGAGCTTGAGGAAGGCTTAAGCATCCTTGGATTGTGATTCAGGGTTTGCTTTTTAATCTGGCCCCAGATAGTTTCAACGTCGGAAAATCTCCATTCATGGGGAATTTCCGGCATTGAAGCGGCCCTGCTGGATTTAAACACAGATAGTTAAACAAAGAGATTTTGATTCGGTATATCCATGGTTTCCGGAGGGTTTTTCAATAAAAGGCTGATATTTTCCCGGATATCATCCATGGTTTCTGCCTGGATCATTTTTTTTAATATGGAATGGGAAAATTTGAAATTGGCACAAAAATAAGGGGCAAATTTTTTAAACATTTTAACGGCAAAATAGTCATCATAATACCTGGTCAGCAGATGAGCAAAACGGAGGGCAGTCGTGTAATAGATATCATCTCCAGGCATAAAATTTTTTGTCCATAGGGCAAAAACCCAGGGCTTTGCCACGGCTATCCTTCCCAGGGAAAGTCCCTGGCAATGGGTAAGGTCGATCATTTTAATCCCGTCATTTATATCAAAGAGATTGCCATTGCCAAAAATCGGTATGGAGACTGCATCTTTCACCCGGGTGATGATATTCCATTGGGGAGGACGGTTCCGTCTGTCAGGTGCCACCCGTGGATGAAACGTTAAGGCATCTGCGCCTGCATCTTCAAAACGTTTGGCCATGGAGGCTGCAAATTCAGATGAGTTCTCCCACCCGGTTCGAAATTTAACCGATACAGGACAGGAAACGGTTTGCCTGACAGAGGCCACAATTTCAGCGGCAAGCTCCGGAGTTTTTAAAAGGGCTGCCCCGCATCCTTTTTTGCAGATGGCTGCAACAGAACATCCAAAATTCAGGTCTACACCGAAAAAACCTTCTTCTTCGATGCGACGGGCTGCAGCAGACATGCTTTTTGGGTCAGCTCCGAAAATCTGGCAGACCGTGTGGGCCAGTTCGGAAGACCGCCATGTAAATACCTTTGAGACAGCCGGGTTCTCATTGGGCACTGCTCTGGCACTGCACATACCGGTAAATAAAAGCCCGAATCCTCCAAATTCCGAGATAAGTTCCCTAAAGGCTATATGTCCCAGACCTGCCATGGGGGCCAGCACCATACGATTATTAATGGTTTTATTGCCGATGGACAGTGGTGTATTCAGATATTGGGCCAATTGCTCTTGTGCTGTCATCTATTTTCCTTTTACGGGAAACAATGGGGATAATTTCATTGTCAAATCCGCATCTTTTATCATGGATTTATCATCAATTTCAACAGTCTAATTTCAACACTCTTTGCCGGAAACCATGGGAAGACCATAAAAAATGGATGTATCATGAAATAATCCCCACAAACCCTTTACAAAAAAAAAAGAATGGCATACATTTTGCTATTGTATTTAAATATAATATTTAAAATATGTTCTGAAAACCTTACTTGAAACTTTACAAATGCGGAGAACGCAATATATATGGCTGATACCCTTGTGGATCTCCTGGTGCAAGGCAAACAGCACCAGGTATTAAAAAAACTGACATCCTCCATAAAGGATGTAGTTCTAAATGACAGGCAGATCTGTGACTTTGAACTATTGGTTACGGGTGTGTTTTCGCCCCTTACAGGTTTTATGACACAGGTTGACTGTGAATCTGTCATGGACAGGATGCGCCTGTCTTCCGGTGAAATCTGGCCTGTCCCCATTTGCCTTGATATCAGCGAAACCCTTGCTGCCAGCCTTGAGGCGGGCCAATCCGTGGTGCTGCGTGATCCGGAAGGATTCCCCCTGGGGGTGATGGGTGTTGAGGACATCTGGCCTGTCGATGCGGAAAAGGAAGCATTGGCTGTTTACGGAACCCTGGACAGGACCCATCCGGGAGTGGATTATTTGTATAACCGATCCGGGCAATATTATATCGGAGGTGGCATCCAGGCAATCAATCTGCCCATTCATTCCGATTTCCGTCAGATTCGGATGACCCCCAAAGAAGTTAGAAATGCTTTTTCCAGGCTGGGATGGAAGCGGGTTGTGGGGTTCCAGACAAGGCAGCCCATTCACCGGCCTCAGTTTGAAATGACAATCCAGGCCATGCGCAAGGCCAAGGCCAATCTTTTGCTCCTTCCCATTGCCGGGACTCCCGGACCCGGTGATTTTGATCATTATACAAGGATGCGATGTTATCAGAAAGTTGCAGCCCAGTATCCACCCAATTCTTATATGCTGAATCTGCTGCCCCTGGCCATGCGAATGGCAGGGCCAAGGGATGCCGTGCTTCATTTGATTATCGGAAAGAATTTCGGGTGCACACATTTTGTCATTGGCCATAACCATTCAAGCCCGGGCAGGGATGGCAATGGGACTCCTTTTTACCATTATGATGAGATTTCAGCTCTGGCTGAAAAAGCGGTTGAAGACCTTAAAATAGCTGCAGTCTCCTTTGAGGAGATGGTTTATCTCCCCTTTGAGGATGAGTTCAAGCTGGCCAGGGAAGTAAAAGAAAATCAGGAAACCATTTCTTTTTCCAACAGCGATATTAGAAATCGTATCCGCATGGGTAAAAAAATACCCCATTGGGCCAGTTTTCCAGCAGTCATAGAGGAATTAGACAGATCCTATCCATCACCGGCAAAACAGGGATTTGCCATATTCCTCACAGGCCTTTCAGGCTCGGGTAAATCCACCATTGCCAAGGTGCTTTATTCCAGGTTTATGGAAATCGGCACCCGGCCGGTGAGCCTTTTAGACGGAGATATCGTCCGGAGGAACCTGTCCTCGGAGCTGAATTTTTCCAAGGAACACAGGGATATCAATGTGAAACGTATTGGATTCGTGGCTTCGGAAATTACGAAAAATAGCGGCATTGCAATCTGTGCTCCCATTGCTCCCTATGAGCGGACAAGGTCTGATATTCGTAAGTCCATTGAGGCCCATGGCGGCTTTTTTGAAATCCATGTTGCCACCCCAATCAGTGAATGCGAAAAAAGAGATAGAAAAGGGATGTATGCCAGGGCCAGGGCAGGACTCTTAAAAGGATTTACCGGCGTGGATGATCCCTATGAAACCCCGGAAAATCCAGAGCTGAGAATTGATACCACAAATATAACTCCGGATGAGGCTGCCCAGGAGATTTTGCTGCTGTTAAGTGAAAAAGGATTTGTATGATGGAAAGAAACTGGGATTTTGTTTTAGAAGAGGTAAAGAAAAAGTCTTATAACTGGCTGGTTACAGGGTGTGCAGGGTTTATCGGTTCCAACCTTGTGGAAATTCTGATCGGGCTTGGTCAACAGGTAACAGGACTTGATAATTTTTCCACGGGGTTTCAATATAACCTTGATCAGATTGAAAAAGCGGTTGATAAGGATAAATGGAAAAATTTTACATTTATCAAGGGCGATATCAGGGACTCCGGCCAATGTGTCAATGCATGTCTTGGGCAGGATTTCGTTCTGCACCAGGCAGCTCTGGGGTCTGTGCCAAGATCTGTTACTGATCCTTTACTAACAAATGAAAATAATATCACCGGGTTTTTGAATATGCTGGTGGGGGCAAAACAGGCAAAGGTAAAACGATTTGTGTATGCTGCTTCCAGTTCAACCTATGGGGATCATCCTGGATTGCCAAAGACAGAAGATACAATTGGAAAACCTTTGTCACCCTATGCCGTGACCAAGTATGTCAATGAATTGTATGCAGAGGTTTTTGCTTCAACCTATGGGTTTAAAACCATTGGGCTTCGGTATTTTAATGTGTTTGGAAAAAGGCAGGATCCCTATGGGGCCTATGCCGCTGTGATGCCTTTATGGTTTGCATCCATGATCAAAGGTGACCCTGTGTTTATCAACGGGGATGGAGAGACCAGCCGGGATTTTTGTTATATTGAAAATTGTGTCCAGGCAAATTTACGGGCCTGCCTGGTCAGGGATGATAAGGCATTGAATCGGGTTTATAATGTGGCCTACGGGGAAAGAACCACCTTGAATGAATTGTTTTATCTTATCCGGGAACGGGTGGCAGAAAGATTTCCCCAGGCAGAAAAAATTGAACCTGTTTACAGGGATTTCAGGCCTGGAGATGTGAGACATTCCCTGGCGGATATATCCAGGGCAGGCGAACTTTTAGGGTATACGCCCGGATATTCTGTGAAACAGGGACTTGATCTTGCAGCTGACTGGTATATGGACAATTTAAAAATAGAATAATTTAATTGCAAGGGGCTGAGATGAACAAGAAAATAAAAATAGCAATTGTCGGGCTTGGATATGTTGGATTACCCCTTGCTGTTCATTTTGCACAAAAATATGAAACCATTGGTTTTGATTTAAAAGGAAGCATTGTGGGCAATTGCAAAGTCCACAAAGATCCCACGGGCGAGGTGTCAAAAGAGGAGTTTGAAAAAGCCCTTTATTTTACCCCAACAACAGATTCCACTAGGATGTCTGATGCTGATTTTATTGTGGTGGCTGTGCCTACTCCCATTGACAAGGCAAGACGGCCTGATCTGTTTCCCATTGAAAGTGCAGCCAGGACCGTTGGTAAGGTAATGAAAAAAGGAGCCATTGTTGTCTTTGAATCCACTGTATACCCCGGAGTAACAGAAGATATCTGCGTGCCGATTTTAGAGAAGGAATCAGGATTAACCTGGAAAGAGGATTTCCATGTGGGGTATTCTCCGGAAAGGATTAATCCCGGGGACAAGGAACATACCCTGACCAGGGTCGTAAAGGTGGTATCCGGGGATGACAAAGACACCCTGGAACAGGTTGCAGGATTATATGAATCCATTATAACGGCAGGTGTACACAAAACCCAATCCATTAAGGAGGCGGAAGCTGCCAAGGTCATTGAAAACACCCAGCGGGATCTGAACATTGCCCTGATGAATGAGCTGGCATTGATCTTTGACCGCCTGGGGATAGATACAAAAAATGTATTGGAGGCAGCAGGGTCTAAATGGAATTTCTTGAAATTTTCACCCGGGCTTGTGGGCGGGCATTGTATTGGAGTTGATCCCTATTATCTGACCTTCAAGGCTGAGTCCGAGGGGTATCACCCGGAGATTATTCTGTCCGGTCGTCGTATAAATGATAATATGGGCCGGTTTGTGGTTGAAAAGACCGTTAAGATGATGATCGAACAGGGCCAGCATATAAAGGGTACAAAGGTGGGAATCCTTGGTCTGACATTCAAGGAGGATTGCCCTGACTTGAGAAATACCCGGGTGGTGGATATCATTGAAGAACTCAATTCCTACGGGTGCGATGTCATGGTCCATGACCCCATGGCAGATCCCGGGGAAGCAAAAGAATATTATGGGGTTGACCTTTGTCTCTGGGAGGAATTGGAAAATCTCGGGGCGATTATTCTTGCCGTGCCCCATGCAGCTTACAAAGGAAAATCCGTGGCTGAACTGGTCTCAAAACTTGGAAAAGGCGGATGCCTAATTGATGTGAAAAGCTTTTTGGATATGGATGCTGTTAAAGAAAGCGGGATACCTTTCTGGCGGCTATAGTTGTCCTGCAGGTTTCAGATGGAGATTATGGAAGGGCAGAAATAAGCCCCCTGGCAATGGCAAATTTGGTCAAACCGGCAATGGAGTGGATATCCAGTGTCAGCTTCAGCATTCACCTGAAAATTTTTTCCCATTTTCAGAGACTGACCAATGCCGTGGTGGACTAGTTTGTGGTCATCAATAATGATTAGTCTGGTTTTTTTCATCATTTACCTCATTTGGGACTATGGGAGCGTTTACTATAATTATAGTTCCCTGATCAGGTGTCGAATGTATTGTAAGACTTCCGTCAAAATATTCCATCCGTTCTGAAATATTATACAATCCAAATCCGCACCCCTGCATTTCCTTTATTTTTTTTATATCCATGCCAATGCCATCATCCTCCACCCGGATACAGATATGGGTTTTAGTGGTGGATATTTCAATTTCTGCTTTTTTGGTTCTGCCATGTTTTAAAATGTTGGCTAGTATTTCACCAGTGGCCCTGTACAACATTAGTTTTAAGGCATCTTTCAGCTCAACATGAGTTTCCAGGTTATTGATATATCTAAACTCAGTACGATGTTGTTTGTTTGTTTCTTCCACTAGAAAGCCAATGGCAATATCAATATCAAAATCGTCCAGAATGGGAGGGCTGAGTTTATATATCAAGGCCCTGATATCCTTGATTGCCTGCTCAAGAAATTTCTGGATTTGCTGAAGATCATGGGCATTGATACCATTGCCTGGCTGATTCATGACTTTTATCTTTGAAATGCCAATGGCAAGGGTCTGGGCAATGCTGTCATGTAGGTCCGAGGCAATGGTTTTCCGTTCAATTTCTTCGGAAAAGACCAGGTGTTCATTAAGTCGCTTGAGCTGGGCGGTCTGTTTTTTAAGGGAAAGGGCATGGGCTTTTTCGTTTTTTTCAGACAGTATAAGTTTTTTAATCATTTGGTTGAAGGCATCCGCCAATAGTCCGATTTCATCTTTTTTGTTGATATGTGACACCCTTGACAGATCTCCTTCAGACACTTTTTGGGTTAATTGGGTCAAGTGTTTGATGGGTTGGATAATGATTCTAACTGCACAAAAAATAAAAAAAATGGCAATCAGAATAATGACAGCTGAATATTTTAAATAATATCCAAAAACCTGGGAAAGGATTTTTTCAAGAGCTTCCCGGGTCTGATGAATCGAAGAAAACAGGTCTTTTCCCCTGGAAACCAGGACCAGGTGCCATCCAGTCTCGGAAAGGCTGCTGGCAGTAAAAAGATAATTTTCATTGTTGATGTTTACTTTGAACAGGCTGTCGCGGTTGTTCAGTATAAGATTGACAGCTTTTTTTATTTCTGGGTTCTTGGTATCTCCAAGATTGTAGTTCAGGATATCCCGTGAATATTTAAATTTGTTGGTGCCAAGTTCAATGTCAAAAAGATCAAAATAGGATTTTGGAAGTCCAATGAGCTTGCCTTGTTTATCCATGAGAAATTTGAAAAAGATAGCTTCTTTGTATAGTTTTTCTCCTGCTTCTTCCTGGAGCAGGTCCATCACAATGGTGGCCAGGGGGATATCAATGCCTGCAATGCCTTTAAAATTGCCAGAATTATCCATAATCGGCGCTGCTGCCGTCATCATGAATCCGTCTATGACGTCATCCTTATAGGGCTCAGTCCATTTTGCACTTTTATCCATGGTTTTCTGGATCATATTTTTCTGATCCCTATTTTTCGGGTCCATAAACATCTGGACAGGCTCTCCATTGCGCAGGTCAAATTCTTTGGGGGAGGGTA
>Ga0307988_1000533_pt1 | contig 26045 bp, 19 predicted proteins | sample EllFjometagen183_FD_203166 | JGI IMG/M metagenome (GOLD analysis project Ga0307988, IMG submission 203166) | Marine microbial communities from Ellis Fjord, Antarctic Ocean - #183 | ecosystem: Environmental > Aquatic > Marine > Unclassified | place: Southern Ocean | collected 2014-10-08 | reverse complement strand
GCGTTAAATTATCGGGTGGACAGAAACAGCGAATTTCAATTGCCAGAGTATTCCTCAAAAATCCAAAAGTCTTAATTTTTGACGAAGCCACATCATCATTAGACAACGAATCTGAATCATTAATCCAGCAGTCCATGGAAAAACTCTGTGCCGGACGAACAACCATCATCATAGCGCATCGCCTCTCAACGGTCCGCAATGCTGATTATATTTATTGCATCAAAGACGGCAAGATTGTAGAAACTGGAACTCACAAAGAATTACTGGATCAGGCAGGGTATTACAAAAAACTCTACTCAATGCACGCTCTTTAGGCGAATGTATTTTCATTTATAAAAAATACAATCGCACCGGGTCGTACCCGGACGGGATCCAACGACGGAACGTTGGTCGTCCGTCTCCAACGGACGAAAGTTAAGCGACAAAGGAGCGCATTAGACCCATTCCTCTCTCGATTAGCGAGGCTTGGAAAAATTAGTCACTCTGCGCAGGCTGAGCCTGAGTATAGCGAAAGGCAACCGATATTTCCCCAAGGTGCGAGCGACCGAGCTGTCACAACTAATAATCCACTTTAACATCAACCGCCGCCAGCCCTTCTGAAAAATCTCTTGCCTTATAAAACTTCGGCTTGATAACAAATTTTCCAGTTTTATCAATATATCCCCACAGGCTATCTTTCTGAACTGCTGCCAGGCCCTCAGAAAAATCTCCCGCATTTTCATAAATAATTGGAATTATTTCTTTTCCTGATTTATCAATAAAACCATATTTACTTTTAGAATATACCCGTGCTAACCCTCCTGAAAATCCATAAACTTCGGCATATTTTAGCTTAACAGCAAGTTGTCCTTTTGTGTTCACAAAACCCCAAGCTCCTCTTAATTTTACAGGCGCCATGCCTTCTTTAAAGTCTTTGGCATAATGATATTTTGGTTTGACAACAAAGTTTCCAGACTTATTAATAAAACCAACCTTAGAATGCCTTGTGCTGTTAGTAAACATTGAAACATTAGGGGGTGATTTACTAGAATTAGTATTAATTTTCACCCATGTCAAGCCTTCAGAAAAATTTCCCACAGATAAAAATAACATTGGATTATTAGCCTTATTCTTTATTGCAAAGTTTCCAGATTTATCAATAAAGGTCACCATCTCATGATCAAATCTATTTTTGATTTCATCTTCTGTAAGAAACATAGGTTCTTCATTATCAATAGTAGGCTTTTTAGAATCTGTTAATGCTTTGACTTCTCCTTTTGAATTCGCTTTGACTTGTATCCAGGCTAAGCCTTTATGAAAATCTCCAGATTCGGAGTCATCAGATTTGAGAATTGCCAATTTACCTTTGGTGTTAATGTACCCACTTTTTGAATTTTTATAATCACTCCACTTTCCTATCTCGACACGAGCCATCCCATTAGAAAATGGATAAGCTCTTCTGTATTCAATATCATTCAAAAACTTTCCTTGCCTATTGATAAATCTCGACATAGATGTAAATGAGTTTGTAACGATGGAAAACCCTTCAGAAAAATGGTAAGCAGATGCGAATTGGGGAGTTATTACCCATTCCCCTTTTTTGTTTATAAAACCAGCAGGTGTACGAAAAGAATATTTTGGCAAAAAGACATTACATAATCCTAATTTAAAATTGCCAGTATTGGTGAATTGGGGTTTAATTATCAATTCCCCTTGTTTATTAATAAATCCAGCTTTTGTGGAAGGAGGATGTATTCTTTTATTAATAGGGAGATAGAAAACGATAAAAATTAAAATACCTGTTAAATAAATCCATTTGCATTTTTTTACATTTTTAATATTTTTAGAGAAAATAACAAGCAACACGGCTGTTGTTATAGTGATCCCCAAAGACAGCCAGGTTAGATGTGGATATGTTTCTTGATTCCATATTCCATCTCCTCCACACATACACAGAGTAAACATAGTTAAGTAATTTGTTAGTGTTGTTGCCAGAAGACAGATTATTGAGAAGAAAACTAAAAATAAAAATTTATTCATATATAAGCAAAATGAAATTCTATCAGAAAATTTGATTCTTCTGCGAAAACCTGCTATCAAAAAAATAAAATATAAACACATAATTATAAAAAAACTTAATATACCATAAACGATATTTTTACCAGCAATAAACTCTAGTATTTGAGGTCCCGGCTCTCCATATTCCATGAAAAATAATCGAACAATCTTTCTGATTATAATTAATTCTCCACAGAATATCAACGTCATAATAACAGGGATTATTATCGAAATCTGAGTAAGTTTTTTATTTAAACAAGAGAGAGAACACTTGGATTTATTTCTATTAGCGAAAAACCAAATAATAACAGGGCTTGTAATAAAGAATGTCCATAAAGTAATATTACACACATGTATTAATAGCTCTCCTGATTTTGCAGACAGCGCAAAAGCAAATGGGATGAGTGCTATAAATAATCCTGCAAAAGCGAATATCCCTAAAAAAGCAATTAGTTTATAACTTGTCTCAAAAAATCTTATTCCTGATGAAAATAGTTTCTTCTTAGGGGTTCTTATTAGCAAAATTATACCAAACAAAAGATATCCTAAAGATATAATAACTATTGTAGTAAAAAATAAATCTGTTGTTGCCGGAGTCAGCCATATAATCGCTTTAGTAAAGGAGGGATATGGATCTAGTATAAACTTCGGAATGAACAGTTTTAAAGCGCGCGATGTCATAAAAAGTAGAAAAATTACGCAAAATATAATCCAGGCAAACATAATAATTTCTGTCATGTGCATTTTAAACAATGTTGGCTTATTGGAAGTATATAGTTCTTTTCCTGTTTTTTTGCTTATCATTCTAATTGCTAAAGGGGAAATAGCTAGAGCTGCTATTATGAATGGAAGCATGATATAGATAATACTTTCAGTTGAATAGTAGGCACATTTATTTATTATAAAAGCTAATATTCCTAAAAATATTACAAAAAGAAGAAAACAGCTAAGCATGGACATTTTTGTTATATATAATTTGCTTTTGCAACTTGGGCAGGATCTTTGTAAGAGATATTTTAACCATAGATGTTTTTCACCACAGTCTGGACAGGCGGGTTTTAAAGATAATTTCATATTCTTCCTCAATGATATTTCATATATAATATACTATTGCGTGTTTTGTACAAAAAACAAATATTAAATAAGAGCTTGAGACAAAAAATAAAACATTGAAGCGTATTGCGCCTCTAGAGACAGAGGCGGCTATATTATTTTGTATTTATGTAGCCACGGCTGTCCCTAACCGTGCTTCTTTTTGTAAACATTCCTAGCTTGTATCTTTATCTGTTTTCTAGTATAGTAGCTGATATTATTAATTAACATTACGAGGATTTACTTTGGAATTAAAAGATAAAAATACTGGTTTACTTGAATATTTAGAAGGTTTTGTCACGCCGCGCCGGAAAGAAATTATTGAACAGGTTTTGGGCAAACGAACTAGACATTTAACTGTTGCTCTTGAAGATATATGGCATTCGCCGAACGCCAGCGCTGTAATCCGCACTTGTGAATGTTTTGGATTGCAGGATATGTATGTGATTGAAAATAGTGTAAGATTTAAAACGAATAGCAAAGTGGTCAAGGGGTCTGCCAAATGGATCGATTTACAGCGTTTTAATCAAGCCAAACAAAACAACACAGAAGCTTGCTTTAAGCATCTACGCAAAAATGGTTACGCCATCGCCGCGACTACTTTACGAAAAGAAAAATATACGCCCTTGAACGAAATTCCTCTTCATCATAAACTAGCCGTTTGTTTCGGTTGCGAAGAAACTGGTTTGAGCGATTTTGCGCACGAAAATGCTGATTATTTTATACAATTACCCATGTATGGATTCACTGAAAGCTTCAATATTTCGGTGAGCGTAGCACTGGTATTGCAAACTCTTTCCCAACGCTTGCGGCAAAGCGATATTCCTATGCATTTAACAGAAGATGAAAAAGCTGAACTCCGCATGCAGTGGATAAAAAATAGCGTCAAAAACAAAGACTTGTTAATAAAACGCTATTTGCAGGAAAATCAGTAATCTAAAAGTTCTTTTTGAAATTTTTCTATAAATATTTCAGCGTGACGAATTGTGTTTTGAGGACAGAAGCTTAAACGGATTCCGGCGTAAGCATCTTCTTTACTGAAATTCATTGCGGTCAAGGTTACGCTGGGTTTGTTTGTTTCGGACAGACAGGCACTGCCTGCTGAAACATAAATACTTTCCTGTGAAAGCATTCGCACCAAAACTCCGCTTTGATAGCCTGGGGCTGTGAAGTGCAGAATATACGGAGATGCGCTTTCTGTTGGAATAGTGAATAGTATTTTTTTATCATTAAATAGTTTAAGCTTTGGCAGTTCTTGACGCAAAAAATTATTTATTTTACTGATTTTATCAAAGTTTTCAATTTGTTCTTTTTGTTTTTTTACAATTCCATCCGCCAAAGCCAGATTAGCGGCAGGTTCGGGACGGCTGGCGGTGTAATACTCTTTCCGGCAAAGTTTTAAGTATTCAGCAAAAGCAGTTAACTTTGGATTTATCAACAATGCGGCACCACCAGGAGCGCCAATTTTATGACCGGAAATACTGATGATATCTAATTTAGCGTTTTCCCATGGAATATCTATTTTTCCTGCCGACTGAATAGTGTCTGACATGAAAATACTTTGCGGAGCCTGAGCATTGATTACTTCGCGAATCGCGACAAGGTCTTGAATCACTCCGCTTTCACTTTGAATGTGATGAATAGATGTCAATACGGTTTTTTCATCGAGTAGCTCTGCTAAATGCTTAAGATCAATTTGACCATTTGAGATTTTAGCTTCCCGAATCTCTGAACCGCAGCGTTTGAGTGCGGCAAGTAAAGCTGGATGTTCCATTGCGCAAGTAACAATATTACCGCCTTGAAAGCCTTGAAAATCGCCGAACAAGCTGAATATATCAGTGCCGGAATGCCCCCAGTGAATATCTGTTTTTTTGGCACACAAGGCTTGAGAAATTTGTGTTCCGGCAAGATTAATTTTTTCACGTAGATCGTAAGCCAAGCTATGCGCCGCTTCTTGATTAGCATAGAAGCTTGAGGCATAGGCGTAATAATGCCCGAGAACTTTCGGGTCAGGTTCACAGGCTGCCGCGTTATCAAAATATATTCTTAATTTATTAACCATTACGAATTTTCTCTTTGTCGCATTTTGCTTTTGACATGATCGAGGCATGTTCAACCGCCATATTTTCTTTGATTTGTTCAATTTCTTTGTAATCTGTGGTGTTCATTAGTTTATCGGTGTAGCTCAAATCAAATTCTGCCAACTTGGCTTTGCAAACTTTATCTATTTCAGCTATAGCTTCTTTTTGAGAGCTATTCAATTCGTTTAAAATTCCACCACTACGTTCTAAAGCTAGTTCCCATGCTGTTTTCATGATACAAATCCTATTATATTAGATATTTTACTTAATTTACCATTACTCCGGCAAAAAACAAGATAAGCACGGCTTATGCCCTTGTAATTTGTTTTAAAACACTTATTTTTCAAGACAATACTTGATAACAAAAAGGTTTATTTATGGAAACTATTAATTTATGGCCGGAAAGTTTTTCTGAAGGAAAATCTAAAGACGAAGAATTTGTCCCAACTTTAGATATTTATACTCTTGACTGTGCAGAAGCGAAAGGCGCTGTTGTGATTTGCCCGGGTGGCGGGTACGCGCACCGTGCGGCGCATGAAGGGAAAGATGTAGCTTTGCGCTTTAATAAACTTGGTTTCCATGCCTTTGTAGTTCAATACCGTGTTTCTCCAGACCGCTTCCCGGCTCCTCAACAGGATGTTTTCCGTGCGATAAAAATTGTTCGCTCAAGAGCGGAAGAATGGAAAGTTAAAACAGATAAAATCGCGGTTTGCGGTTTTTCAGCTGGTGGACACCTCACTGCGAGCTCTGGAACTTTGTTTGATGAAGTTAAATTTACGGTCGGCGATGAAACAGACAATATTTCACAAAAACCAGATGCCTTAATCTTGTGTTATGCGGTGATTTCATCTGGAGAAAACGGGCATAGTGGCTCATTTAATAATCTCCTCGGAGAAGATGCTGAGCAGAGTTTACGGGATAAATATTCTTTAGACAAACGCATTACAGCCGAAACTCCGCCAACTTTCCTCTGGCACACTGGTGAAGATCCGGGCGTTCCAGTTGAAAACAGCCTCGTGTGGTGTTTAGGTCTGCGTAAATACAAAATTCCATTTGAATTACATGTGTTCCCTGAAGGTCGCCACGGTCTTGGCCTCGGAGTTGATCCAGATGTGCCGGAAATACAAGTTTGGCCAGATCTTTGCGCCACCTGGCTCAAAAAAATGGAATGGTAGAACTTACTTGTTCCATCCTGACAAGCTGAAAATAATTCTTGCTTTGCCAGTGGCAATATAGGCTTCTCCAGTAGATCCCAAGCGTAAAGCGTGGGGTTCTTTGGTCAACATGATCTTGACGGGGTAATAATTTTGACCTCCACGCACTTCCGGCATGCCGCCGATATGCAGGACTTTGCCCTCAAAATATCCGTATTCAAGATAATTATATTGACTGCTGGCGATACGAGTTGTTTGCCCTTCTTGTATTCTAAAAATCTGCTTTTCGTCAACATAAACCGTAAATTTTTTCTTATCCATTGTAGCTACACGAACCAAAGTGTCTCCTGGAACAACATAAGCTCCTGGTTTGGGTGGGATGTAGCGGACAATTCCATCATCAGGCGCACGGAAAATATAGTCATCCAAATGTCTAAACAGTAATTTATACTCGCTGAGCTTGCTCTTTAATCTGGTTTTCAACAAAGCCAATTCACTAGCAGCTTTAGCGATAATTTTTTTAGCCAGACCGTTTTCAAGAATTTGATAATCTTTGAGTTTGGATTTTAGATCCGAAATATTAGTTAAATGATTTAATTGTTTTTCTTGAAGCGTTACCAGAGAAATTACTTTGCGCTTATAAAGTTTTTGAAACATTTTTTGTTCTATTTCGCTTTTTTTGAAGCGTTGTTGAGCAGTCTGTAAAGCAATTCTGGTATGGCGATATTCTTTAGGCAGGGGGTCGTGTTTTTTTATAGCAAATTCCGCTTCAGCAACATCGATTTCAGACTTGAGTTCCTCGATCCGGTTTTTTAATAACTCAATTCTTTCCCGCAAAGCACGATCATTAAGGCTTAATAATATCTCGCCTTTTTTTACTTCTTCGCCTTCTCGTTTCGCAACTGTTTTGATTCTGCTCAAGACGGTTGATCTCAGTTGGTATTCACGAAAACCTTCAAAAACACCGCGACCTGAGACCGTATTTTCCATGTAGCCAAATATTAATATCGCCACAATTATAAGCATAAAGACGAACAAGCCTCCAATCATATAACGAAATAGTCTAAGGGTTCTGCGAAAATTGTGTTTTGCGGTCATACTAAGTTCTCCGGGGATTAAACTTTCATTTTTTCTTGCGCTGTGTATAGTTCCTGATACATTCCAGGACTTTCCAAAAGATCTTCGTGAGATCCTACTTGAACAATTCTACCAGCATCCATGACGACGATTAAGTCGGCATTTTTTATTGTTGACAAGCGGTGTGCAATAATTATTGTGGTTTTGTTATTCATTAAGTTATCTAGAGCGGCCTGCACTAGAAATTCAGAAACTGTATCTAGGGCGGAAGTCGCTTCATCAAGAATCAGCACACTAGGATTTTTTAAGATTGCCCGGGCAATAGCCAGACGCTGTTTTTGTCCACCAGATAAACTCGTGCCGTTTTCGCCAATGATTGTGTCGTAACCATCATCCATAACTGAAACAAATTCGTCAACATTAGCCATTGCCGCTGCCCGTTCGACTTCATCATTAGTTGCGCCTTTTTTAGCGTAGGCGATATTTTCCCTGATAGTACCACTGAATAAAAACGGATCCTGCAGTACTACGCCGATATGGTCACGGTAGGAAGCGCTGGAATATCTTTTAATTTCAACTCCATCAATAGTCAATGTCCCTTCTTCGATATCGTAGAACCTCAATAACAAATTAGTGATTGTAGATTTACCCGAACCGCTTGGTCCGACTAGAGCAACCTTTTGTCCAGGAGTGATATCTAAAGAAAAATCTTTAATTACTGGTGCTTCTTTATATTTAAATGAAACATTCTCAAAAACAATATGACCTTCCATTTTTTCCAGCTTGCGTGGCTTTTCCGGTTCTTTGATCTCGGGTATGACTTTGAGCAGGTTTGAAATACGTTTTGCCCCCGCCATGCCCCGCGAAATACCGATAGCCTGCATAGATAAACTACTTATCGGCATAATGAACATTCCAACGTAAGTATAAAAAGCTACAAATTCCCCAAGTGTCATGCTTGATGAATGGACCATGCCCATGCCAAGACCGATTGTAATTAAATAAATAGTCAGGCTTAAATATTGGGTTATTGAGGTACAGTGTGCACTCTGTATGCCCAATTTAACATTTAAATTCAAAGTCGGGCGCAGTGACGAAAAGAAGTTGCGACACTCGGTACGCTCCTTGGAAAAAGTTTTAACTACCTTTATGCCGTTAATCGTTTCTCCGAGGTTAGCGGATATTTCAGACATCTTTTCCTGCAGTATTAGGGAATTACTGCGCATGATTTTGCGGAAATAATAAAAGTTTATAAAGAAGAATGGTACAACCATCAGAACAATCAAAGCCATTTTAAAATTCAAGAACAAGAGAACTGCCGCAACAGCCAATACAACAAAAGATTGATTCAGTATTTGTATGAAAATCTGGATAAGCTGCTGCATTAAAGCAACATCATTAATTACGTTGGAAATAAGCTTGCCCGTACGGTACTCTTCGTAAAAACGCAAGGATAAACTCTGCAAATGCTTAAAAAGCTTTTGGCGAATATCAATCAAGGAGCGCATTGAGGTGTAGGTGGTTAAATAACTGGCTATATAAAAACAAATTGCCCGGCAGGAAAAAAGTAAAAACATAGCGCCGCACAATAAAGTAAACAAACCATAATCGGCGTTAGGGATAACTCTGTCAATCGCTATCTTCAACATCCAGGGCAAAGCGAGGCCAATAGCGGAAAAACAAGATAAAGCTATTACTGTTCCAATCATTAAATAACGATAAGGTTTTAATAGCTGGTAAAAACTAAACTTCGACATCAATGACTCCGTTTTTACTTTATTGTGTTATTTTAATAAAGCACGAGCTATGCCAATACAAGAAAAAATAGAGATAATGTGTTTATTACTAATAACTTAAGCACTGTTAATACTCAATGGAATATATTTGATAGTGTTTTTAGAATGACACACTTTAAAAACATAAAAAAGCCGCTTTTTGGTGTAACTTGTTTATTATGAACAAAAAGACTGTGCTTTTATGATGACACACTATGTTTTGTTTGTGACACAGTATACGGCAAAAAAATGCCGTCCTTGTTTTAAGGACGGCATTTTTGTATAAGTGGGAAACTATCCTAGAACTTCGTCGCAGGCAGCTTCGAAGACTTCGATTGATTCACGAAGCGCTTCTTCGTTGATGCTCAAAGGTGGAGCGACTTTTAAACACTCGCCGCCAATACCTACAGGAGCAAACATCAGCAGACCTTTTTGCAGACACGCGATATTGATTTTTAGAGCAATTACGGGGTCTGGAGTCTTAGTTCCAGGCAGAACACATTGGATTCCAGCTACTAAGCCTTTACCATGGAAACAGCCCAGGCGTTCAGGGTATTTTTTCTGGATACGTTCGAGTTCAGCGTTGAGTATTTCGCCCATTTTAGCGGAATTTTCAACAAGCTTTTCTTCTTCTATAACTTCCAGATTGGCAATAGCCGCCGCGACACAGAGAGGAGAACCTGAATGCGTACTGGTCATTGAGCCTGGAGCATAGATGTCCATGATGTCCTTACGACCGATAACCGCTGAGATAGGCAATGAAGAGCTGATACCTTTACCACATGCGATCAGGTCAGGCTTGATGCCGTAATGTTCGAATGTGAACATTTTTCCGCTACGTCCGAAACCAGCCTGTACTTCATCCATAATCAGGATAATGTCGTTTTCTTTACAGAATTTTTCAAGTTTTTGAGCGTATTCAACCGGCATAAATTCAGGACCTACACCTTGATATGATTCACTCATTACACCTGCGATCTCGTCTGGCTTTATGCCTTGTTTTTCGAGACTTGAGAGGAATAAGTCAAAAGAAACATCTTCATTCTTATAACCATCAGGAAATGGAACTTGAATAAAAGTTCTGTCGCCGTCAACGATCCATGTTTTCAGTTTATCCATTCCGCCCGCGAGCTGTGAAGCAAGAGTACGGCCATGGAAAGCGTTATTGAATGATACAAAATATTTTCTTTTCTGACCATATTTTTCAATGGCATAAGTTTTTGCCATCTTGATACAGTTTTCAGTCGCTTCAGAACCTGAAGATAGGAGGAAAACGCTGTAATCTTTTCCTTTAGGCGCGAGTTTCTGCAGCATTCCAGTCAATTTAGCACGACCCTCATGGATAAAAACATAAGTTGACAGCAGTCCCTGGTCAATTATCTCATGCAGAGCTTTTGCGATTTTTGGATGATTGTGTCCAGCGTTGGCGATTAAGACGCAGCTTGACCAGTCGATCCAGCGGTTGCCCCATTTGTCGGCGACCGTGAAATCATCAGCTTTGTGCCAGATAATCGGCGGTTGTCCCTGCATTGAGCGGGGTTCAGATTTCTTCAATTCTTCAAAAATCTCTAGAGATTCCGGTACTGGAATCGCAGTTTTGATGGAACGATATTTTGTTTCAACTTTCGGTACATTTACCGGAGTTAAGTCATATTCAGCCATTTTAAAAAGCTCCTTTATTGATTTTTTAGTTTAACTGTTGGTCTTTCAGTACTGTAATCAATGATTGCGATATCGCCGCCATTGAGAATAGACATACGTGCCGCTTCCTGAACGAGTTCATTGTAAGCGGAATTTTCAGGAGTCGCGATCAAGCCTTTAGCGTTGGCTTCTTCGATTCCTTTCTGACGGATTTCCATAGCTTGAGCTGGATTTTCGTCAACTTGTGCTTCAATTGCTGATGCGCTGATCAAAGTCGCCGCGACAGAATCAAAACCATAACCTATTGTTTTCAAGCCTTCGCCTTCCCATGGAACTGTGCGGAAGAAATCAGGATTGACATATTGGAAACGCTTAGAAACATTTTTTGCAAAACCGTATTCAACTCCGCGATTGTGATCGTCGTGAGCCAGAAGTCCGGCACAGTCGTCGCCATCAAAATACATAATTAAGCCTTGATCGTTGCCACCAGCACTGTCATCAGGATAACCAAGACCGTTATTCACAGACAAAATACCACCGTTTTCAAATACAACACGACCGTTTGACCACATATATCCTTCTTTGCCGTTCGGGAAAGTTCCTTTGCGACCGGTAACAGATACTTCTGCCGGTTTTAAGCCGGTGATGAAGCAGACGAGGTCAACATAATGACAACCGACATACACGAATGGGTCAGTATTTTCACAGGTGAACCAGTTCTGGAAATTTGAGTGACGGTAGAAGTATGGTTCGATGAGTTTAGACTCGCCGAGCGCGAAATCGCCGAGGTCTCCTTTGCTGTAATGTTTGCGTGCAATCAAAGCACGACGGTCAAAGCGTTTGTGGTATTCAATACCAATAAAAATGCCGCGTTCTTTAGCTTCTTTTTCAATCTCCAGGGCCTGATCATACTGCAATACTAAAGGTTTAACGCATAAAATATGCTGGTTGAAAGGAATAGTTCCTTTTAATACTCTATAGTGAAGTTGGTCTGGAAGCGCGATAATTACTAAACCATAAGGATCTTTTTCAGCGAGAACTTTTTTGTAAAGTTCCGGATCACTTGAATCACCAGTTCCGATTTCAGGACAAGTTTTAAAATCCTGACTTGGGAAAGCTTCGCGAATATCTTCGTTTTCCTTAAGTGCGATGAGTGCGCTTTCACGCATATCACAAACAGTGATCTCTCCGATAACACCTGTGCGCTGCAATTGCAGAGCTGAGGGCAGAAGAACATCTGTTACAATCATGCCCGCGCCGATAATTGTCAGATCAAGCGCTTTTTGTTTTTGAGCCATTTTAAAAACCTCCATAGTTTTAATTTTAAATGAATTATTAATTATATTTTTTGGTCCATAACGAGATCAAGTACTACGACTGCGCCGCCGACCGCGACCCCGAGATGTCCATATTGTGAATAACTGACTACGGTCAGGCCGCCAATCAGGGCTTTTGCTAGGCCACGTTCAAAATAAGTGCGGAAAGTCCGTAAATATTCGTCACCCAACTCTACGGCTCTACCGCCGAGAATAATTGCCTCGGGATTCAGTACGTCGGCAATAATTTGTGCAGCATAAGCCATGTATTCAGCGTTCTGATCCATAATCGCGCAAATTTCAGCATCGCCGTTTCTATATGCTTCCATTACTTCATTATAATGCATGGAGCATTTTTTCACTTTCCCAGCCTGTTCGCAAACCGCGCTGGCTCGAGTTAAATCTTCGAGGCAATGACGTTCAAAGCCGCCGCCTTCTTTTGCTACCGGCAATCTTATTTCACCGATTTCTCCAGCAGTACCGAAGCTTCCGCGGAAAATTTTGCCGTTAATAACGATACCAGCACCAACTCCGCGTCCGCTGGTTATATAAACTAGATTGTTAAAGTTTTTACCAGCTCCGAATTGAGTTTCCGCCAGAGCCGCCGCGTTTGGACGGTTTTCCAGGAATACATCAAAGCCACAGCGTTGCGCTAGGCGTTTGGCAATCTGTTTTTTCTCTATGTCTAAAGTTGAACTGTTGACGATTTCATTACTTTCGGTATCAACAATACCGGAAACAGCGATTCCCACACCTTTGATTTTATCACAAGAAACATTGGCGGCCAGCAGTGCGATAAGGTCTTCAAGCACTTGCAGAACTGTTTCAAATTCATTTTCATATTCAAGATCTTCACGGGCAACAACATTGCCGCATAAATCACAAAGTACGCCGCGAATCAGATAATCATCCCCGAGGTCAATACCAATCGCAAAACAGGCATCTGGATTTAATTTCAGCATGATTGGGCGTTTACCACCGCAGGATTCGCCTTTGCCAGATTCAACAACCATTTTTTTATCCACAAAATCAGCAATAATAGAAGATACGGTCGGTCGGGTTAAACCAGTGAGTTTCGCCAGATCCGCGCGGGAAATCTGCTCGTGAGCTTTAATCAACCACAAGATCTGTTGACGGCTCTTTTGTTTTACCTGAGGATTATTCATAAAAACCTCTTATATTTTAGACTTTGTTAATTTAACTTACAAAGTTTAAATATAACTTTGTTTTAACATTTGTCAATAGCTATTATTAACTTATTTGCGATATATTCTCATTGAAAATCCGTTCATAGCTAATATATTAGAGAATTCTATTAATAGAAGTTTTCTGTTAAATTCAAAAAGAGACCTTAAAAATGAAATATAAACTTGAAGTAGGAGCTAGAACAGTTGATGACGTTCTGGTCGCAGAAAAAGGTGGTGCGGATAGAGTTGAGTTGTATTCCAGCCCTATGGAAGGCGCGCTTACTCCCAGTGCCGGTTTGATTAAAGCGGCGGCATCTGTAGTTACTGACTTAAACCTTTTCGTTATGATTCGTCCTCGCGCTGGAGATTTCCTTTACATCGAAAGAGAATTTCAAAGCATGCAGCGTGATGTTGAAATAGCTGTTGAAATGGGGGCGGACGGAGTTATGAGTGGAATTCTCAAAGCTGACGGCAACCTTGATATGAAACGCATGAAAGACCTTATTAAACGCAGCGGTGGGAAAAAATTTAGCTTGCATAGGGCTTTTGATTTTTCCAAAGATCCGTTTCGCACATTGGATGAAGCCATCGAGCTTGGTTGTGATTATATCTTGACTATGGGACAGGAGGCGGAAGCGACTTTCAGTAAGAAAACTTTAATGAAGGTTCTTGAAAAGGGAAGAGATAAAATAAATATAATGCTTGCGCTTGGAGCTAATTTCAATACCAATGCCGAACTTGATGCAGTTATACAGGAATATGGCGCATTGGAGTATCATGTGGTTAACGGCTATCGTCAATGCTTGTCTGAAATGGAATGGCAAGGCGAAAGAAAAGGGAATGATGATTATTTAAAAGACGCAATGTTTTCTAGAGATTGTCTTTCCGAGGAAGCTGTCCGGGAAGTTAGAGATATTCTTGATAAATACGAAAATTAAAACACAATATAAGGAAAAAGAATGAACAAAGAACAATTAATATCAGAATTCAGAGCAATAGGTATCAAAGAAGGAATGGATTTACAAGTGCATTCTTCATTAAAAAGCATAGGTCCAATAGAAGGTGGAGCAGATACAATTATTGATGCTTTACTTGAAATATTAGGACAGAAAGGCACGCTGATGATGTCTACGGTTTCAGGAAATGTTAACCCGGAACAACCAGTTTTCCATTCTAATTACACTCCATCAACAGTTGGAGCTTTATCTAATATTTTCCGCAAAAGGGAAGGTGTGATTAGAAGTCTTCATCCAATACATTCTATCGTCGCGCTTGGTCCGAAGGCAGAATTTTTTACGGAAGGACACCTTGAAGCGAACACTCCTTGGTCGCCGGATAGTCCATACGGAAAAATGATGCGCAATGGCGTAAAAGTCCTTTTCCTTGGAGTTAATTTTGAATGTAATACCTGTATACACGCGCTGGAAATAGAAGCCAGAGTTCCGGGCTTACACACAGAAAAAACATCAACCTTATATGTATATGATGCCGATGACAAATTGCATGTAATAGAGCACCATTGGCACGCACCCAAAAAAGATTATTTCATAAACATGGAATCAGTAATGGCCGCTAACAACGGTCTTACTTACGGGCAGATCGGAACAAGTATTTCCCGCTTGATGGATGCGGAAACCCTCCGCAAAGTAGTATTGCCGATATTAAAGGAAACTCCTGATTTAGCAATCAAGCGTCTTTCCGATAGTACGTACATCTGGGAATAAATAAAGAAAAATAAAGCCCGGCAATTTGCCGGGCTTTTTTTATTCTTTAATTTTCCAATCTAGTGCGCCTACTGGACATTCTTTTATGCAGGCTCCGCATTCTGTACATGAAAGCGGTAAAACTTTGCCGAAGCTCGTTTCCACTTTTGTGCTGAAACCACGTTGCTTTAAGCTGAGGAGATTTTCGTTAACCACCTCTTTGCAGACTTTAACGCAGATACCGCACTTGATACATTTCATACGGTCTTGAATGATTTGAGGATGGCGATTATCATAACCATTCTTGAGTTTTTCACCTTTAATAGCGTCTGGCTCGGCGAGGTATTCTTCTGAAAATTCTTTCAGTTTACATTCGCCTTTAGCGGTACAGCTACACTCAATACAGCGTTTGCCTTCCGCGATTATTTCACATTCTTGAATTGTTGGAGCAACCTCTTTGAAAGTTGTTTTCCGTTCTTCCAGCGGAATGAATTTGAATTCAGCGCGAGGCTCTTCAGAGATGTCTTCTTTGAGATATACTAAGTCGTCTTTTTCAAGACTGCGCCAGTGTCCGCGTGAAACATTAAATGTAAATTCAGAACAAGGTTCAATTAGTCCATGTGAAAATAATTTAATAATTTTTTCCGCGATTTTGTGTCCACCAGCAACGCCTTCGACAACCGTCGCGGCTCCAGTAACACAATCACCAGCGGCAAAGACATTGTCTTCGAGATGATAAGTATCTTCATTTACATCTATTCCACCCCAGCGGTTTATACGAACTCCACCTGGTGCATCGGTTTTTTGACCGATGGCGGCGATAACCACATCGGCTTCACTATCATATTCACTGCCTTCGATTGGCACTGGACGGCGCCGACCGGAAGCATCTGGTTCGCCGAGTTCCATTTTTTGACATGTCAAAATCAGTTTGCCGTTTTCTTTGCGCAGTTTAACTGGCGCGGTCAGGAAATTAAAATTAACGCCTTCTTCTTTGGCTTCTTCTATTTCTATTTTTTCGGCGGGCATTTCGTTTTCTGTCCGGCGATAAAAACAAGTTACATCTTCACTGCCGAGACGGACGGAAGTCCGAACGCAGTCCATTGCGGTATTACCACCACCGACAACAATAACTTTTCCGGGATTATCTCCGCTCCAATCATTCAGAGCTATTTTCTGGAGGAAGTCGATACCTTGAAAGGCCAATTCTTCGCCTTCACAGCGCATTGAACTTGGCTGCCAGCAGCCGATAGTTATGGCAACAGCGTCAAAGTCTTTTTTGAGTTCTTCCATCGAAAGGTTTTTACCGAGCTTTCGACCACATTCAAATTTTATGCCACCCATTTTTGGAAAATGTGCCATTTCTCTATCGAGAATATCTTTAGGCAGACGGTATTCTGGAATACCATAACGAAGCATACCGCCGGGTTTAGGCATTTGCTCATAAATTACTGACTCAATACCGTTAAGGCGGAGGAAGTAAGCTGTTGAAACTCCAGCTGGCCCAGCTCCGACAATAGCAACTTTTTTACCGTTTAGCGGTGGCAGATCTTCCATGTATTCATCATAATACATATCAGCCGCAAGACGTTTGAAATCATTGATTGCGACCGCTTTGTCACTGACATTTTTGCGACAGTCTTTTTCGCAGAAACGAGGACAAACACGCCCGATGCTCATTGGCAGCGTAATGCGTTGTTTTACAATTTTCAGACATTCCAGGAAATCTCCTTCGCGTCCGGCGCGAACATATTCTTCAACCGCCGCATGAGCCGGACATGCCATTGTGCATGGAGCTTCGCAGTCTCCAGCGTGTTCAGAAAGCAGCAGTTCCAAAGCGGTTTTTCGCATGTCTTTGACTTCTTCGCTGGATGCTTCGATTTCCTGCCCGGGAGTCGGATAAGCAGAACATGAAGGCAGGAAGCGTCCAGTTTTAGCATCTTTGACTACGCAGACAAAACATGAAGTAGTTCTGGATACTTTTTCATTATGACACAAAGTCGGAATATGGATACCGTTTTCGGCGGCTATATTAACAATTGTTTTGTTTGGTTCGGCAGAAACTTCTTTGCCATCCAGTATGAATTTTATATTACTCACTGTAAAAACCCTCGCCTTTTTTCACCCTGAAGATAGTATCTTTCGGGCACACCTCAATGCAAGTGTTGCAACGGGTACATTTATTATTATCAATTACGAAATCGTCGCTGACGGCGTCAACTGGACAATTTTTTATACAAAGTTTACATTTAATGCATTTATCCTGATCGAGTTGAATATCAACCAGATTATCACAGGAAAGCACTTTGCATTGTTTATTGTTGACATGATTTTCATATTCATGACGATAGTAACGCAAAGTAGCGAGTACTGGATTCGGGGCGGTCTGCCCAAGTCCGCAGAGCGAACCTTTTATGATTTTCTTTCCCATATTCTCTAAAAAGTCTAAGTCTTCAGGAACACCATCACCAGCGGTGATACGTTCGAGTGTTTCAAACATACGCTTGGTGCCGACCCGGCAGAAAGTGCATTTGCCGCAAGATTCACGATGAGTGAAGTCCAGGAAATAACGAGCGGCTTCAACCATACAACGGTTTTTGCCGATGATAATCATACCGCCGGAACCCATGATTGCGCCCAGGGCTTTGAGTGAATCGTAATCCACTAGAGTATCAAACATTTCAACCGGAATACAACCGCCGGAAGGTCCGCCGGTCTGTACTGCCTTAGTTGTTTCAGGATTAGCACCGCCGATATCAAAAACGATTTCGCGCAGGCTTATTCCCATTGGTACTTCCACTAAGCCAGGGTTGTCCAGATCGCCAGCTAAAGCAAAAAGTTTAGTTCCTTTGCTGCCTTCAGAGCCGACACTGGCATAACTTTCTGCGCCTTCGGCTATTAAGTAAGGTATGTTACCAAAAGTCTCAACATTATTAATCATTGTCGGGTAGCCTTTCCAGCCACTATCGGTTGGGAAGGGCGGACGGAAACGAGGAGTTCCGCGCTGACCTTCGAGAGAATGTATTAAAGCGGTTTCTTCTCCGCAAACAAAAGCCCCCGCGCCTTCTTTAACGAAGATGTCGATTTCACGCCCGTCAATTAGATTTAATTTATTTTCTATGATTTGTTCAATAGCAATATTCAAGTGTTTGATTGCCAAAGGATATTCCGCGCGACAGTAAATAAAAATACGAGTACTGCCGGTTGCGTAAGCCGCGATCAACATTCCTTCAAGAACCTGATGCGGAACACTTTCCATGAGTGAACGATCCATGAATGCTCCAGGGTCACCCTCGTCAGCGTTACATATTAAAATCTTTTGTTCAGCTTCTTTAGCAGCGAGGAATCCCCATTTCATTCCAGTCGGGAAACCGCCACCGCCGCGTCCGCGCAAACCGGATTTTTTGACTTCATCAACGACTTCCGCAGAAGTCATACCTAAAGCTTTATTTAGTCCAACATAACCACCGTTTTTAACATATTCTTCGTATGAAGTCGGGTCGATCACGCCAGCCAGACGAGTTACTTTCAATAATTCTTTAGCTTTGCGTTTCAGGTTGATTTCGAAGCGTCCTTCTTCGCCGAGTTCGAGAATATTGGCAATACTTTTTTCGTTTGCCGTGATACGTGAATAAATAATTGATTCACCGTCAACAGTTTCGATTTCAACAACCGGTTCGCAATAGCAATGACCGAAACAACCGACTTCATCGATCTCAATGTCGCCCGTATGTTCTTTCAGTATAGATAGAACATCTTCAGCACCCGCAGCGATACCGCAGGAAGCCATGCCTATCTTTATTTTTTTGATTTTTTCATTTATAGTCATTTTTTCTTGTACTCCTTCAAAATCTTTATCGTATTTTTGCGGTCAAGATTTCCAAACACTTTACCATTAACGCTAAGCACAGGAGCCAGACTACAGCAGCCGAGACAGGCAACTGTTTCCAGAGAAAACAAGCCGTCTTTATCGGTTTCGCCATCAACAATAGCAAGTTCTGTGCTGATCCAATCAAGAATAAGACTACTGCCTTTGATGTGACAGGCAGTTCCGTCACAGACGCAGATTTGAAATTCACCTGGTTTGGTGCGTTTGAATTGAGCATAAAAAGACAGAACACCCTCTGCTTCAACTACCGGAGTATTGAAGTATTCAGCGACAGCAACAATGCTTTCATCAGAAACATAACCTATCTGAGCCTGAACCGCTTGCAGTCCTCGAATCAGGTTGCTTGACTCTGGGGGTATCTTTTGCAAATAATCATAATTTTCGGGCATTTAAGCGACCTCCTGTTGTATATTTAAATATTTATTAAATTTTAAAAGATATAGTATATACTTTAATCTTTGTAAAACAACTTAACAAAGTAAAAAAAGATATTATTTTTCAAAACAATTAATATACAGCGAAAATAGAATTTGGCAAAGAAAGTTCTTCATGTAAAAATAAAGGCACAGATTTTTTTTGACAGGTTGTTAATCGTGTTAACAGCAATAAATCGGGCTGAAATTGACAATATGGAATACGAAGGAATATTATTTAATCAGAAATTTAGGCAAAAAATGGCATCCCCAAGGGGACTCGAACCCCTGTTGCCGGGATGAAAACCCGGTGTCCTAGGCCTCTAGACGATGGGGACGTCTGAAAGAGCAGTTATTATACGCTGTTTTCTTTTAATGTCAAATGAAAAAAATATAAAAATCGAAAAAAAATGCTTTTTTAGGGGCTTTTTAATATTATTTATGCCATTTAGATGTATATTATGCGTTCTGCTCTCAAAAATAGCATCGCGCGCAGAGAAAATTTAGCTCGATACTGCGCTTGAAATATATAATAATCAAGGAAAAATATGACAGAAATTAGAAATGTAGCAATAATTGCCCATGTAGATCATGGTAAAACAACTTTAGTAGACGAGATTCTTAAACAGGCGAATGTTTTTCGCGCTAATCAAGAAGTTCAGGATTGTGTGCTGGACAGCAACGACCTTGAACGTGAACGCGGGATAACAATCCTTTCTAAAAATATCAGCGTTACTTATAAAGATACTAAAATAAATATCATTGACACTCCCGGACATAGTGATTTTGGTGGTCAAGTCGAACGTGTTCTCAAACTCGCAGACGGTGTTCTGCTGCTTGTAGATGCTGCCGAAGGCCCAATGCCGCAGACACGTTTCGTTTTGGACAAAGCCCTGAAGCTTGGTCTCAAGCCGGTTGTCGTTATTAATAAAATAGATAAGCCTGATGCTCGTCCAGATGTTATTCATGATAAAGTATTTGATCTATTCTGCGACCTTGACGCGGATGACGAACAGCTTGAATTCCCGGTCCTTTACGGCAGTGGTCGTGATGGCTGGGCGGTTAGAGATTTGGATTCAGATTCAAGAGATTCGATTCTGCCTTTAATGGATGCGATTCTCGAATATATTCCAACACCGGAAATTATTGACGGTCCAGTTCAAGCACAAGTAGCTTCTCTGGATTATTCAGATTATGTTGGACGTATCGGCGTTGGTCGTGTTTACCGCGGTGAGCTTCGCATAAACACTCCTGTAAGTGTTATTAAGCGTGATGGTTCGATTAAGAATATCCAAATTAAACAATTATTTGTTTTTGAAGGTCTCGGCAGAAAGGAAACAGATTGTGTTGAATGCGGAGATTTATGCGCGATTGTTGGTATTGAAGACATTGACATTAGTGACACAATAACAGATCCAGAGCATCAGGATAAACTTCCGACTATCGCAATTGATGAACCAACGATTTCTATGCTTTTTAGAGTTAATGATTCACCATTTTATGGTCGCGAAGGAAAATATGTAAGCAGTCGTCATTTGCGTGAACGCTTGTTTAAAGAAATCGAAAAAGATGTAGCTCTACATGTTGAAGAAACCACAGGCGATGCATTTAATGTCAGCGGTCGTGGAGTTCTGCATTTGGCTATTTTAATAGAAACCATGCGCCGTGAAGGTTATGAAATGGGCGTTGCCAAACCGCAAGTTATTTTCAAAAATATTGAAGGTTCTAAACATGAACCGATTGAAGCTCTTTCCGTTGATGTTCCAAGTGAATTCGCTGGTAAAATCATTGAGCTGGTTGGTATCCGTAAAGGAGAAATGACCAACATGGAAGCACGCGGTGAACGCCAATTGATTGAATTTGCAATTCCGACCCGTGGGATTATTGGGCTGCGCAGTAAAGCTTTAACTCTTAGTGCCGGGGAAGCGATTGTTTCTCATCGCTACTTGAGATACGCTCCGTTTAAAGGAGAAATCCCGCAACGTCTAGTCGGCTCTTTAGTGAGTATGGGACAAGGTCCCGCCGCCGCTTATGCGATTGACGCATTGCAGCAGCGTGGAGTTTTCTTTATTCCTCCTAATACTGAAACCTATGAAGGTATGATTGTTGGAGAACACAGCCGTGACGGCGAGTTAATGGTTAACTTACAGAAAACTAAGAATTTAACTAACGTCAGGTCGTCAGGGACTGACCGTAACTTGAAAATCGCTCCGCATATAGAGATGAGCCTTGAACAGGCTTTGGAATACATTGAAGATGATGAGCTTGTCGAACTGACACCGGAAAGTATTAGATTGCGGAAAATCTATTTAAAGGCACTTGATCGTAAACGCAATAAGACTAAATAGCTTTGCTAACTTGATTTTAGGAGCTTTTGTGCTATCTTATTTTTTATAGCTAGAGGCTGAATTGGGGAGGAAAGGCTAAGTAATTAAACTTTTAAGAGGCAAAGATGACAGCAAAACTTAACATACAATGCTATGAATGCAATACAGTGTATGAGTTAGAACCTGATATGATAGGTGAAAATGTAGAATGCGCTGTTTGCGGCTCTGTTTTTGTTATTCCTGACTTTAATCCAGATGACGAAAACGACATTGTGCCGACAATAGACCTGCCTGCAGAAGAAAAGCAAACTCCAGAGCCAGAACAGCCAGCACCAGTTGTAGAAGAAGCAAAATCTGCTCCTCCTGAAGAAAAGGAAGAGCCTGCGGTAAGCAGTAGCAGTCAGCGGCTTTCAACTGCGACAATTAAATTGAATATAGGCGGCGGTCATGGAATGATTCCTCTTGTAGATGATAAATTTGGTGTTTTAAAAGCACAAGAAGAGAATGGTCAGAGTCCAGAAGAAGCCTTGGAAAATTTTAAAAAAGTTAAGACTAAGTCATCCAAGCAAAAGCCTGAGCCTGAGCCTGAATCTAAGAAGAAATGGTGGAAGCTGAGCGGTAAAAAGAAATAAAGACATTAGAGTTGCTTCGCAAAAAGATATTGGTTTAGTGTCGTTAAAATCGACTTAAATATTTTTTAAATTATTCCGAATAGAACAGGAACAGCGAAATGGCAGATCAATTTGATTTAGAATCTATCAGAAATATCGGTATTATTGCGCACATTGATGCCGGTAAAACAACCCTCACTGAGCGCTTCCTCTTTTATTCCGGAAAAACCCATCGTATTGGTGATATTGATTCCGGTAATACCGTTATGGATTACCTTGATGAAGAGCGGAGTCGCGGTATTACAATTGTTTCCGCCGCCGCTTCTTTTAAGTGGGCGAGTGGAAAAGATGACGCAATGATTCATTTGATAGATACGCCGGGGCATATTGATTTCACCGCTGAAGTTGAGCGTTCCATCAGGGTTTGCGATGGTTCTGTAGTGATTTTCAGTGGAGTAGAAGGCGTTGAAGCTCAAAGCGAAAAAGTATGGCGACAATCCAGTTGCTATAATGTTTCTAAAATCGCCTTTATTAATAAACTTGACCGTCTAGGGGCATCATTTGAACGTACGGTCAATGATATCAAAGAAAAATTTCCTTCAATTAAAATAACTCCTCTTCAAATTCCTGTTGGTATAGAATCTGACCTGAAAGGGATCATTGATTTATTTCACATGAAATATTTACACTTTGGCGGCGATGAATGTTCTGAAGTATTCGTTGAAGATATCCCGGAAGAATTATTGGCGGAAAGCGAAACTGCTCGAGATCAATTTCTTTCAGATATTTCCGAATTATCTGAAGAGATTGCTGAACTTTATCTGGATGAACAGGAAATCCCTGATGATTTGCTTAAGTCTGAAATTCGACGTCTGGTCGTCAACAATGAACTTTGTCCAATTTTCACTGGTTCGGCTAAAAAAAATATTGGTATGCAGCCCCTGTTGGATGCGATTATTGATTATTTGCCAAGCCCGGCTGACCGCCCCAGTTATCCAGCATTTAAAAGTAAAGGCCACGAAAAAACAGAAGTTAGCATAAATGATTCTCATTTTTGTGGTTTGATTTTCAAAATAATTGCCAGCGGCAGCGCTGATTTACTCTATCTGCGCAGCTATTCCGGTAAGTTAAGAGTAAACGATACACTTGTGAATAGCAGAAACGGTAAAAAAGTCAGAGTTAAACGAATTTTGCGTCTCTATTCTAAAAATATTGATGCTGTTGATGAAGTAGGCCCGGGTGATATTGTTGGGATTATTGGTCCTGATGATGTGGTTACTGGTGATACCTTGTGCAATCACGCACGCCAAGTTCTGCTCAATAAAATAGATTTTCCAGAACCGGTAATCTCAATGGCTTTAGAACCAAAATCAGCAAACGATAAAGATCGTTTGAATAGCAGTTTAGATTTAATGTGTCGCGAAGACCCCACTTTAGAAGTGGAAAGAAGTGAAAATACTGGACAGTTGATCCTTTCAGGAATGGGCGAATTACATCTGGAAATTTGTACCCACCGCCTGCAAAATGAATTTAATGTCAATATTCGTTATGGTAAACCGCGCGTCGCGTTTCGTGAAACTTTGCTTAGTCCATGCTCAATAACAGGTGTTTTTGATAAATTGGTAGGAGATAAAGAATTATATTCTGAAGTGAAGATTCATATGGAGCCTTTAAAGCTGGCTCAAGGGATTGTTATTGAATCCACAGTAAAAGACAAGAGTCTCCCTAAATCATGGGTTCAAACTGCGCAGGATACGCTCTCGGGATCTCTCAAAACTGGTGGAAACCTCGGATATTCATTGACATATATTAAAGCGACAATTAGCGAAATTACTGGTAGTCCCGACAAGTCTACTGATGGTTCTGTTGCGGGAGCTGTGATGGACGCAGTCAATAAAGCAATTGTTAAGGGAACAAAACTAATGGAGCCTTTGATGAAGCTGGAAATCAGCGCGCCCGAAGAGGTGATTGGTGAAATTACTGGTTATCTTCAAATGCGCCGCTGTATAATCACAGGTATTGATACTGTGGTAAACTCTAAGGTGTTGCGCTGTGAAGTACCTCTCGCAGAAATGTTTGGGTTCAGTTCGGCGTTGCCGAAATTATCTGGTGGGCGAGCTTCTTTTAGCATGGAGCCTTTTGGATATCAGGAGATTTCTAAGGAAGACCTTGAGCGTATGGGAAATAATAATATAGTAAGTTTTTAAACAACAAATAAGGATTTTTTTTATGAAGACAAAATTATTAAAGTGTGCATGTTTCGGATTTCTAGCTGCCTTGTCAGGAGTGCTTCCGGTAGCCGCGCAAGTAAAAGCCGTGCCATATATTACTCTTCGGCGATCTCCTCGCAAAAATGTTATATTTATGGGGTCTGTCGGACTGTCGCGTTCGGCAAAGATGTCTTTCTTAAAAGATGTTCAACTTACCTATGTTGCTCCAATAAATGAAGTTGTCCGTGGTAAAATCACTAATTCTAAGGGCAAAATTATACGTGAGGGTGATATCCTCGCAACAGCCAAGGATACAAAGGAACAAATCATTGTCAATATTTGCAATCAAAAAGTCAAAAAAGGTAAACAGGCACTAAAAGACTCTAAGTTGAATCTGAAGCGAATTGAGAAATTGTATAAGCGACATGTTTTCAGCGAACGCCAGCATGAAGAGGCGGAAAATGAATACTTGCAGGCTAGCAGTGACTATGATGTCTGTCGCCTTGAGTTGCTTGACGCAAAATCAAATTTGAGCAATAAAACATTACGCGCGCCATTTTCAGGCGTTGTTGAAAAAGTTTTTGCTGAAGAAGGTAGTTCTTCATATGAGGATAAAGAAATTCTTATTTTATCTGTTTTTAATCCAGCTCGTGTAAACGTAAAACTTCATGATGTTTTAACCGATTTACTTTGTGTCAATAATGACTTTCTGATTTATCCTACAGGCTTTACCACGCCTGCCTCCGGTTGGTTGAAGACTCAGGAAATCTTTACGGATTATATTGAATTGTCGGTGAAAAATTACTTGGTTCCAAAACTAAAATTAACTCCAGAGCAAAAAAAATTACCTAAAATATATACCCGGATGCGGGCAATAAAAACATCTGAAAATCCGGAGGTACCTCTTTGGGTACCAGCACGTTCAATAAAAAAAGATAGTAAAGGCTATTATGTTTGGACTCTCACGGAGAAGAGCATGAAAAAGTATCACAAATCCAAGCAAGCTCCAACTCTTATTGTTAAAAAAGCTCGTGTAAAATCTAAAGATATGTTTATACAAAAACATTCCGCGCAATATCAGGCTCTTGAAGAAACTGGAGGTTTAAAAGATTCACAAATCGTCTTGATTAAAACAGATGATTTTTTGACTGATGGTGGTAAAGCAATTATGCAGGATTCGTCTTGGCTCTTCCAGCCATCGGAAAAAGTTTGGGTATCAATACCGGAATTGGCTGAATATATGTATACTGTTTCTCTGGATGCCCTGCAGATTTTCAAAGGACGTTCATTCCTTTTCGTGATTGATAAAGATAGCAAAGTCTCTCCTGTCGAGGTTTTTGTCTATAACAAATCTAATAAAACCGCAGAGATTATCGGAAAAAACCTCGAGACAGGTATGAAAATAGTTCACAGCCATCCCATAGAAAGCTGAATATTTGAAAAATAACGGATTCAAGGTACTTTATTTACAACCAAATAAAAAAGGACCTAAACATGAATCCGTCGAAGCATAAAATAAGTGTACTTACGCA
>Ga0307988_1000532_pt1 | contig 26058 bp, 12 predicted proteins | sample EllFjometagen183_FD_203166 | JGI IMG/M metagenome (GOLD analysis project Ga0307988, IMG submission 203166) | Marine microbial communities from Ellis Fjord, Antarctic Ocean - #183 | ecosystem: Environmental > Aquatic > Marine > Unclassified | place: Southern Ocean | collected 2014-10-08 | reverse complement strand
AATCCTGGCACCTGGGCTGCGGCTTGGGTGGATGCACACAAATGTTGATTTAATTAAGAAAATGACAAAGTCCGGCCTTTTAGACAGTGGCGGCGGTTTTAATCCCTTTACGTCTGAAATTGTAAATTCAGTCATTAGCCTCGGGTTTTTAGATACCCATATCCAACGCCTTAAAAAGGTCTATCGTCAAAGGATTAAATCTTTTTGCGATCAATTGCGCATGCACCTGCCGGAGAAGGCTGTGTTCAAGGTTCCAACGGGCGGATATTTTGTGTGGGTGAAATTACCGGATGGAATTGATACCAACTCCTTCAGAAAAGCTGCCATCGAACAGAATGTGGATTTTTATCCGGGAACATTTTTTTCTCATGAAAAAAGGTTAAAGAATTACATGCGGCTTTCTTTTGCCTTTTATGATGAAGACCTTTTGGCAGAAGGCGCTCGAAGGCTGGGGAAAGTGATTTTGGAAACAGTCTGAAAAAGTCCACAAACAGGCCTGATACAGGGAATTGATACCCTGCTCGCTGGCAGGGATAGAGATTTATCTGGCATGCCAAAGAAATCTGTAAAGAAGCTACATATTCATTTGGATGGTCATTTCAATGAATTTTATGTCAAGAAGTTGTTTGATCTGCTTTTTCAACTCACCGGAGATGGTTTTATGCCCAAGCTCAGAAGTAAGTTGAGCTTCAACCTGCTTTTTTTTTAGCAAGCAACTTTATAACTTTGACAGCAAGCGGTGATTCTATATTTAACTTGGGCCGTAACTCAGGCCGTAACTCGGGCCGTGTGCCTGATTCAGGGTCCAATTATCCGTTTTGTATAATCTATTTTGGTCTGGTTTTTTTATATAAACAGGAGCATCTAATGTCCCTACAATTGTGGGATATATATCGGCGGCCCTAAGTAGATCTGTAATTGTTTTGAAATGTCCCTAACATCTGCATCAGCTATCTTGGATAAAAGGTATTCAATCATATCTTCCTGTCTTGTTTGGCCAAAGACCATCCTGTATATTACCAGTGACTTTTTAAGCGCCTGTAATTTTTCAACATCTCGACTTAATGGTAATGTAGGTACATGTCTTTCTATGCAGGCGCCGTCTTCAATTGGAAAGCTCCAAAACGGTATTAATCCTCGGCTTGATTCCCAGTGTTCTTTACGTGCAATTTCAAACATTTCTGCCCATGGATCAGGATGGTGGCTTCCATTGAGGCGGTTTGCATATATTTTGGATATATTTTTTCTGACAGCATGCCCTTTATAACGATGAATACGGCCCTCTCTTTGTTCCATATCAACTGGATTGGAAGGAAGATTCCAGTGGGCTATGGCATGACAATATGGATGGAAATCGAGTCCTTCCTGGCCGACAGAGGTAGAGACAAGTACAAATCTAAAGGCTTGCAACGTTTCACCAGTATCAACTATTCTTGCTTTAATTCCAAAACGGTGCTGCAATTCCAATTTCCACTTTTCTCTGAGCATTGCCGGGCAAAGAACCATTAATCGTCTGGTATCATATCTGCTGCGTAGCTCAGTCCATATGAGTCCTGCCTCAATGGTTTTTCCTAAACCAACCTCATCAGCAATTAAAATTCCACCACTTGGTGATTCCAAAAAATTTAGTACAGGTTTAAATTGATAAGGATAGAAGTCGGTATTTGTTGTTTCCATACTATAAATAAGATCAGCCAGGCGGCCACTTAATCTGATATGAGTTATAGCTCCACGTAAATCCCGGGCTCTGCCAAATTTACCCAGATTTAAAAGTTCAAGACCGTCTTCTATATCAGCTTGGATTATCTCAAGCTGTTTTTCAGAAATATACTGTGATCCGTCAGAAAAAGTAATTTTCCAAAAAACTCTACCATCTCTTTTTCGTAATTTTCCGGTTGTGGTTCCCACACGGCCTGGATCTGATATTAGTCTTACTCGAGTTCCTGGATTCATGGCATTTCGCCTTTAATTTATAAAGCTACTTGGTTTTCCAAAACTTGTAACAACAACCTCTTTTTTCGCTCTGGTTGCAGCCACATAAAGCAGTGCTCGTTCCTGGGTTTCGTTCTCCAATTTGATAACTTTATCACTGGGTTGATTCCAATTGTTTGATAGCGGGACAATGCCATCGTTTACTCCTGCAATGATTACCCTGTTAAATTCAAGTCCTTTTACCCGGTGCATGGTAGCAAGTCTGATTCCTGCATTATTTCTATTTTCAGCTTCACTGCGTTTTATAAAATATGTTTCAATACCTAGAGATTTTAGAGCGCCTTCGTATTGCTTGAGAAGATTGTGAGTACGTGCAACCAGACAAATTTCATTAAGAGAACCAGATTCTTTCTTAACTTGCTCAAGATATTGTGTGATAAATTCAATCTCATTTTGAAAAGATGTTGTATTTTTAACTTGGGGAACAACGCCATGGGTAAGGGATTTATATCCTTTTTGGTCATCCAGCCCACCATCGAGATCATCAAATTTAATACCCTTTAAAAGAGATTCAGCCCAGTGCCTGTTTTCTTCAGTTGTCCGATAATTAATTTTAAGTCTTCTGCCCCGACCAAGAATATTTATGCCGCATTGTCCAAGAACAATTTTATGACGATAGATTCTCTGGTGAGCATCACCGGCAATAAAGAGGTCATTTTGCTGATCTCCACCCGGAATCATCTGCCGAATAAGCTTAAAAGCCTGTACGCTCATATCCTGTGCTTCATCAACTATAACAGCTTTATACGGCAGAACATCACCTTTGTCACGGATGAGGGCGCAGGTATCTCTCATGGCATCTTCAATTTCACAAAGATTGTTTTCGTTTAATAACAGCCGGTACTCCTCAAAAACTGTCCAGACAGCTTTTCTGTACTTTCGAGTTAACCGTGTTCCTCTGCCGACCCTGGAAGCTTTTAAATATTCCTGGAAAGAAGTTATAGATTGAGGTTGAATCACTCTTTCCCACTCCTCTCTGTAAAAAACATCAGATAAACCAAATTCACTTGGAGCAAGTGTTACAGCTTTATCCCATAATGGTTTAGTACGTTCTCCATAATCAATATTATACATATATCTGTTGTTTCTTAAAAAACCTGATACCCATCTATCTAAATTAACAACTTCAATTCGGCGCATAAGTTTTTCAGAACATATTTTTCCAAGATTCTCTTTAATATCTGCACTAAGATTACGTGTAAAAGTTGTGAAAAGTATTTTATCGTGTTTCTGAGTATATACATTTTCAACAAGCCATTTGGCTCTGTGAATGGCAACAACTGTCTTACCTGTTCCGGCTCCTCCAAGAACTCTTACCGGTCCGTTCCAGTTATTTGTCACTAAGTGCCTTTGAGAAGGATGAAGAAATACTCTCCATTTTTCCAATGGCGCCTTTAGTATTTCCTGAAGAACCAGGTCATCCTCAGCCACAAAAAAGCGTTGTTTTGTATCAGGATTTTCAAGGGCTGCTTCAAAATCTTCAGTATCTATCTTTTGATCTTTCTCTATTGATTTATTAAATTCTCTAAAAACTTCATCTAAAGTATATCCTGCTGCAATGGCAGTTAGAGCCTCATTAGCTTCAGTTGGCAATTGGGTCACAACCTTGTCTAATTGTTCATCAGTATAAACGTTGCGAACTTTGGGTATAAGCTCTGAAGGAACTCCAAGTTTTAAAAGATGGCGGTCATGGACATCGTCAAACAAACTTTTCTGATATTGTTCCGGTTGAGTTGTTCCAGATTCTGTTGTAGCTGTCTTAGAGACTTCAAGTTGAGTGTCATCCACATCATAGACTTGAAGACTTCCTGTTTCAGGATGGATTTTACATTTTTTATTTTTTGCCCATTCATAAGCTTTATCATGGTGATCAACCCAAAGAAGCATATATACATTGCCTGAATCAGGCTTTTTTACTATCCCCCTGTAGGTCTGATTAATTCTGACTGATTTTAAAGTAGGATCTTTAAATTGTGCTATGTTTTCATAATGAATACCGGATGATGTAGGATTATTCCTGAATTTAGTGATAAACTCTAAAATTTTGCTTTGCATTTTTTTTGGGATTCTTGCAAAAGCATTCATGAATTCTGAAGAGATGGCCACTTTGATTTTACGCTTTGGTATCATTTATTCTATTCTCCTTTTGAATTCTTCATAGACATATACTTTTCCGGATTTTTTAAAATTTCAGATAATGGAATAATTTCCCAGCCTAAATCTAAAAATATATTTTTAGATTCCTTATCTTCATCAATAAGAAAGGCAATTTTTAAATCTTCCCAGCCAAACTCAGCACTTGCTATTATTTCACCGTTGTCCCCTTCAAGTTCAAACCCGGCTTCAGGAATCGGCCACTCATTATCTTTCAACAAGCCAAGAAGTCCATGTAATTGCTCATCTGTAATGTCTTTTAATTCATCCCAATCACTGGCCATAGATGTTTTATCATCACCATCTGTTTCTATAATTATTTCATCGAAAAACTTGATTCCATCATAGGCATTATCCTTTATACCGCTGGCAGTCACAAAATAAGTATAAGGTAAAAACTGAAAATAATTATATAGCCTTAAGAATCCATTCCAGTGTGATTGAAATTCATTTTTATTTTTAATCTCTTCAGTATCATTAAGCCAGCAGCCGACCCTTATTCCAAGCGGTTCCCCCGGTGGTTGTATTGATTGTTGTTCAGCTGTTATATACTGTTTTAAAAATACATTTTCTGCATCCAAAGCCTTTTCATAGCTTCCATAGAGGCAGCTTTGAATCAAGCCTGGACAGTCACTTTCCATTATCTTTTCTGTTATTTCATCAGGCAATAATTCTTCAATATTATTTATCCACTCTTTGACCGCTTCATTATCAGCAAATCGATTTGGATCAAGATGCAGCAGTGAGATGACAAACATAAATCTTTTCCACTGCTCTTCATCCGGGTTCTCAAGAAAATGAATCAGTAAGTCAAAACTGTTATACTTGATAAATTTTTTAAATTTGCTTAAACCATACCCTTTTAGAAAAGCATCGAGCTTGTCTCCAGACGGCAGACTTCCCGGATTCAGATAATCTTCAAAAAAAGGTTTTTGGGGTTTGAATTTATTTTCTATATCATACCAGCCAAGCGACCAAACATGGAATTTCCCTGTTTGAACAATTGCCATCCTTTGTGTCATATCCAGGCCAACACGGTCTCTATGCCAGGTAAAACCATCCAGAAAAAGTGCAATAGGTTTCATCCCATCCTTAATACGTGCAGGCCTGATAACAAAATCAGCTCTTGATGGCACACTAACCCCATTGAACTCGCCAAGCTTCACCTGTGGCTCAATGTAATATGCTCTATCTCCTACCTTTAGGAAATATCCAGGTTTCCCATTTACAAGATCATTTTTAATCATTAAAGGTAAAGCGGCTGAGCGATAGAGTTTCAGGGCTCCAAGAAAGCGGGCTTCCAACTCGCTTTCAATAAATGTATTAAAAGATATGTCATTAATATTGCCGGTTTTTACCAGATTATCCCGGTAACTTAAAATTTCAGCAAGCAGTTCAATTGCTGCAGTTCTGGATGTTTCCGGCATAGTATAACTGCTTCGATATGCAAACAGGCATTTATAGCAGCCATCTTTTGTTTCATCCAGATTACAGCTGCATGATTTCAAAACATCCAGTGAAAGTTGCAAGACCTCCATAAGTTGTTTTTCTGAACGCATCAATTGTTTTAAATAGCCTGTGCCGCCAGGGACTGTGTCATAAAGTACCAGGTATTTTCGTTTTAATGAAGATTCAGGCAATGGCTCTTCATGGACAGTTGTCTGGAGATGATCAATTTTCCCTCCAAATTTTTTTTTGAGACCAAGCTGCATGGCAGCAATAAAAGATTGAAGTTTACGGTTGGAATCTGAAATAATATTCACAGGCAGTAAAATCCTGATGGCTTCAGACTTAAACTGTCTGTATAGATAAATACAGTCAATCAGATTTTTATCACTCTCCTGATCCCTTGCTGTACAGGTAAATGCATGGGATGAGTGTTTAGGATCTTCCTGCACCTTGCCGCATATCCTGCAAAGAGAAAATCCTTTCCTGGGCATTTCCACACCGGCAATGGAAACCTTATCTCCTATTTCAGTTTTTTCACCAAAATTAATTTCACAAAAATCAACATTGGAGAGAAAATCAAATCCAAATGGGAAATCAGCATCAACCTTATAAACATCAAGAATATGTTTGTCATCAAATTCCACAAGCATCTGTTTATTGTAGAAAAGAGGGTCCCGATCATCAGAATCATCACTGATCCGGCTTTGTTTATCAGAAGATGATGCAAAAACCTGGCGCATCCTGAGCATAAGACGTTTTTGTCCCGCATCTGCCCACATTGGACTTCCACAATTCATGCAGGTTTCTTTTTCATCTTCTTTACCAATCATTACTTTGTGAGAACAGTTATTGCAAAACCGCCATGTCTGCACTTCAGATATGGTCATATCAACTTGATCAATCTTTACTTTCCTGCCTTCAGCATAGAAAGTATTGGCTGGTGCAAGCTCCTGTAGAGCACTGACCGCAGGTCGTTCATACTCATAATTCCAGGTATCATAGGAGCCTTCTCCTTCCTGGATTTTTTGCTTTTTTCTATAAATCAAAGAATTGAGCATAACCCCGGCTTCCGGAAAGGCATAATTGGGAAGCAGCCCTTCATCTGTAAAAAAATTAAAAGTGTCCCGATCGCTGATACTTTTTACAAGACCCTGGAGAGCTGATTTTTCAATACTCAATTCCCTTAATTCATTCTCATAATTCTGATCTTTTGGTCCCTTCTTTTTTTTCCTGATTTTTGAATTTAGTATTTGTACCTTTTTGCGCAGGGTTTCTTTCTCTTTTTGTCTGTTATGCATCCCATTCATAATATGGTAATGAAGACTGCCCTGCCAATTACGATCTCCTTGAACAAATATTTCCAGATGATTTATTGATTCAAGACTCAGCTCAAATGTGCTGTTTTTGAAAAGATCTAAAAACTGATCAAACAGGTCAGCCTGGTTGGTTTCAATAAAATGAATAAAGCTGTGGGGAAACTTTTGTTTGTCCACAGGTTGAAGATTGTTCAGCACCTGCCCAAGTTTCCTTGGCAAAAATGCATTTAAATCCATTACAATCCATTTATCAAAACAAAAGGCTGTAAATTGTCTTTCCAGAACAGCTGAAGCATCAAGGAAAATTCCCGGGGCCTCTATATGTCCTGACAGCATCTCTTCCGGTTCAGCAAAGAAAAACAGATCATGGGGTCTTGCATTGGCAACAGTTAAATTCAGAGCATTACCGTCACGCCTTCCTGCCCGGCCAATCCGCTGCAGATAATTAGTCTGAGCAGGAGGTACTGAACATAGAATCAATGAAGAAAGATTTCCAATATCAATGCCCATTTCAAGGGTTGGAGTGCAGGATAACAAATTTGGAAACCAGGGTTCCCGACTCTCATTATTGGATTTAAACTCTATTTCAAGGAGTTCACGCTCTGTTCTATTTAAAAGTCCTGTATGTTCCTTCGCAAAAATTCGTTCAACATCACCTGTTGCATACAAATTCCCATAATAATCCATATCTTTTTCATAATATTCATACCTGCCGTAACAATGAAAACGCTGGCATGGAGAATTTAAAAAATATTCTCTTTCTTCTGCTGCAATAGAGATATTATGCCCGCACGACCGGCATTTGAACTGGTTGACCCTTGCAGACACTTTAAGTGCTTCAGGAAGAATGCCCCATATTTTATCATTACTGACAATTTTTTCTTTAAAGATACCCTGATCAACTAATGTTTTAAATACAAGAGTATAGAGGTCTTTTGACACCTCAGAAACTGTTCCTATATCCGGGAAAAAATCAAAAAAGCATTTATCAATCCACCCCTGATACCAGGTTACTCTTGTTGCAGCTGTGCTCAATAGCTGGTCAAATCTGCTGCCTTTTTTGGTGGTTAAAAAAGATGGAGTTCTGGAGTTAGTTCCAAAGTTGGGCATCCAGTTGATATTATGGTTAATGACATAAGAATTACCATAACTTTCAATAAATGAATTAAGGGCAAGTATATAAATACCGCCCTGATTTTTCAGATGTATAATTATACCGAGCAGAAACCGGATCAAACTTTTTAGATCAAGCTTTCTCAACAGACCAATTTCATTCTGGAGAGGCTCAAGCAACAGCTTGGCTGCCTTTATAAGTAAAACAGGATCAATATATCCGATTGACGAGCCGGTTTTTTCCAAAGTCCTTCCGATTCTAGCCCTGAAACAATACTCACTGATGATTTCCCAGCCAACACGATTATTAACATTTTGCAGCAAAGTAGAATCTTTTGGCAGGCTGCCATGATTTTTCAGATAATCATAATCATTGAGCCACTCCATATTTGGAGCAAGAAAGGTTGCGATATACCTGTTTTGATCAAGCTTGTTTGTCCAGTAATCAATAAAAACATCTATCAATTCAGTAAGGTTTTTATCATCTCCAACATTGAGAACCGTTTTTTGAAGGGCTGTACGGAAATTAAATCTATAAGTTCTGCCATTAAAAAAACCTGCCCTGTGGGCTGCATCCTGAACATTATCAGAAAAGGCAAGCAATTTTTTATCATCATTATAAGTAGAAGAATACAACTGTACAATCATAACGCTGGTCAGGCTTGCTGCCCGTGAACCCAAAAGAGTAAGAGAGTTGGATGAATCACAATACGGACATTTGTTTACACTGATTTGGCGGTTGCCTCTCGGTACTCTGATCTCAGGCATATATACCAGTATCAACTCATCATGCTCACAAAAAGGACAATTCTCAAGGTTTGCTTTGGAAGTAATATTCAGACATTTAGTACATAGATAAACCATACCAGTTTTCTGAGTTTGATTTCTTCTTCCTGTAATATCCTTTGGAACTGGTAAATCAGAATCTGACCCATCTTCCGGGAATAAATAAACAACCTTAGGATCTCGATGGAAAAAAGCAAAGTAATAATCTTTAAGATTTCCATTAATCTGAGAATTCACCTTATGTTTAAGCCCTGACCACCCCATGACACCACACTCTCTGCAGTGAACTATGGGAAGATGATTTTTTAACTGCTCCTCATTTAAATCATCAGCAAAGCGTAAACTTGGTGTCTTTGAAACCTTTGCGATCATTCTTCTCAGTTCCCGCATCCACAGATGAATCCTTACATCTAAAAATGGCATAATTGGCAGTTTTTTATTGCTGTCAGATTTGATACCACCAGAATCCATATCAATCAGAGCTTTAACAGTAACTTTGGTTCGTGCTTCAGATATAAGGGCAAGCAGACTTGTCAATACATCTGTTTTATATTGAGTTTTCTCACTTTTAAATCCTTTTGTAACTTTTTCAAGCTGAATAAAGATATCTTCAAAACTATGGATTTTACCTTTCAGGGTTTTGAGAAGGTTTTGAAAAAAAAGGTGTGTTTTAAGCTCTTCACCCAAAGTTGTCCGCCATTTAGAGGAGTGGAACTCATCTGTAATATCTCTTCCAAACCATAGTTTTTGCTGGGCTTTAATATACTCTTCATAATTGTTATAACGACCTGGATCAAGCTCATGAGCCTTATCTGCAGGAACTATATCCACATGGGATATCAGGTTGTCACCAAGAAACTCGCCTGCATTTTTTCGGGATTCTAAAATAATCGAATCTCTAACAAAATTTTCACCAAAAACAATGGAAGCATATTTCAGTAAATCCTCTTGTTCCCCATGGCTTCCAAGCGTTGCAGAAGTACCTACACAACATAAATCATCCGGCTCTATGGCAAGCCTTGCTTTCAGACGGCGGATCAGGCAGGCCAGATCTGAACCTTGAGCGCCATCAAAAGTATGGAGTTCATCAACAACAAGAAAACGCAATGTGTCACTGTTGTTATGCATCCAGAGAGGACGGTCATCAGGACGGGTAAGCAGATAATCCAGCATCTTGTAATTGGTGAGCAGTATATCTGGCGGCGAAAGCCTTAATGTGTCTTTGTCAGAGATCAATCTCCCTTTGGTCATGAGCATTGATGGATTCTGTTCTCGCTGCCCAATATAAATTCCTGCTGTCACATGGCCTTTAAGCTGGCTGTTAAAAATTAATTTTGCAAGCCTGCCAGCCTGATCCATTGCAAGGGCATTCATGGGATAAATTAGAACAGCCTTGATTCCCGGTTCGCCTTTATGCTTATAACAATAATCAAGAACAGGATATAAAAAACATTCAGTCTTTCCTGATCCGGTACCTGTGGCAACAATGGTTGATTTTGGATTAGGTCCGGACAGACGGTCAAAGGATTTTTCCTGATGAAGGTAAGGCACAAAAGGCATGGTCAGATTTGGGAAATAGCCTTTTGACTTTTCACTTCCCTGCTGAAAAGGAAGTTGAATGTTTAAGTAAGGTCCTTTAAACAGATTGCCTGGCTCATCAAGAAAGTTATTTAGAATATTAGAAAAACAAGATGTCGTAACAGGAAAAGTAGTACGCAGAAAATCTTTTATACCTTGTTCAACATGCTGAGCCAGCACAGACGGGATCATTTGTTTTCTCCTGTATGATCAACACCTTTTTCCATCAGCATATATTGTTGCAGTCGGCTTTGGGGTTTTTCAGGAATGGTGTATTGAACAAAGCCTTCATTTAACAGTATTTTAAAACTTCTGTTTAAATGTCCTGTCACGCCTGATAAGCCAAGAACAGCAGCAACTTCTGATTTTGATTTGGCACCTGTTTTAAGCAATTTAATTATGTTTTTCGATAATTGTGTCATCTCACTGATATGGCTTTTCTGACTCTGCCTTGACTCTGCCCTGACTCTGCCCTGGCTCTGCCCAGATTTTTTAGATTCTTTTTTAATAAAACGAACCTGAAAAGAGTACTCTGTCTCCCTGAACTCAAGATCAATATTTGCATATCTGCTTACTTCATCCTGCATCCTTTGGATACCGGTGCCCCATGATTCAATCAGTTTTAATTTTTTAAAAATCGGTGCTAGTACCCTGTTTCTAATCTCTGATCTGCCGGAACCCAGTTTTTCCATTGGCATGGTATCCGGCAAAGGACCCGGACTTGTAATCTCAAGCATGTTATCAAACAGAGCAACTTTTATATCACTGCCAAGAATACTGTAATCTCTATGAACAACAGCATTATTTACGGCTTCCCTGACTGCTGCAACAGGATACTCCCATGTATCTTCCCGATACACATCTTTAATAACAGAAGAAAGAGATATATTCCTTTTGATAAAATCCATGCAGAGGTCAGACGAAGAAAACACAGGCCCTTCAATGGTTGCCTGATCCAAAAAAACACTGGTATTATCGCCTTTAAACCTTGCACATTCAATTTTTGCATAAGGGAACAGGCGCCGCTTTAATGAAGAGTCAGATAATAATACAGCAGCAGTTGCAGGAAAAAATGTGTCTCTTTCGCATACAATAAGACCACTGTTTTTAAGATGTTCATGATCCATCTTAAGCCCTGACTGCTTTTTAAAAAATTTCATGAAACTTATCAGAGATTTATCAACATCAAATTTCTCATACACTATAACTGAATCAAAGGATATTTTGCGTTTCTGCCGTTCAAGTTCTTCTATAATCTCAAAGGAGGCTTTTCTGTTGGATGATCCCACACGGATATAGGTAGCATTGTTCTTACCTTTGCTTTTTAAAAAATATGGTTTTTGTGAACCAGGAAAAATTTCAACAATTAAAAGATTTTCCCCTTCTGCTGACTGGATATAAATTTCAGGAATTATGGTTGGAGCACACAAGTCAAAAAGATGGCTTGAGATTTTCTCTTCCAGCACAAACAGTTGATCATCAGGAATGCCGATAATTTTTCTAGGGCTGTCTTTTACGCCAAAGACAAGTGTTCCGCCAGCTCCGTTTGCAAAGGCAATAATGGTTCTTGCAACTGCATCTCCCCTGGGAAAGGATTCTTTAAATTCCAGCCGTCTTGATTCAGGTAAATTCCAAAATTGTTTTTTTCTAATGTCATTCATAGACTGTTCCTTTTGAAATCATATTTTTGTTCCAAAGTTAATCAATATAATTCTAAGCGACCTCTTCGTTGTTAAAATACGTTTGTATTTTGGCACATTCTTCTACATTTATAACAATGTCTAACATTAAATTTTCTATAAGTGATGCAAATTCTACTAAATGGGTCATGTTAACACTTAATGCATTCTCCCCATGAGCAATCATATTCCTGAATTTTAATAATTTATTTAGCCCTTGTTCATAAAAATCAGGGATCGTTGAAATACAAAATCTTTCTAATATTTGATTGACAACTTTGAAGTTGACATTTGATTCAGTTGGCACATTAGGTTTGATGGATATTGTGTCATTTAATATGTCATCTATCAGTTTTACCAGTCTTTTTTTTGACTCAAAACCTGTTCTGGGATTAGTAAAATTACATTCTGAATCAATGTGATGCGTTAGTAGTGACAATGCAATATTATTTCTACTAATGTTAATGCTGTTTAAATGCTGTGAGTATATTGTAAATGTGCTTTTGACAAAGCCTTCCCAAATTGCATACAAAGCTGGAACTGAGTATTTGATTTGTAGTTTTTTGTGGTCTGGTCTAAAATTATACTTTATGGGCATGCTTTTAATTGTCGCCAATTCTGAAACCCTCCATTCAATATCAGCTAAAATTTCCTCAATAAATATATCCATATCATACACCGAAAATTTGATTCGCAACTTCAATACGCTTCAATATTCTCGACTTGCTTGCTGATGCAGAGCCTGATGCTTTTTTGAATGATTCAGATGCTTTTAATTCATCAATTTTCCCTATGATTACATCAGTTCTTTCTTTTTTATACTTTGAAATATTGTTTGCTAAACCAATCATCACACAATCAAATAGGCTTGTTGAAAATACATGATTTGCACCTCGAAATATTTTTTTCCCTATTGGTGAGAGGATATCGATTACCTCATTGAATTTGTTCTCTAATAGAGTTATTGTTCCTGGAGATTTAACAGCTTTTTTCATGTAATTAGTCATATGTTGAGAAATATTTTGAGATAGTTCTTTTGGTGAATCAATTAATGAACAAAATCTTAATACAAGCTCATCCATATATAATTGCTCTTGTTGTCTTTCGGTTGGTTGAATAAGTTTGACAAAATTATTCCTTGTTGAGCATCTTCTTAAAAATGAATTAAACTTTTTAGAAACACCTCGAAAAATAGCATTTCTTATTTCTTGATCAGTTAGTTCAGATCCTCCTGTATTTAATCTATTAAACAATTCATATCTCATATCAAATGCACTATTCCATTTGATAATTTCTATACGACATGAAGCTCTTTTTATGTTTAACTGAAATTTCAGAGGGAAATCCTTTCTTCCTAAATTTTCCAAATCTTCTACTAAATCCCCTTTCCCTAAAATCCAATTATTTTTGTCAGGTTTTGTTTTTAAAATGCCGAAGAATGAAAAAATTGTTGAAATTCTTTGTAATCCATCTACCAGTTCCCAACGCCCTGTTTTATCTTCAGCAACAAAGATTGGTGGTATTGGAATACCAATTAAAATTGATTCGATAAACCTGGTTTTTTGGTAATCATCCCAGCGAAATAATCTTTGGAATTCTGGATCAATAATTATTTCATCTCTTTCATACATGCTCATTATTTCGCCAAATGACATATCGAGTCTATCTGTAGAAAGACCATTCCTTGTTTTTTCAAGTTTAGTTTCCAAGTTTTTTAATTTATCCATAATACTCCTCAATTGTTTATTCAATTTAGATTTTTTGATCGTTTTTCAAATTCTTCCCACACTTCTTCATAATCTTTTTCCCTGTCACATCGGTCAAATGGGGCTTCATAGATTATAGTTCTCTCAAAAGGACCGCCGGGTAGAGTATCATCTGTTATGACGCGTTCCACAATGCCCGATTGCATGTCTTTGATATTTTCCCAACCGATAGGATTATTATTTGAGGCTCTCCTTGGTAACCCAACACCTGGCAATCCCTTGGAAGCAGTAAAAACAATGCGACCATTTTGATCATAAAAGGTGTTGACATCATTATGGCGCAAAACTGGAAACTGTACCCGATAGATTGTTTTCAGCTCTTTAAGGGTGAGTCCAAAAGCCATGGCAGCAAGGACATCAATCTCCACCAACGCTTGACGGCGGGCGTAATCAGTTCGCAACGCACAATCCCTGTGCCAGGGTGAGGTAAGGTTTTGAAAAAAAGTGTTTGAGAGACGAGGGTCTTTTTTTGTCCATTGATCTTCTCGAAATTTTTCCTGCCAGCACTCCTGCCATAGGCTGGCATAGTGGGTTGTGAGACATGTTAGTGATAATATTCTATCAAAGAAATTATTTCTTAAAGGTGGTAAAGCAAAACTAACAAATTGAGAATTGCCAAAATTACTGACACCAGTACTTTTTAAATAAAAATCATATACAATTGAACAGAAAAAACCTGCAATATTACACAAATCATTTGTATCGTTTAAGGTATATGAAATACATCCATGTATATGACCAGCTTTGGGAGGCATGATAGCTGAGATTAGAGTCCTTTCTCCGGATTGGCTTAGCATTTTTCGGCAAACCAATCGATAACAATCAGTAACTTTCACATCTTTTGTTTGTTTTTTGTCTCCGGTTTTCAATTTTTTGTATAGTGGTGTTCTCCTCTGATACTCAACAACATTGCAATTTGGCACATAGTTGCTTCGTGGTAGGTAGTCATCTGGTAGAGTGGTGAGATCTATAACTGAATATTCATGGTGCTTTTGGCAAACAGAATTTGGAGTTTTATAAAATAGGTTGCCTACAAAAAAATGAGGTCCAGATACAACCCACTGAGAGGCATCTTCAGGAAAACAGGTCTGGCGGCGTATGGTATTGTCTTTCTGGGCATTAGTTTCGTGCCACATTTCGGTTGAAAAATATTCTCCATGCAGATCACCAAGCCTTTTTGGTTGGGTGACAAATTTTTCAAGTACTTTAACAATCTGAGTTGAGTGTATGGCTGGTAAACGAGCCTGAAGTGATGGAGTTCTCTCAGTGTCATAGAGTCTGGCAAAAAGGTGAAGTAACTCTTGATTAATATGGAGCAACCTGTGTTTGTGACCTACTATATTCCAATTATCATTTTCATCTTTAATTCCACCAACAACCCCATAACCTGAGTGATTAAAGGAGTCTTTTATCGTTCTTGGTAAAAAGAGATTGGCCATTGTGTAGAAATTTGGTTTAGTAGCGGAGTTATTATAAATATTAATCGAGTATGTGACCCAGTGAAGAATTTCAGGAAAGAGTTTTTTTACATTCACAAACTGGAAATGATACCGAAGTCTTGGATAGACTTCCTGACGAAAATCCCCTCCCTTTGGATCATCATAAATTCCTTCAGGATGCAAAAAACTTGATACTCCTGATTCTTTAGCTACCATCCATGCTTGGGGCAGAAAGCATTTATACAGATTGCTCTGCATACCCTTTAAAAGTGGATAATTCTGTAATCCATTGAGAAAATTTTGGGTGGCAGCAGCTTCTTCATACACAGTAAGATAATCCGTTTTAAGATTGTATTTATCAATAACATCCTGCCTTTTTTCAGCAAGCTTTGAGGCGGTAAGTTTCTGTAGGACAAAGGCAGGTTCTTTATCACCCATTATTCCGCCCTCATTCCACTCCACCTTAATCCAGGGTGGATTTCCAAGAACAAGGTCAAATCCTCCCTTGGTTTGAAAAAGATTTGCAAACTCAAGCTCCCAGTGCAGAAAACGGTATTTTGCATCCAATTTTGTCACCAAACCAAGGCGTTTGTTCTCTTTGCATAGTTTATCAATGTTTATATATCCCAGTTTATCCATCATAAAAAGCGACATTTGTTTTGGCCGGGTATCAGGAAAAAGCAGAATTTGACCTTTTTCATCTGTTTCAGGGTTATAAAGATTGCCTTCAAGTATAAGGGTAAGGTCAAAGATAAATTCTGATCTAGTTGGTAGGAGATCTGCTTTTTCAATGGGCCAGAACCACAATGCACACCAGTAATCCATGGTAAGTTTGAGCCTGCGGTAGTAGCTTGAATTCTGGACACCTTTAGACAACATCTCTTTTTGGAAAATATTATCTTTAAATTCAGTTGTAGTCGGTTCTGATTTATGATTAGACTTTTTCTGTCCAAAAACTTGGAGGGGATCAGTGGTGCGGCCATCAATGAATTTTTGCTCTGTTATGTGCTGAACCCACAGTTTATCTATGGTTTTGGATAAGGATTTAAGCTGGTTGATTTCACTTGCTGAAAAAGGTTGGATAAACTCTTTGCGCCACTCATTAATTTTTTTGATTTCATCTATTGCCATCTGTTTGATGACTTTGTCTTTATAATTTGCCATACCCTTATCTGGCAGCAGAAAATGGTAAATTAAATCTTTCTTGCGTTTATCCCCGGGCATTACTCTTTCAGGTGTTTCATCAAACCAGAGAGGATCGTTCCGTTGTCTTCTTTTAAGCAAAGTTTCATGAAAGGCCTGACGTCTTGCTCCGATGAGTGAGTTGCCGCATACAAGCTGCATACCGAACCATGGTACAAATGCTCCTTTATAGATAGTATTGAGCCATAAAGATACTTCAGCAAGCTCCACTGCCACAGGGTTGAGATCAATTCCAAACACATTATTGTCTGCCATATACATTTTTACTTTTTGCAGTTCTTTTGGATAATCATCATGCAGGATAGGCTGATCAATCTCTTTTTGCTTTAAATCAAGATAAGCCTTTGCAAGCTGGTTTATGGCTTCGTTCAGGAACGCTGCACTTCCCATGGCAGGCTCGCACACGGTTAATTCAAGGATCTCATCTGCAGTTTTATCTTTTAAAAGCTCTTTTAAGGCATATTTAACCAGGCACTGGGTTAAAACTTCCGGTGTGTAATAGGAAGCTGATTTTTCACGGTCTCTGCCTGCAAGACGGTAAATAAATGTCCCCTTGTCATATTTTTTTAAGGTGCCGTCATTATTAAAAACTTTTTCTTCTTTTTTGTATTTTTCTATATCATCAGATTTTACAAAATAAGCTGTTTCAAGAACATTATGCTGTTGTCCAGCTTTTTTAACTTCGTACAGATCTGTTTTAGCAAAAAAGCCCTGGTAGGAGAGCAACGCCTCATACACTGCTCCAAGCTGATTAATGCCAAGTTGTGAATAGGAAATTCTGCCCCGTCTATTTTTTTTACCTTTTTGAGGTCTGGAAAGGGACATCAGTTCAACAATTTTCTGTAATATAAAATTCCTGAACCTTACCTTATTTAAAATTGGTGTCTGTTTGGGATCAAAAAGGTGACTTCTAAGGGGGGAAATCCTGAAAGTATTGTTATCACTGCCTTTAAAGAGATCCAGCTCCTTTGGGTTAAACCCATCATAAAGAAGATTGAACAGCATGACAATGGATTCATGAATATAAAAACCATTTCTTGACTCTTCAGTTGTAAGCTGGATCAATTCAAGACTGCGAAGGGATTCAAGACCGTATCCTTTTGTGTATTCTTTAGATTTAACAGGAAGATAATCAAGTTCCGGTCTTGCTTCAATATAGAATAAAAACAGCATTCGATACATGTAACGCAGACATTCACGGGTAAGTTGACCTGCCATATCTTCTTTATACACCTTTTCATGAGTATATTCTCTAAGATACCATACAGCCTCGTTACCCAGCAGCTCTATTGCTTCCTGCAAAGAATATTTCAAATCCTGTGATACACTGAAAGCATGTTTATGGGAATTTTCATCCAGCGAATCCAGCAGGGGTATACCATCTTCAGGGCAGATAGAATCTTTGTGTAGCAATGCTGCCATGGCTTTAAGGGTTGAAGTCTCTTTTCTGTTTAAAATTTCAAGAATATTAAAGCGTAAAAGCCGTTTTTCATGCCATTTGGTACGATCTAAAAGTAGTATCTGAGTGCTGCTTACAAGGATTACCCATCTTGGAGGCTCAGCTCTTCCAAAAACATGGCGGGTTATTATCTCTTCCATTGCAATGTCCGGTGAAATACCCGGTATCTTATTGATTTCATCATTTTCAGGATATTGTTCAGAAATAAAATTTAATTTCAGAGGGTCAATGTCTTCAGTATGGCTGTTTATTGTCTCAATAATCCATAGCAGAGGGGAACCATCCTGTTTGTTGACAGTACCTGATAAAGGTATGCTTTGGAGTGTACCGGTGCTGTCATCCAACTCAATAAACTCACTATGATATTTAAATCCTAGCGCTGAAATAAGCGAAGCTGTAAACTCTTTTTGAATATCCAACCTTTTTTTAGTTTTACGTTCTTTTTCAAGAATACTTCTTTTTAAAAAATAATCTCTCCTCAAACTTTGCAACTTGAGGTGAGGTTGGGGAATGCCTTCATTCTGCTCTCTTGTTTTCCATTTACTGAATATATCTTTTAGATCATTTTCAAGAATTGCAGTAAGATAGTGGTGGGTGTAAAATTCGTTTTCATTTTTAATTCCGGTAATATCAATAGCCATTATTACCCCCATTTTGAGAACTGCAATGGAAAGCTGCAATAACTTGAATAAAGGGATTGTCTTCTGTTGTCATAGTCTCTTCAACCCATGTAATGAATTCATCAAACTTATGGTTAATCTCACGTTGTTCCTGCTCTTTTTTGCTAATTTGTTTCTTGTTTTGATAAAAGAGATCGAGCTGTTCATGGTGTTTGTCTTTAAGATTTTCCAATGCATTAAGCTGCATATTGAGTTTTTTGTTTATATTGTCTTCAAAAGTTTTTCTTTTTTTACTCATATACACTTTTGCCTGATGGACAGCTTCGGGAAGAAGGTTTTGAAGAGATTTAATATCAATATCATCTTCTTTGTTTGGAAATGATGTTTCTGCTCTATTAAGCCCTGTTCTTTTTAAAAAAGTTTCAAAAGGTTCAATTTTTGAGAAAGTATTATGATCAAATATCACTGCAAACCAGTTATGAACCAGAGGATGGCCTTTAAGATTAGGTATCAAACCTGATAAAACAAATATTGTTTCGCCTGATAACAAGGCTTTTGAAAGCGATAAAACTGGAGCTTCATGCCTGCCAAATCCTGCAATTACTTTATCATTTATCCATTCAAGTATTGGATTGTGCTGCCAGAGATAATGAATCCGGGGCCAGGCGTTTTCATCTTTGCGGCTTCTTTTAATTTCATCCTGGATTGTATTTTTGTCTGCAGAAAGTGTGAATGTGCCATCACTGGGCCACACCTCTTTGGGCAAAACATATTTTAATCTGTGTTTCAGATCATCTGTTGAGGTTAAGACAGCCTGGGTTTTGTCATCTATAAATTCAGATTGAAGAGTTTGAGTCTGTTTTAAATATCCAACAGCTTTTTTGAAATAATGATAATCACTTTCATACAGGGTCGGCATTGTCTTTATTTTTTCAGTAGAATCTATTTTTGATGAAAGTTGAGTTTGTCCCATAAGGATTTTCAAAGGATCAAATGCTTCCCGTGCTGTTTTATTGAGAGTCTCTTCAAAATCAGCTTGATTTTTTCCCTGTTCAATGGCATTGGCTGTGATCTTTTCTTCTTCATCAATGTCATAAACTCCCATGAGTGCTGATGGGTCACCAATATTTTTTACAGCTTCATCATCTTTTTGGATAAGAAGTTCGAGAATACGCATATCCCCTTTGATCTTTGAGTTTGAACTTTGATTCACAAGGTAAAGGATATATGGGATTTTTTCTTGACCATACCGGTCAATACGCCCGTTTCTCTGTTGAAATACCATTAGCGACCAGGGGATATCAAAGTGTATCAAATGATGGGAAAGATAATGGAGATTGATACCTTCAGAAGCAACATCTGAAGCAATCATAAGCCTTATCGGGGCTTCTTCCTTACCAAAATCTTCAACAATTTTCTGTTGGTCAATATCAGACATGCCGCCATACAGTATCTCAACCTGATTGTCTTTTAATTTAAGGTCTTTTAATAAATTGCGATGCAGAAAATGCAATGTTTCAATGCGCTCTGTAAAAATTACCAGCCTTTCATCGCGGGCTTTACCTGTCCAGCCGAAACCATGTTGTTTGTCTTGGATTACCGACAGAAGTTTCTGGTATTTTGAAAAATCATCAGGTGTAATGGCTTCAACTGCAATTGCAAGATCTTCAAGCTGAATAATATCTTTTTGAGAAGATTTGTCTTTATTTTTCTGTAATCGGTTTATCCTGTTTTTAATGGTAGCAAGGCAGGCTGCTGGGCTGGAGAACAAGGCTTTTTCAAGGGTTGTTTTAAACAACTGGGCACCACTCTGGCGCTGATCTAATTTCTCAAATTTTAAATCTGCAAAAACATCAAAGGCCATCTCCTCAATGTCTGTTGCATGACAATGTGCTTTGCTTATTTCTCTCTTTTTAAAGGCAGTCTGCACCTGATCCTGGATGTCTTTTTTGAAACGGCGTATGCAAAGTCCTTTTATATCGTCGGGACCATAATCCTCAGGGTTGGCAATTGCAGTGGGGTCTAGCATATTCATCAGGCTTGCAAAACTTCTGGCTTTACCGTCATGGGGTGTTGCAGAGAGCATGATCAGGGTATCGGATCTGCCTGATAACAGTTTTGCAAGTTTTGCCCTTTGTGATGAACCTTTTCCCCGCTGGGCAACATTATGCGCCTCGTCAATTACTATGATATCCCAGAAGGCATCTTCAAGATATGTACTGTATTCAGCATCCTGTTTTAGGGTATCTATGGAAATGATGGCTTTATCATAATAGTAAAAGGGATTATGGTTGGTTGGGATGCGTGTCCGCACTCGCTGAATACCTACTGAATCAAGCCTTACGAGAGGAATGGTAAATCTTGAGTACATCTCTTTTTGAAATTGGGTGAGCATGCTTTTAACAGCCAGAACCAGGATACGTTTTCCTTTGCCTCGCCTGATAAGTTCACTGACTAGGATACCGCATGCCAGGGTTTTACCAAGCCCTACTGCATCGGCAATAAGTATTCTCTGTCTTGGTTGTTCAAGGGATTGTATGGCTGGATCAAGCTGATACGGAACCGAATCCATGGCAGCTCTGTATCCGATATAAAGGTTGTCATCAGTGGGTGGAGTCTGGCGCAGCAGACTTTCCATATAAAGCAGTGACTTTTGAAAAGAACTGGAGTCATCTATTACAAGCTTGGTATCAACAGGGTCAAGTATCTCAATATTTTTGTCAATCTCATCAAGAAAGATTGCTTCTTTGTCTTTAACCAGCTCGGAAATACCAACAACATTGATTGCATTTCCACCTGTGGAAGTCCTCTCTATTTTACGCACCAGCCATTCAGCATCTCTGATTACTACTCTTGCACCTGGAGATGGACAAGTCATTTCACTGATCGTTTTATTAATTTTTTTATTAATCACGGGGCTTCCTTCTCTCTTTACATGGAATCTGTGTGATAAAGTTAATTCTTAAAACAAATCATAATCCTCACTATCAAATCAGATGAATCAATATTGCCAGAACAGTTATCTTCATTTTCATAAAAAATGTCAAGGAACGGAATAATGTGTCCTAATTCTGTCATCACTATGCCTGAGCTTTCTTTGAGGATGCCAGTTCTGCCCAATTCGCTCTGTTTAAAGTGGAGATTGCATCGTCTTCTTTTACATTGGCAATTTGCTGACCTGTAAGACCCTGATGGTCATAAATTTGAGAGCAAGCTTGTTTAAAAGTATCATCCGTAAGAGCAAGAAAAAAAATTGCAATATTGGTATTAAATTCCAAGGACAAATCATTCACTAAATCAGTTGTTCTGGAAATATTCCGTGCTATGGTATTATTTGATTTATCAATAAGGAAAAAGTTTTGATAATACTCTTTGGGAGCTAATAGACTGATATCTACTTTCCAAGGATTATCAATTGCCTTAATTTGTTTTTCAACAATAACTCGATATTCAATAAGGTTTTTTAATTCCTCAATAAGAGCATATAATGGAGAATCAGCACTATTCCACGGTTTTAGTTCTATAAATTCAACGGAATCATTACTATTCCGGACAACAATATCAATTGATTCCTTCCCTCCACCAACAGGAACCTGATTAAAAAAATTATCCTCATTAGATACAACTATAAAACGTTCAAGAGCTTCTTCGGGGCGGTAAGGAGTTTTATCCTCTTTTAATGTAAAATTATTTTTTTTATGCAAACTAAGAAGCTTTTCTCCTTGTGGTCTATTCTCTGGCTGATTGACAATCTCCTGAATAGTCGTATGTAATTCATTAAATGTGAAGGGTAATTTCCCTGTCTCTAAATACTCCAACCACAATTTTTTGTGGTCTATTCTCCACTGGCTTAAGGGAGATTCACTAAAATGATCAATCACTTGTTTCATAACACTTTTACTCATATTATCCACCATTTCCCATCGTTTTGTATCTCAACGTTTTTAAAATACTCCTGGTAAAGATTCGGTTCAAATGAATGGATCGGAACCAGTCTATCAGCTTTAATCGCATTTGCAAATCTTTGTAAATCAAATATTGGAGCATGACCAGAAGTATGACAATGTTTAAGTGGTATTTTGTTTTTATTTAACCAATCATGGAACCAATTAAGTTTTTCTTCTTTTAGATAACCAGGCCATAATGAATAAATCAAAGATGCATTTTTAAGGCAGCTGGCTTTTTCTAAATCTTTGGCCATTGATGGTCTGAATAACATTACTGCTTTTTTAGGTACTGTTTTCAACTGTTCCGGGTATATCCTATGTGAAGAGAACGGTTTTGCAAAATCAAATAACTTTCGATCTATAATAATTTTTTTCTGTTGATAAGGTAAAAATATTTTTAAGTATTTCCATCCTGGCTGGGGTAGATTGGGGTTCCCAATTGCATTCAGTATAGAGGCCGTGTACATATCGAATATTAATAATCGGTCTGCCTTTCTGCAAGCTTTATAAACTGTTACCAGGCGATCAATGTTTTGAGCTGCACTCCAAATCAGAACCATCCCTTCTGTGTTTTTGATAAGGTGTGTAAAACGTTCTTCAAGATCGTCTTCTGACGGATATTGGATTTTATCACTGCCTCGGGATAATGTTGTCCCTTCCATCAACAAGGTATCGATTTTTTCCGGTGGATGTGCAACCAGCCTGTCCAACAATTTTCGTTTACGCCCATGACCTCGAAAATCGCCGGAGTAAAACAAACTTTTCCCATCTGCTTCTATTTGAATAGCATATGCATCATAAGCAGAATGATCTACCAGGTATGGTGTGATAATAAACGGTCCAAGGGAAATCGACTTTCTGTCTTCTAATCTGATATAATCATTTAACTTTGGATTATTTGCGGGGAAAAAGAAATTGGCAGCATTTATTATTTTCTTGGCCCCATCTCCAATCAAAATTGGAACATCCTGGGTAACAGCATTAATCAGACCATAGTGATCTAAATGTGGATGAGAAATAATAATACCAAGAAGAGATTTATCATGGTTGTGAGTGCCTGATATCTCAGGGATTATAGCTTCATTAATCGTGCAGTCAAGTGGGCATCCTATATCAAGAATTATTCTTTTACCTTGTGACTCCAGCTCTATGCAGGTCCCCCCAATTTCTTTTGAACCTCGATGAATGCAAGCTTTCATAAATTTAATCGTCCCAATCCCAATCACCATCGCTGTTAAAATGATCATACATATATGGATAATATTCTTCAGGAGCTGTTCTTTCTTCTCTTTCGTCCGGAAGCAACAATAAAACAATAAATCCAACAAAAATTTCAATCATGATTAAAAACCTCCATAGGAATATGTTAAAATATTATGTCATTCTTTTTTAACAGTAAAAATTAAAGTTCATAGATTGCCTGTGGTTTCTATCATATCGTGTAATGTCTTCTTTGTGAAAATCTCTTCATTCTTGAGTTTGGCATATCATTGTCAGCTTTAACAAATACAGATATATGGGGAATCTGATCCTCATGACAGAGGGTGAATCCTGTGATTTTGTTTGTCTCAAGACGGCAGTCTATACCCTCGCCAACGGATTTTTGTGTTTCAATGCTGGCTTTTGATGCCTCTTTAATAAACTTTGTCACCTCGCTTTTCAATACTTTAAATACTTTTTCTTTTTCAAACCAGTCAATGGCATCAAGTGCATAACTGCCAATCAGTTTTTTGAAAACAGATAAAAAAGTTTCAGGTTTTCCAAAGCAATCCATCCCGGCTACCTTACCATTTATCATAAATACGGCGCCAATTTGAGACTCTGTATTGCTAAAACCATCTATATATTCCTTAAGCACTGGTTTTTCTTTTTCATATATTTCGCTCATGGCCATACTGGGAGAGGCGGCATTGTGTCTTCTTGCTTTTTGTGAAATTTCTTCCCACAGGGCGCCCTGGTCAGATCTGAATTTGCCTTCTTCGCGCACTGAAAAATTTACATGCTGTGATTTCATGGCCCTTAAATTAGAAGACATCATTCTATCTTCTGTTGAAAAAGATGGAGATTTGTATGACCAACGCCCTTGTTCAACGCAACTTACCGGAATAATAATTGTGGAATCACCCGGCACCAGGATGGTTGTATTCACGATCCTGTTTTGTTTTGCACCGACAAGCTCTTCACCATCCAAAATAAGGACCATTGTTGACGATTTGTTTATTACTCTGAGGTCAGGAACCGAACCTTCTTTTGCGACTTCGACGATTTCAATATTTTTTTGGTCCAATGCTTCATCCAGTGTTCCGTAGTCGAATGTCACATAATAATTAGACAGAAGCGGGTACATTGAAAGGTTTTTAAAAGACTGTTTTCTGCCTATTTTAAGTTGTCCCAAGAAATCTGTAATAATTTTTTCCATGACTTTTTTTCCTCCTTTTATTGATATTACAAATTTTATAGCATCATGGTTTGTCAGATCCGGTCACAGCATTATTTTTTTTAATAATTTTATAATGTATTGAAATAAACTTGAAATGTTTTGTCCAAAATGGTTTATTATCAATAATTGCCCTAAATAATCATTATATGGAGTCATCTTATGGCACGTGGTGAGCAATTAGGACGGCAATGGACAATTCTTCAACTATTAATTTCTTCTAAAACAGGTAAATCTGTTTCTGACATTGCTGAGAAAATAAATTGTCACACTCGAACTGTTTATAGAGATCTTGAAGCTCTTCAACTGGCGGGTTTTCCGATTTATGATGAAAAACAAAACGGGAAAAGTGTGTGGTTGATCCTGGATTCAGGCAAAAAAATATCAATGCCTTTATCTCTGCCTGAACTTATGGCACTTTATTTTGGCCGGGATTTGCTGAATGTTTTAAAAAACACAGTTTTCCATGATTCTCTTAAATCTCTTTTCAAAAAAATAAAAACAACCCTTCCAAAAGGATATATGACCTTTCTGGAACAGTTTGAAAAAAATTTAAAGATTGGACAGCAACCTTATAGACATCATCGGAATAGGGAATTAAACAAAACATTAAATACAATCAATAAAGCCATAGAAAAAAACAAATGCATTGATATTTCATATTTTGCAATCAGTAGAAATAAAAAGTCGAAGCGCCGGGTAGCACCATATAATATCTGGTTTTCAAAAGGAACATTTTACATTATTGGCCACTGCATGATGCGTGGGAAAATGAGGACTTTTGCCTGTGACAGGATAAAGAGTATTGATATTACCGATGAATCCTTCATGATACCTGACAATTTTAATATTGATGACTATATAAAATTAAGTTTTGGCGTATTCCATGGAGAAACTACGAAAATAAAAATCTGGTTTGCACCCGAAGCAGCAGAATATATAAAAGAGAAAAAATGGCATGTATCGCAGGAAATATTAGAACAAAAAGATGGCTCAATAATATTTAAAGCTGAGGTCGCAGGAATTCATGATATTAAAATCTGGGTTATGAGCTGGGGAGCTAAAGCTAAAGTGATTGAGCCAGAGTCTTTGAGGAAGGAAATAAGGGCTGAAATTGATT